>ERZ794949.248-NODE-248-length-19541-cov-3.737760_pt1 | contig 19541 bp, 8 predicted proteins | sample MGYA00511363_ERZ794949 | MGnify/ENA primary metagenome ERZ794949 (study PRJEB30137, sample SAMN04331402) | food metagenome | isolation source: T1 must sample point D1 replicate B | place: Australia: South Australia ...
GGAATTTGACACAACACTTCTTCTTCTCAATGTGATCAATTGACAGCTTCTCAGTCAAAAACTTTCTGTAACAAAACTCACATTCATATTTCTTTTCTAAATGAGTCTTAGAGTGTCTTATCATGTCATGTTTTCTAACGAATCTAGCCCCGCAAAGCTCACATCCGTAGGGTTTATCTTCTAAATGTGTCTGTACATGAGCTCTGACATTATATCTTCTAGGGAACTTTCTTTGACAGTTATTGAACAAGCACATAAACGTTTTGTCCGGTAACTCAGCAATGTGTTGATCAATAGACCCTGGTGGTAGTGTTGTTTTCTTTCTGCAACCCTTAGGAGATCTATTTATGACACCAATCAATGGTTGCTCTTGAGTAGGGCTGTTGATCTTAACAATTTGGAACATTTTGTTTTGTATAGTGGTAGGTGATTTCTCCAAGTTTTCAGCGTTAGATGCGTCGTTAGCGTTAGCAGGTCCAAAGTTGCTCGAATTAGCAAAAAACGGAATTTGTTGCAACTTAGGTGTTTCATACTTTGATAATTTTCTTGTACCTGTGGTGCCAACATGATCTCCGATATTGGATGGTCTAACATAACATGAAGCAGCAGCTGAAAAATCTTGGTGTTTAGAAGAGCCTTCCTCATTTTGCTCAATAGATTCCTCATGAATAGCATTATTTAATGCCCTAAATCTTTCTTCCGCTAATGTGTTCACCTTAAGACCTAAACCTAAGCTTTGTTTCTTGACAGATGATCCACTAGAAATATTTCTGTAGCTGTTGTATCTGTTTTCATTAAAGCGCTCATTTTCCGGTTGATATGGTGAGTCTTCCTGTAGTATGGTAGAGTTTGAAGTTGCCACAGAACAATGACTTTTCAGCCTTTGGTTATTTGTTTTGTGCGCGTGCTCATTGTTGTTTGAAATAGAAACCATTGTATCATTTTGATTCGAATTATGCTTGTTATTCCAAATACGTCCACTATTCTGATATTGCATAGCATTATGAGCTGCGTTGTTGTTTATGTATGGTTTTGAATTTCTAGTACTGTACTCTCTTTGTTCGATTGAATGAGCAGATTCAACATTATGATTTCTATTGTTGAATGTCGAAACAGAATTTTGGAAACGTTCTGGTCTTGAGGTTTCGATATGTTGTTGGTAATAGGCTTCTTGCTGAGGTATATCCATATTTCTGCTAAAGTTTTCATCATAATTTAATTTTGGAGCATCAAGAATACTGGAGTTTTGGTGTTCATTGATATAATTGCTGTAATGAGAATAACCTGTCTTAGATTTCTTTTTTCTTATTGGCGAGTTTTGAATTGCGATATTTGTATTTGCTACTGGTGATTGTCCACCTTGGTAGTAAAATTCAGAATGATTTTGAGGCTGTCTTATTGGAGAGTCCATTTCATCAAATCTATTGTCCGGAAGATGATATTCATTCTGAGATGCAAAATGACGAGGTAATTCATCATCATCGTCAGAGACATTAATGTACTTATCCAAAATTGAGTACTTGTTGTTTTTTAACATCATGTTTCTAGATGGTGAACTCTTCAACATCTCATTATTGGTATTGTCAACCCACTTGGTTCTATTTATATTGTCACTACTCATAGACTTTTCATCCCCAGGAATCTGATCTTCATAGTATCCAAATTCTTTTGGGTTATAAACAAGATGCTGTTTCAACTCCTCTTGGAATTGTGCGTTCTTTCTTATAGTTTCTTTCATATCGCCAGCCAAATTTCTATTCAATAGATCAAAAGAGTCGCACTTATTAGGTGTCGCTTCTTTTCTGAAAGCATTTGTATCTGGTTTTCCTTTAGCTTTATTATCAGCCAAGTAATTGAAAGAAACGTCTTTTGTTAAAAAGAAACTACTTGGGATGTATTCAATATCCTCATCAAAGTTCTGAGTTGGACCGACATTGTCGAATGGGTTCTTTACGGCATTCATATGCTCATCGATCATATCATTTATTTCTGGTAGATCCATATCTGGCACATCATTAAAAATCTTACTTGAATCAAACTGTATATTGTCAAGCAAGTTATGGGAGTTGGAGCCTTCTTCGTTAACAGAATCATATATTAAAGCGTTATTCATTATACTGTCATTGAAGTGAATATCATTCCATCCACTTGGGGAATCATTCATGGTTGGAAAATTAAATGACATATTGAGTAAGTGTAATTGATGTTGTTGGAATTATCTAAAATAAAGTTGAATAAGCTTAATTATTGAAGGTTTGTAAGATTTTAGAAGAGTAATTTTCTCCTTTTCAGATATTTTGGGTATTTATGATTGTTACAATGAGGTCAAGTGGAGCCTAAAGTAAAAGTTTCTTATATCTTTGTTATTAAAATCAACTGTTGAAATGAAAAGAAGTCGTAGTTAATTGATCAAATAAGTTTATATAGAGTACTATTAAAGTCAATATGTGTGAAGTTCCTTTTAATCTTTAATTGTATTTCGATATATTCGTCTTCAAGTTTGCTTGGTTTTGTTTTTGATAATATACCATTATATAATAAAGAAATGCATAAGAACTAATATATATAAATACCTTTAAATTAAAAAAATAAGAGAGAAAATTTATAAGCCAAGATATTTTTTAAATAAAATAACCCTGATAAATTATTAGTTGTTTACTGAAGACACCTTAAACTATGTTGTGATACTAGTTATTAAATTTTAAAAAAATAAAGACTTGTTTATGGTTTAATATAACGTATATATTTTCCTAATCTGGAAAATAGTGTGTAAACAAAATCTGAAATTCCCGTTTTTGAAAAAAACTTAAAAACCCGGAGGAGTGGAAGTAACATTAATTAGCAAGTCACTTCAACACGTGACGTGTACACTAAACCCGAAGAAGATTCTAAACGCAATCACATATAAGAAACAGGTTAATCAGTATTCAAAAACATTAAGACACATGTTATTTTCTGTCAAGTAATTTAATATGTCATGATCTATACCTTTTAATGATTCGCTGATAGACCCAGAATAGCTCATACCTTTCAGAGACTCATTGAGCTCATTCAGTGGTAATGATGAATAAAAATGTGCAATGGATATATGCAAATCATCAGAATTATAATGTTCAAGAAGCTCTTCACAGTCTTTTAAGTTTATTGACAAAAAGTATTTGTTTGGAGTGTTACTTGGTCTGAATAAAAGAGCTTTGCTAAAATCTTTATAATCTGTATCGATTTGTAAAGTTTTCTGCAGAGTGATCGTAAAAGGTGATGTTTTCTTCTTTGTTTGACTATCGGTATTATATGACAGAGTGATGTGATATTTTAATGATTGATTTCTGTCAATATCATCAAACAAAAAGTCTTGCTTGATAAATGCTATCGAATCTATACCAGAAAGTTCATGATTTATTTGCTTAAGCAGTGTGTCTATAAGACTCTTTTTGAGAATTATGTTAGTGAATGAATAATTGGGATTGAATGTTTCATTATAATCCAAATATCTTTCTATAATCTTTGTATTGATTGTCTTTTTGATGTCCGTCATGTGTATTATACAACTATGGTTTACTTTTCCTTTTATTCTTCACTGTCAAATATTGTCAAGATAACATTTCAAAACTATTGAACTTTTCACATGGGAGGGCTATGGGTTTCTGACACTTGAAAAAAAAAAAGAAAAACTCCTAAACAGGGTTAAAGGGTGTTTAAAGAAAAAAGAGGGAAAAAAAGTAAGATAGTTATAATCCAACCAAAAGACACCAGAATCCAAATCCCACAAAACCTGTTACCCAATGGTGGAATTTAAAGATACTAACAGCGATGCTTTGTCATCGGTAAATACAGACATAATACATTCAAACTCTTCTTCCAGCATCCACAGGCCTAAGCTTTACAAGAGAACAACGTCATCTCAGGTCTCGTTAAGACGTTTTTCTATTCTTCAATCAGATACAGAAATATCTGATGACCAAATCAGACCTTCTTTAAGTCACCATGAGTCAGATGTTGAAGTTTTCACCAACGACAGAGTCATAACAAATGATGAACTGCTAGGTCAAAATGAACTTGAGTTAGACGATGACAGAATTTTTAGTTCTGCAGATCTAAAAACCAAAGGAATTATAAACAATCTGTTGTCAAAAAGATCAAACTCTTCAATACCACAGGATTTGACTCCAGCTACTTCTTCTGATAGTATAGCTGCTGAAAGATCATTATCCATGAGCAAAGTTTTGAGTGTTAAGTTTGTTGATTACTTTTTAGATAATATCAAGTATGAAAATTCGGAAACCAACATTGCATTCAAAAAGGAAATTTTACAAATCATTAAGCTTTTGTTTGTCAAGTCATGGGTTAAGACAGATCTTGTCCCTGAAAAGTTAATTATAAGAAAAATCTCAGGTGCTATGACTAATGCCATTTATCAACTGACTTATGAAAGCTCTGAAAAACTTCCTTCTTTATTATTAAGGGTATATGGACCCAATGTTGACTCCATTATTGATAGAGATTATGAATTACAAGTGTTGGCAAGATTATCCAACTTGAAAATAGGTCCAAAGCTATTTGGTTGCTTTAACAATGGTAGATTTGAAGAATTTTTAGAGGATAGCATAACATTGACTAAAAACGAAGTCAGAAAAGATGAGGTTTCAGCAAAAGTAGCAAAAAGAATGAGAGAGTTGCACTTTTTTGTTCCTTTGACTAAAGATGAAAAGAGGGAAGGATCCATAACATGGAAAAGAGTGAACAATTGGCTAGATAATATACAGGGGATCGACAAAAAGACTTTGCAATATGTGACCCAATTTGATAGTTTCGAGTTATTAGAACAAACCATAAACAAGTACAAACAGCATCTTAACCAGAATCTAGCAAACAGCAGACTTTCATTCACTCATTGTGACACCCAATATGGTAATTTACTTGACGTCCACAATGAAATTGTGGTAATAGACTTTGAATATTCAGGGCCTAATCCACCTGCATTTGATATTGCCAATCATTTCAGTGAGTGGATGCATGATTATCATTCTAGTAAACCGGAATTGTTAAATCCTAATAAGTATCCTACCCAAAAACAAATTGAAATCTTCTTGAAAGCCTACAATTTCTCTGATATTGATTCATTGAAAAAGGATATTGGTCTCTCCAGACCTCTAGTCAACATTCATTGGGGACTATGGGGTATCTTACAAAGTGGTGTGTTAGGAAATAACAAAGATATTGAAAAGGAAATTGCCTTGAATGACGACAACATTGCTATTGATGAGCAAGAAGGTGGAGAAGGTGCAAATATAGATACATTTGATTTCTTGTTATATGCAAGACACAAGTTCAAAGTCGTTCTTGGGGACTGGATCAACATGGGTTTGATTGATAAAGATGATAATTATTCAGCTACATTTATATAATTGCTATTCTAAATTTGATTTTTACGTAAAGTTTTATATCAATACAAATACCACGTTATTTTATACAATTATTAATTTTTTTTCAGGCCCAAATTTTTAAGCTAAGTTTACATTTTTTTTGCTGAATTAAAATTATATATTTTCAAAAAATATTTTAAATGTAATTATATGATTTTACTGTTTAATAAATAAAGATATTTACAAGAAATCACAGTCCTCAACACCATCTCCAGTGATCAAATTATTGAGAGGCCATTTTGGAATAACTCTGGTGTTCATAGGATTAACCATCTTTGTCTTTTCATACGTTTTCAGTCCCGCCCATCCGATCATCACAGCGTTATCAGTGCAGAGACTCAAATTCTTTGGATAATACATTTTGTTTTCCAGCTGTCTTTCGCAGTATCCCCTGAGATAGAGGTTTGCAGAGACACCTCCTGATACCACAAGGGGCAAATCTTTCAGTTCAGGGTTCTTTAAAAACTGCAATTTTATTTTATCAAGTATGTGCTGGAAATGAACATGCTGTATTCTGAAAGCCCACTCCGCCTTTTCGTAATCTGTCAACTCGTCTATGTTAATGCTTTTGCTTTCGATATGCGAGCGAAGCTGAGAGTCTATACCTGAGAAGCAGAATTTTATCTTTTGTGCATTTTCCCTTTTTGACAATGGCTTTGTGAATGGATTTGAAGTTCTAACTAGGTTTTTGTAGTATTTAGCGTCGTGTAAAGGTAGATTTTGTGATTGAATGAAAGCTTCTACTTCCTTTGCTATCATATTTCCCTTAAACTTCATGAGCCTACCACATTTGTCGAGGGAATCACCAACAGCTTTCTGTCCTTCCATATCTATTAAAATCTCATGCTTTGATATATTTTCTGTTAGTACCAATTGCGTATGTCCTCCAGAAACTAACAACGACAGGAAGGGCTTTTCCAAAAGCTCGGGATACTCCATGGAACTTGTTAGCAAATGACCCAGCATATGGTGAACACCTAAGAACTTTAGCTTTGGACTTGCGACAGCCAACCCCTTGGCAAACTGATATGAGGCTGTCAAACACGTAGGCATACCAGGACCTCTGGTCACGCAAACCATCTTTATATCCTCGCCATCAACTTTTGAATTTGTTATTTTCAAAGCTTCTTGAACCATCACTGGAATTGACTCTAGATGATGCAAGGTAGCTAGATCTGGCTTCACTCCACCTGACTCGGCAACATCAGCCAAAGACTTTTTCTTGTTGTAGAGAACCTCTCCTTTGTCTGTTAAAATGGCAACACAAGAGTCATCGCATGAAGACTCTAGCGCCAGTACCTTGTATTTTCTTTCACTGAGAACATTAAGACAGCTTCTCCACCTATTTATCATAGCCATGCTAATGAGATTGCTTTAGGTGAACGTAAGATTATTTGTATGCAGATTGGCTCATTGCTAATGATGATTTATTTTAAAATTGTCAAAAAAAAAAGAAATCGGATTTATAGCAAACAAATAAAAACAAAACCATCTCCCTTTAACATACAGTTTCAAATAGAAAGAAAATAAATAGTTCAATTAGTGATACCGAGTCAAAGGCTCGATACGTATTTATATATCATAAAATACTGGTCATAAACGAAATGATGGATTGATACTCACTTTACATCAATAACATCTTTCTTGGATCCTCGATCAACTCCTTAACGGTTCTTAGGAAGGTGACAGCTTCTCTACCATCCAACAATCTGTGGTCGTAGGTCAAGGCCAAGTACATCATAGGTCTAGAAACAATTTGTCCGTTAACAGTGACTGGTCTCTCCTTGATACCGTGTAAACCCAAGACAGCAGTTTGAGGCATGTTGATGATTGGAGTACCGTATAGGGAACCAAAGACACCACCGTTGGAAATGGTGAATGTACCACCAGACATGTCTTCCAAGGTTAACTTACCGTCTCTGGCCTTCTTACCTAATCTGGCAATTTCACTTTCAACTTCCAAAACGGATAAGGATTCCGCATTTCTGACAACTGGAGTGACCAAACCCTTAGGAGTGGCAACTGCAATGGAACAGTCAGTGTATTCTCTGTAAACAATTTGGTCACCGTTGATGTAGGCATTGACAGCTGGAATGTCCTTGGCGGCTAAAGTACAGGCCTTGGTGAACAAACCCATGAAACCGAACTTCATGTTCTTGTTCTTTAGAATTTCATCCTTGTATAATTTTCTCATTTCCATGACAGCAGACATGTCAACTTCGTTGAAGGTGGTCAAGGAGGCAGCGGTGTTTTGAGATTCTTTTAATCTTTCAGCAATTCTCAATCTCATTCTATTCATCTTGACAAAGGTTTCATTTCTGCTGAAGCTGGTACGTGGGGCAGCAGGTTCCGGAGCTGTCTTGGTTGGTTCAGCTTTCTTAACAGGTTCGGCCTTCTTGACAGGTTCAGCCTTCTTTGGTTCGGCTTCAACAATCTTTTCTTCAGCCTTTGGAGCGGATTCAGCAGCAGGGGCAGATGAGCCGGATGGTTCACCACCTTCACTGATGACAGCTAGTTCAGCATCAACAGTAACAGTGTCTTCTGGCTTGAACAATAACTCCTTGATGGTACCAGAAACTGGGGCGTTAACTTCGACATCAATCTTATCAGTTTCAATGGTGGCCAAGATTTCATCTTGTTCAATGAAATCACCAACCTTCTTGGAAAAGTCCTTTAATGTACCTTCAGTGATGGATTCAGCCATTTGAGGAACCTTAACGGTGACACTCTTTCCTGAAGCAGCTGGCTTGGAATCAGACTTTGGAGCTGGCTTGGATTCAGACTTTGGAGCTGGCTTTTCAGCACTTGAGGAAGAACCGCTTGCATCATCGTCTAAGACAGCCAATTCTTCACCAACAGTAACAGTGTCTTCTGGCTTGAATGATAGCTTTGTGATTTTACCAGCTGATGGAGAGTTAACTTCAATGTCAATCTTATCGGTTTCAATAGTGGCCAAGATTTCATCTTGTTCAATGAAGTCACCTACTGATTTGGTGTATGCCTTTAAAGAACCTTCAGTTAATGATTCAGCCATTTGAGGAACCTTGACGGAAACAGCCTTGAAGGCTTTGGATGTGATGTTTGATTGAATCAAGGATCTTCTTATTTGGGCAGCACTTTGCTGCTTGATTACTGAGACAAGGGTTGATCTGGAGAACATTTGGTATTTATGTTAGTTTTGGGTGATTGAATATTCCTAAAAAAACAAATTTTACTTATGTGTTTTCAACTAAACTTTTTTTGATAATTGTATAGAAGATTTTCCTTAATTTTCTTTAACTGTATTTATTACTTGGCTTATTTCTTGAGGGTATAGAGAAAAGACAAATAAGAAGATAGTTTATGGTTTGTTGATAAAAGAGACTTGTTTTTTTGGGTTTATAAGATGTTAACACTTATCTATAAGTTGTTGTTTAAGAGTGAATTGACTAGATAAATACAAGGGGAGTTCATTATGTGTGTGGAATACCCTAATAAAAAAAAGAATCATAGTCAACGCATAATAATATATAGAGAGCAAAAAAGTCAACAAAAAACATTCAAAAAAAAAGAAACGGGTTACTGGGTTTTTTTTCCAAGTTATAAATCCTTATATCGGGCAGTTTATATGGCGAAGTTGTCAATAACGGTGTTTTGATGTTAGAAGCCATTGAATGTGAATATATCTAGGAGGATAATTTCAAGCACATCAAAGATGTTGGATTAATAAGGTGGTTAAACTAATAGCGGAACTTAAGAAAGTAGCGAATAATTGTTAGTGAATATCGCTACAGAAGTGAACGCTTTATTATTAGAAACATAAAGAAGCAAAAAAACTGAATTTATCTGGCATCTTAGAGTACTGGTCTCCTGTTAGTAAGAGAAGCAATAACAATTAAGTTACCATATTCAGCTAGATGAAAACATGTTTTATTAAGAAAGATTATAGTTTTTACTTAGTTATCAGTGGAGTGGGGTACCTATTGCTGGAGAAGTTGTGCTTATTGCTGCTTTTGGTACATGGAGTGGCTGACACAAGATTATTATCTTCACCCCGTGTATCCGATTTTTGGTTAATTTTTTTGATGTTAGTCCATACTAATCACGTGCAGAAAATACACTTAGTAGCTAACGTCTTCGTGTCAGTATACTTTGAATGTCGGCTCTTCTCTCATTTTTTTGAAAAATAATTTGTACATTGGCTTATAGTTGGTTTTATGAAGGGAAAGAAATTTGCTATTAATATACCGTAGCAGTCCTTAGTTTTGTGCGTAATCATTCTGTGAGCTATAAAGTTTAATCACTATATTCTTATCTGGTGCAGACAACCCTTCTCTCTCTTTATTATAATGAAAAAAGAGCTGGCAATAAAACCAAAAATTGATCTATCTAAGTTCATATATGAACAGAATGATGAATACGAACAAAATTCTGACGGGAATGCTAATACACCAGAAAATAACGTCAACTTTAATCTGGAGACTGATACAAAACTTCTACCTAAAGCAAAACATCCTTCTTTGAAGATTAAAAAGAACAATAATGCAAAGTCAAAAACTCTGCTCAAACTGAGGAAGAATAGAGGGAACGATATCAAAGTTCAAACAATCATTAAGAGAACTTATACAAAAGAAAATCTGGAAGATTATAGATCGCAATTTCAGCAATCATATGAGAAACTGTCACAGAAGTACTACGATGCGCTAGACTCACCAAGCAAAATACCCGACATGTTTGTAACAAGTGATGAAGACATGGTCCTTGAACATACGGAGAACAGAAATAAAAAGGATAATGCTGAAAGTAATGAATCAACAAGCTCTGATGACCTCATACTTCCTTCACAACAAGATCTCGAAGTCGTCGTTTACAAGAAAAAAAAGAATCTATACAATGAATTGTTTCATACGGAGTTTGCACCATCAAGAACTAACAATCAGGAAAGCGAGAAAAATAAACTAAAGGAGGAATCTTTGGTAATTCCATTGACGCTATCTCAAATATTTGAAAAATCTGTAGATGAAGTTGAAGAAATTAATCTTCTGGACTCTGAAAAATCTGAAGAGCATATTGTATTTTCAGACAGCAACAATGAAGACGATTTAATCATCCAACAAAAGAATGATGTTAAATTAAGTACCATAAGAAACACTTCGGATGCAGAACTACTGGTAATTTCTTCTGATCATAGTGATGAAGATCCAATCATTATACAATCACAGTTTGATTCACCCACTAAGTTTGATAATGAAACTCATGTATGTCTGGAAAAAGACCAGGAACGGACTAATTTGAAGATCAATGAGATCAACAACATAATGAATGAAAGTGGTATCATATTTACTAACAAGGACCTTATAAAAATCATAACTAAGGATTCAAATGTTAAGCTGTTTTTAACAAATAGCTCAAAGAAATTGCAAGCTGACATCTTGGATAATTTAAATAAGCAGAAAAACATGGTTTTATTAAAATATGAACTTTATGAAATATTCGAACACGGAAAAACTGCAAGGATGTACCGCCAAATTTGCAAACTTATTAAAAACATTGTACGCAAAGATTATCCACGCTGTTCGGAGGTAGACGAGTTTACCAAAGTGCTTTGGGGAATCAGTTCAGGGAGGGTTTTCAACCTGGAATATTTCACAGATGTGGTATTTTCAAAGCTTTGTGAATGTCAAGACATTGACTCCATCAAAATGATGGCTATGTCTAAACTGATTCAACCAAAGAAGCTCAAGTCTTTATACGAGAATGAACTTGGAGCCAACTTTGAAATGGGGTAGTCAAAATATATATAATGTTTTCAAATATCAATTATACTAGTTTTTGGTCTTTTCCAAAGATTATTTAAGTGTATATATCTTTATGCTATATGGTCGTCTTTTTGGTAGCATACACTATTGTTTAGTTACTGTAGAACATTTAAACTTTTCAAGCGGCAAAAAAAAAAAAACATCAGAAAAAAAACTTACACTTGTTGACAAAGTTTCATCTTTGTAAGAGTTGTTTACACTGAAAAAAAATATACAACAGAAGTGAAAATTTATATTGATATAAAACACAATTAACACTAAACCAAACATAACTGTAATACTAGTGCTTCCTATATAAAATTTCTATATAATGACAAACAAAGAACAAGGAGCTTCCCCTGTTAAAAGAAAGAAAAGTCTTAAGAAGATGCTGTCTAAAAAAGATAGCGCTGCTTCAGATCAAATGGAGACTTTAGTGTCTGAAAATAAAAAGCTTCAAGAGGAAAAACAACTAGTTGAAAGAATGAATGAGGAATTAAAGCAACAACTTGCTGAGAAGGATGAAGAAGTTTTCGTAGACCAAGCTAACAACGTTGTTTTAACAAGCAAAACATATAATGATCTAGTTAACAATACCATTGAAAGATTAAGTAAAGACGATATAGCTTCGTATATGAGCAACAGGTACAAAGCTAAGGTGATTTCAAATGCTGAATACAGTATTTTAAACAGACCTGTTGATGAATCTTATTTGAAGAATGAAGCAGCCCAACTAGGATACACCTTGCTTGAAAGACAAGAATACGACTATATGAAGAGTAAGATGGAAACTCCTGATGAGCAGACTGTTAGAAAAGCCGTTGCAAACCTAGGACTATCCATATTATCTACAAAAGAAGTTGACCATTTGAAGAACCCAACTAAATCTGAAATGGAGAAAAAACTGAAGGCATTGGGATTTGTTGTTGTGAACGAAAATGCAAACTTGAGACATAGCAACACTGATTCACATAGTTCAAGCACCGTGACTCCACCTCACTCCAAAAGTAATAGCATATCAAACACCAATATAAACAATGACTCCAACAGAAATAGTGGATTCTATAATTTGAGAAATTCTTCCAGAAATTCGCTGAACAGTTCAAGAGTTTTGGCAAGCAGAGACTTCTTTGAACAAGTCATAAAGGAGGAGAACTCCAACAATGATGTTGTTTTGGAAGCTGGTAGATCTCTAGGATTTGTTAGACTTTCCCAAGAACAGTACAAGAAGTTACTGGATGGTCAAAAGGAAAAGGTCTTAACAAAAACGGACATTTATGCCGGAGCTAAAGACTTCCAACTGACAGTGTTGCCTAATGAGGAATACAGACAGCTGTTGAAAAACAGAAAAAAAAGAGAATCCATGTCTGTTGATGATCTGAATGAGTATGCAAAGAGATTCAAGCTGAAGTTAACTGCTATCAACAAAGATGCTGCAGAATCTACTAATGATTCAGCCTCATCAAATAGTAGCAGAAGATCATCTAGAATATTCTCACCTCTTAATGCGGACACTTCATATGAGAATACCGATTCTCAAACACATCATGAACTAAACTTAGAAAGAATTTCAAATTGGTGTAAGGCAAACAACTATAAACTATCAAGCAATCAAGCGTTCAGAGAAAATGTTGAGGATTTCTGCAGGGAAAATAAGCAAAAGCTAGTCACTGAAGAAGAGTATGAAATCATCAAAAACTCTGGCACCATTTCTCTAGAGCAAGTTAAGGAATATGTCCATGCCAATAACTTGAAATTATTACCACAAGAGCAATATAACTCATTGAAAGCTAGAAAGGATGGTAAGTTTTTGGTTGATTATCAAAAACTAGAAATAGTTGAACACTTGAAGTCAAAGTACCCTGACATTCATATCACCGAAAAGGAAACCATCTTGAATCTAAAGAAGAAAATCACTGAGTTGGAAGAAAAGAAGATAACTGTAGAGGAAGCCAAGAAAGCACTACCTGACTCTTATCATGTTATGACCGATGAAGAATTTGAAGCCTTTAAATCAGAATGTTTAAACTCATTTTCATTTGAAGATGTTAACAATAGATTCCCTGAGTATACAATGATTCACAATGATGACTATGATGATTTGAATACGAAACTTGACAAGGCCGTTATTTTGTCTCAGAAGAAGAAGAGCTTAGAAGAAATAAATGAACTTTTAGAAAAGGATTATTCTAATTACAAAGTCATTGAACAAAGTAAACTTAGCGAAATGATTGAGACAGCTAAGGAATCCAAAGCTCCAATAATTTCTAAGCCAAAAACTCTGGAAGAAATAGAACATGAACTAAATGAAATTTCTCCGGAACATATGGTAGTAAACAGAGAGGAAATGTTCAAAGCTTTGGAAGACAACACCATGGCCTATGAAGATCTAGTCAATGTCATTGATACACAATACCCTGATTTGGTTTTGGTGCCAAGGGATACTTTGGAAAAGCATGAAATTTCCATGAAACAGTTAAAAGAGGAGATCAATGTCGAGAATGAAAGACAAATAAGAGAAATAAGTGCTGAGTATGAGGAGTTGATCAGCAATCTCAAAAGTGATTTCTTGGGTCTAAAGTCTTTAGATAATTTACAAGAGATCATAGAAACAGAATTTCCTGAAAAAACTGTAGTTGATAAAAAAGCATTACAGGCCAGCACCAACTTAAACATCCATTCAATTGCTGACATAGAAGAGATTCTTTCAAACAAGTATCCTGACTCAACCATTGTTGAAAAAAGTGAATATAAAGGCAGCTTAGAAGAACTGGCTAGATCAATTCAAGAAAATGAGCTTTTGATCCAAGAGGTTCAATCATATAAGGAAAAGGTTGATATTTTAGAGCAAAAGATCTCTAACATTGATGAAGTGACAAACCATGTTCAAGAAAACTTCCCAGGAAGCACCATTGTTTCTGACAAGGAATACTCTGTCATGTCTGAGAACTTGAGCAACATCATACAGGAACACGAAGTGGCATTGGATAAATTGAATCAATCCAATGCTAAACATGAAGCATTGGTTGCGAAGGTTAATAATTTATCACAAATGAAGGAGCTAATTGCTGAAAAACATCCCAGTCATGAAATAATACCTGCTGATGAAGAGGCTTTGAAAGAGCATGTATTAATCCACCATCCTGATCTATTTGCTGATAATTCTAAGCAATTGGACGAGTTGACTAATGATTACGAGGAAGCTCTTGAATTACTAGCAGTTGAGAAGTCAAAGTTGGATAACGTTGATGAGTTGAAAAAAGTTATTGAGGAAAAACATCCGGATATGTCTATTGTTAGCTCCAAGCAATTGGAAGAGTTATCTAATAATTACGAAGAGGCTATTCAATCACTCGCAATTGAAAAATCAAATTTGGATAACATTGATGATTTGAAGAGAGTTATTGAGGAAAAGCATCCCGATATATCCGTTGTTAACTCAAAGAACTTGGAAGAATTAACCAATAACTATGAGGAAGCTCTTGAATTGCTTGCTGTTGAAAAGTCTAAGTTGGATGATATTAATGAGTTAAAGAGAGTCATTGAGGAAAAACATCCAGATAAGGAGTTGGTTTCAAAAGACGAACTTCAAGTTTTGAGTGAGCCAAAATCTGCTCCTATTGATTCAAAGGAAACCTCCAGTTTTAATGCTGTAACAGATGAAGACTTGAAAAACACTGAGTTTGTTAAATTAACAGCTAATAAAATAGGTCTTGATGTCATATCACCAGCTGACATGGCTGAGATGAGCAACCATTTTGCAGAAACAGGTAAGCAGCAGATATTATACAATGAGCTAAAAAGTATTGCTGAGGTGAAGTATAATGCTAAAGTTTTGACCCATGAAGAATTGGAAACTCTAAATAAGAAGCCTGAATTGGATTTGAACCTATTAACTGAAACAGCTGAGGAATACGGGTTGGTATTGATGTCTAATGAAGAAGTTGAAGAATTGAAAAGCAAAAATTTGAGCCAAAACTCTGCAGAGAAGGAATTAAAGTTGGAAGATATAGGGGAATTAGCAACCAAGAATGGCTTAGCTGTAATTCCTGTGGATAAATTTGATGATTACCAAAACTTAGATTTGAACAGGGAGGCTAAGAAGAACAACATGGTTTTGTTGAGTACAGAAGAGTATACAAACTTGACCAACAATCAGTCAATCATGAATGACAGTAATTACAACAATACTCATGCAAATCTGAATGATTTATCTGAAGAACTTCAAGATGTGGACAATTCCGGTGTTAGGGATGAATTTGATTTCCATCACAGTCAACAAGTTGCTGATGATTATGATTTGGAGGAACCAAATGAATACAAGAAGGCATCTTTGAACAATATTGAAGATGACTACACTAGTTTGAGCAAAGTAACTACCCAAGAAAGCAAAGTTGTGTTGACTAAAAATATGTACAAGGAATTACTGGAGAGACCAGAAATGACCAAAGAACTATTGGTACAAAAAGCCAGAGACTATGACATGATTGCTATTGATTTACAGCATTTTGCAGAAATTACCAAGGCCAATATGAATCATGACATGAGTCTTCAAGACGCCATGTTATTCCTTCAAGATCAAGGATATTTGTCAATACCAGCTAAGGAATATGAAAATCTTGCCAACCCAAGCATAGATGATGTAGCCACTCTGGCATACAATAAATGGAATATGGTATTGGTTGAAAGAAACAATTCCTTGGTCACAAGAAACCAACAAGACAAGAGAATGATGAGTGCCAATGGAAGCAGACATGCATCTTTGATTCAAATCCAGCCATCCATTTCTCACAGTGGTAACAATACATACAGTAACGATACAAGCTTTAACAATGCAACATTTGAATCAGAAAATGACAAGGAAAATGGGCCATATTTGTTCCAGCCATTCCAACATCAAAGAAAGAGATCATTGCTTGTAAATCAACAAGAAGTGAACTTGGTGGAGGAGGCCAAGAAACAGCATATGTTGTTGATTCCAGAAAACATGTATTTGAAGGACTTGCACCAAATACCGCCTTTGAATGCTGCTGACAAAGATAATGGATTGTTGCTTGTGGAAAGAAGCCAACTAGAGGAGCTCATCATGAATGAAAGAAGAAGACCTATTGAATCACCTAGCGACATATCAGGATTGACACATGACACTGAAGTCAAGACTGATGAGAGCAGAGGAAAGTTCCAAAATGAGAAGATCATCATCAGCTTGACACAAACTGTCATTGGTGAGTACTTGTACAAGTACTACAACAGATTTGGAAACATGGGCCACAAGCCAAGACATGAAAGATACTTCTGGATCCATCCATACACAATGACACTATACTGGTCCTTGAAGAACCCATCAAAAGATGGAAAGAATGCATCCTCAGACTCAGGAAGCAACCACAAGACAAAGGGTGTTGGTATAGTCGGTGTTGAGGTTGTTGATGATCCAAATCCTTACCCACCAGGTTTGTACAACAAGTCCATTGTTATATTAACCAGCGATGGGAAGAATGTCAAGATAACCTGTCCTACACAGCAAAGACACAAAGTGTGGTTAAGATCCTTGAAGTACTTGGAAAATGCAGCCCATTCTAAGGAGAATGAGGGGTTGAGTATAGGAAACATGAAGAACTTCAGTGGGTTTGAAACAAGAGGAAACAAAAGATTGTCGTTTTCCGGTATAAGAAATCCTAGCAACTCCTATGAGGCTTATGGAAACAACAGAATCACCCCAGAGATTGAGCAGCATCCAAAGTTTTTTGTTAACTCATTAAAGTAGAGGGACTGTGTATACAACAATGTTATGGAATATATAAACGGCGATGGCCGATTTGAAAACCTTATCTAGATTATGCTTAAAAAAAATAATCCCGTTATCTAAAAGTCACACGGCTAACTGATGCCTGAGTGGTGTAATTTTTCTCTTTTTTGACGACCGGTCGTCTTTTTCTTTTTTTTTTAAAAACATCCCCTTGTTGTTCAGATATATTTAAACAACGCATACGTTTTTATTCCCTAGTATTTAAATACTTACTTTTGGAAATAAATTTATTCTATCTTGTACATCAATGAAGCATCATATTGTGTTGTAGAGATATAATAGAGTTATAAACCCAACAGATTAGCAGTAAAACTAAAAAAATGGAAAAGAATTATTCTGATGATCCTTCATCATCTTTTAATTACGATCCTATTCAGTACTCTAAGAAAAAATCTACAGCTAGAAAAGTATGCTTGAACATTGCCAAGGTATTTGTTGTGTTACTTGTGTCTTTAGGTTTGTTATACAGATACAACATCAAATTAATCAATTCATTAGTTTGGAAGCCATTGTCTGTGCCTGATGATGTTGACTTGACAGTCACAAGATTCTTGAATGTTTTGACAACCTCCAACGAAGCCAAGGCAAGATCTCGTGAACTAACTTTCAACCCTCACCTGGCTGGTCATGACATGGCTGATGTTGACTCATCTGCTATCCCTTACATTATCTCCAAGTTTGAAGAATACGGTTTAAATGTCTACAATGAATCCTACAATGTTTCCCTGAACACCCCTATAAAGACAAGCTTGCAATTATTTGGAAAGAAAACGCCATACAGCAACTCCTCCATGTACGGTGACAGCACTACTTCATTAATTTACGAGGCCTCATTATTTGAGGATGAATTACCTGAGGATCCTTATCCAGAAACACCTATCTACAAAGGTGGATGGCATGGATTTTCCAAGAACGGAACTGTTGAAGCCCCATATGTCTTTGTTAACTATGGTACCTTGGAAGATTTCAATTTGTTGAAAAAAATGAACGTTTCTACCAAAGGACATGTCTGTATTGCCAAGTACGGGAAAATCTACAGAGGCTTGAAGGTCAAGTTCGGACAAGAAGTTGGTGAGTGTTCAGCTGTTGTTTTGTACTCTGATCCTGGTGATGACTACTACAAAGTCAAGGATGGTTACAAAGCCTATCCTGAAGGACCAGCCAGAAACCCATCCTCCTTACAAAGAGGCTCTGTTTTGTTTTTGAGTGATCTACAAGAAAACGTAACTGATATTGAAAACATCATCCCAAAGATCCCATCCGTTCCTTGTTCATACGCTTCAATCAAGCCAATTTTGGAGACATTGAATGGTCATGGTCTGACTTGTGACAGGATGAACACATTGAGTAAGGACAAAGACTGGTGCAATGGTGCCATCGAAGGCTTAACATACTCCACAGGTCCAGCCCCAGCCGAGTTAGAACTAACCTTAAAGGTTGAGAACATCCAAGACTACGGTATCAAGACCATTTACAATGTCATGGGTAACTTGTCCATTGGTGTCGGGCAACCTAAGACCGAGCGTGGATACATATTGATCGGTGCTCACAGAGACACCTGGTCTGCTGGTGGAGCTGATCCTGAATCCGGTACCACTGCCATCCTTGAGATCCTGCGTGCTTTGAAGTTCCTTCAAGACACTTATGCTTGGTTGCCAAAGACAAACATAGTGTTTGCCTCATGGGATGCTGAGGAATATGGGTTGATTGGTTCAAGTGTTTACGCCTCCACTCATGCTAAGGACCTTATGTCCAATGCTTTGGCTTACTTGAACGTTGATGTTGCATGTTCTGGATCAGCTTTGAATGTTCAAAGCTCACCGTTGTTGAACGAAATCATCAAAAAGTCCTTGAGCAGAGTCAGTTATCCAAAGGACCCATCTTTGAACTTGAACGAGCACTTCTTTGGCAGCAATGAAAGAATTGGATCATTGGGGTCAGGCTCTGATTACACAGGATTCTTGGAACATTTGGGTATCCCTTCTTTGGACATTGGTTTTGCTGCTGGTCCAGAAGATCCAGCATACCACTACCACTCCAACTTTGATTCTTACTACTGGATGTCCACCTTCCAAGACCCAGACTACGAGTACCACAATGCTATTTCACAAGCCTTAGGTGCTATGCTTTTGGAATTGAGTGAAAACGAGCTGGTTCAATTCAAAACCTATGAGTATTTGGAATTGATCGATGGCTTTTTCTATGACATTGCTGATGAGGTTCCTGAGGAATGGTACGGATTTGTTCCTGTCCACAAGCCGAAAAAAGGTAAAGGTCACAGTAAAGATCATGGGAAAGACTGTCATGAAAAAGACAAAAAACATGACCACGATGAAAAAACGGAAGAAAAGAAAGCTGCTGAGAAGGATATGAAGAAAGAAAACGAGGATGCTAAGAAAGAATTGAAGCATGATAAGAAAAAAGAGGGCTGTGGTATGGAGAAAGCAGAAAAGGTTGACAAGAAAGATATGAAGAACGAAGAGAAGGCTGATAAAAAGGAAATGAAGAAAGAAAACAAGAAAGATATGAAGC
>ERZ794949.249-NODE-249-length-19540-cov-167.466205_pt1 | contig 19540 bp, 8 predicted proteins | sample MGYA00511363_ERZ794949 | MGnify/ENA primary metagenome ERZ794949 (study PRJEB30137, sample SAMN04331402) | food metagenome | isolation source: T1 must sample point D1 replicate B | place: Australia: South Australia ...
ATGATTCTAAATATCAAAGAAGAATGGATTTTATCTATGGGTTGTTTTTATTTATGTATTAACTCTATAATATATATATATATATATGAAATTGCTTTAATTGGTTCTAATAGTATACTTTCAACCAACAGAAATTCATATCCAATGCTTAAACTATAACTTTAATTTTATATGTTCTTTAGAAAAACTGACAATCTTCCAACAATCCTTAAAGAAAGAAAACAAAAGAACCTGGCCAACTAGGTAGTTTGTAATACCATTAAGGAAGGCACTGTACTTCCATATAATCACGATGCTGGACTGGAAATGTGGGGGGTTTTTTCTTTTCTAAGATGTATATTTTGAGGTTCATTGGCCTATTACTTTAATAGGTAATTTCAAATTAACTTTACAAATACAAACCATCTACTAAATCCGACAATTCTGGAGGATTTTCGAAACAGTTTTTAATCATTTTCTGGATTTAACTTGCCATTCAACCTTGGTGACTGATTTCAGTCTAGAAAGAATGTTATCCATTGGGGTAAACAAACCTAACTGTTTCATCTCACCATCATATGAATGCAATATACCTACAACAGACAACCCCAATTTATCTGGATTTTTTGTCAATACAAAAGATCCTGAATCACCACCTGTGGCAAATAAGGGATTATTATCCAATGAGTTGATAACAAATTCAGATGACTGCAGTTTGCCGTCTGACCAGTATACCATTCTTTGTCCATTTAAAAATCCTTTTGTAAATTTCGTGCTTGAACCATACTTAAATACCTCAACACCAGGTTTAATGTCATTCATCTTGATATGATCGGTTATATAACCATTATCAAAACGCAAAGAGGGGTCACCTAGGCTTTGAATGACATCATCGCCAAGATAATTACCACAGTCCAACTTAATGTGTTTATTCATTTTGATAACTGCAAAATCACTTAATTGAGTGTTATTCAAAATGCATCTTTCTCCCCAAATAACTTGTCCTGCTGGATTGGCAAACTGGAAATTCATATATTCATCAACTCTTTCTATTTCTCTTTTGAAAATTTCGCTTTGCTTGCTACCTTCAGGGTAATCCCTTTTTGCATTATTCAAACTGGTTTGATACTTCTGTTGAAGTAGTATTGAAGGCAAAGACACTTCAGGATAGTCCTGGGATTCAGATAAAATTACATGTGCACATGTTATACCGTAAACACTGTTACCATAATGTTTTAATTGTTTTGGTGAATTTTCATCAATTACTGGTTGTATAAATCCACCAAGTGTTCCTGACATATTGGTTTTTTTATTCAATGTTGATACTGACAATGATATAGGAGGATTGACGTAATCTTTAGGTATTCTAAACGGCAAAGAATTTCTATTTGTAACAAGTGCTTCAAACTGTGATTGAAAAGTTTTATCATCAATGGATTTTCGTCCATTCACTAAACTGCATGGCTCAATTTGGTTAATAGTTGAATAAAAGTGAATATCAGGAAACAGTGAATATAAACTACAAACTGTACTCAAATTACAGTCAACAGAATCTTCAGCCACACCAAACATAACTGATGTTATTGAACAATCTTGTGTGAATCCTCTTTTTAAAGGTGCAATAAATGACCCTTCACTTTCGGATATAATTGTGTTATTTGCAGACATTTCAATAATGCCTTGCATTATTTTCTCAATCTGAGTGGCTTTTTCAGAAACTGGAAATAGTTGCAAACATGGAATAGTAACCCTAACATCTTCATTACTTAGAAGTACATTACTTGATGTTGTTTTTATGTTAAACAAGTTACAAAACTGAGCAAATTTCGTGAGCAAAATGGCTCTCGTTGTTTGGTAAACTGTTTTAAACAAAAAGTTATCGCATAGATGTAATACCATTTTAAATATTTTAGCCATGTAGATGTTGTTTTCAAAAGTTATAACATGCATTTGTAGATTTTTGTTGGCTTCATCATCGGTAAAAGTTTTCAAAATATCTATAAAGGTCATTGTGGCCTTTGATACAGAATCCATGTTTTGATGAATATCATCAATTACAAATGACAAATTTTCACAAAGTATGGGCAGTCTTTGAATTGCTAAAACTGTTTTTTTGACACCCTTTTTGTTTATAGACTCTTGGTTTAATTTGAAGGTATCCTTGCTATTAATTGTTTTTGTCGAAACTGTATTGATATCCTTCACAGAGGTGTTGATGCTTGTTTCTGCATGTGAAGTGTTTAACACCCTCAAAGGTTTTCCAACAACACTGATATCATTTTCATCTTCATTCTCACTAGTAAACTCTTGTTCTTCTGCTTCGTCAAAAACACTGAGCTGTTGCATTTTGTCTACAACATTTTCTTTGGTATTTTTGGTCAGTAAAGTAGAGCTGTTTGAAGCATTTGTTTGATTGCTTGAATTCAAATTGTTTTTATTAAACCCACTATTTAAGATAGATCCGACCAATGTTCTGTCATTAGTCTTATTAGAAAACTCAGATCTTCCCATTAAAGATTGTGATCCCGAAGTTGGTACATTATCTTCGTTAACATTAAAAACTCTCTCAGTATTTTCAGACATAATAATAAAATGGATTCGTAATTTCAGGCTTATTTTGTAATAATCCACTTAAACAACTAAAAATAGAAGGCTGGGTTTATTTTCTCTTTTAGTTTCAGTTAGTTACCTAGTAGAGTTCTTTATTAATTTTAAAATGAATCTTCATAAATTGGATTATTTATTCAACCTATAGTAAAAGTTTCAAAAAAAAAAAAAAAAAAAGCATGAAGCCACATGACTCGATGAAAGAATGGTCCACGATAAAAATCGACTCTACTAATGTAGAAAGAACATATACCATTATTGGAAAGAGTAATAAAAAAAGAAAGTTTTGAAAAAGCAATGCACTAAAAATAATATATCTATCAGTTATGTAAATATAATTACATAAGGCAAACATCCGAGTTTTAAATATTTGAAGGAATATGAAGAGGCTAATATTTTCAATTAGTATCAGCTAATAAACTTCTAGAAGAATTGCTTTTATTACTTACATCTTCTCCTACATTTGAAGTACCTTTTTCTTTATATGTTGATACAGCAGGAATATTGGCTTTAATCAAGGACACTTTACATGCACCGTAAGGCCTAACTTCTAGTTTAATCAAAGTATGTAAGGGAATAGCAACCCATGGAGATTGGTCTTGTGGAATATTCATAAAGTATGCATAAATACATCTCAAAACAGCTTGATGAGTAATGATAAGAACATTTGACTGTCTTTCAAGTTCCATCATAACAGGCTCAACTCTTAAAACAACGTCTTTGTAAGATTCACCGCCTTTGTATCTGTACTCAAATTTATCATCATCTCTTTCCTTGAAGTCTTCGGGATATTTTTCTTCAATTTCTTCATAAGTCATACCATCACAAAGCCCAGCATCTAGTTCATTTAATGCTCTCCATGGTAAAATCTGATCGAAAGGTAAAAATTGCGCAGTTTCGTTGGTTCTAACCAATGTAGATGTCCATGCTGACATTTGATTGTTCTCATCAAATCCTTGTTCTTTTAAAAGTTGAGGAAGCTTTTTGGCATACAATAAACCCCTCTCAGATAGTTTAGAGTCCCCACCAATTTTCTTCTCAACATTATAAACACTTTCACCATGTCTGGATAACCAAATCACTTTACTAGGATTTAAGTAGTTCAAATTCATTACGTAGAAGATAATCTTTGATTCCAGATATGACTGGACTTTGTTGATCACAGCTTGCTCCATCCCATCTGCTTTTTTCATCAATTTCACAAATGTATAATCTTTTTCATCATTATACTCATTCATTGATTCATAAAACTTGATGTAATTTTTGATTTTCTCTTCATAAAAATCAAAATCTTTTTTATCTGGTGAGGATTTAATAAGAGCATTGATATTTAGCTTTTCTAGATCTTTGTCGTCTGAAAATGATTCTATGAAAATGGGCTCGATGTGTAATCGTCTTAATCTCTCCAAAAGCCATTTTCTGTGGGATCTTGTTGATGATGTACCGTCCAATATAGCAACTCCTTCGTTGTTTAAAAACCACTTCTCCATGTCTTTCAATGCGTTTTCATAAGAATTTAATCTAATTTTAAGACCCTCTTGGTTCTCGAAATTGTAAAAATCTGCATCAACACTTGTGAATTCGTCTAGCTGACTATCCAATTGCTTTCTTCTATAATCACCAATATTGAATATCTTCGAATTGATCATCATCCAGGTAAGATATGTTTTGATCTTATTAGATATGAAAGTTTTCCCTCTACAAGGAAGACCAACGAGGATAACACATATATTCAAATTGTTGTTGCCACCGTAGTTATTTATAGAAAGTGTCATCTTCCGTTATTGTGTTGTCTGTTTAGTTTCTGGTTCGTTATGTATTTGTCGTTTTAGCTACTTAATTAATAATCCCTCTAAATTTTTTTTTTTTTAAATTTTTTTTTGTTAAACCTTTGTGTGTGCGTTTTGCTTGTATTAAGTGCTGTTTTTGTTTACGCCTGGTGAAGTCTGTGCCAAACGGCAAAACTCCACATACCAAAACTTTGGTTGAAAGGGGGGAAAAAGAGATAATCTTATATCCGACGGAGATAGCTGAAAGATTGATGTCTTTTGACTGGTTTAATTAATTGGAATATACGTATACAAGGTAGACTAAAAAGAAAAGCACAACAGCTTTTATGTTATATCTATATAGTAAGTAGATTAAATCGTTCATCTAAAGAACCTTGGTCAGCGACATATTCTTTTAGGTTTTCAAATGTATCAAATATTAGCAAATTTTTTTTGAAATTGGTCAAATTTATGTCTTTTTCAGTACTCTTATCGCTGCTAAAGACAATGTTACCGTCATAATCCAAAAACAGCCCATCAATACTAAAGTCTTTTTCAGTCACTTCTTCGGTGTTCTCGTCTTGGCTTTGCTGTAGCTGTTCCAAATACAGTCTATTTTCTCTTTCCAAAAACTTCAAGTTGCTCTTCAGTAACTTGAAAATATTATTCAAATATTGGATAGTGAAATATTCCATTTCTCCGTGGATAAAGTAATAGATTGCTTTGTTTAAAATTTGAATAAGCACAAAACACAGTTGATAATTTGTAACCAAGTTGTTTGAAGTAATGTGTTGTATCAATTTGTTCATGATTTCATGTATTCTCTTTCCGTTGTTTTCACTTGTATATTTCAGTGCGTTATTTTCATCAATTTCAGAAGTCCACCATAGATGAGTACAGGTCAACAGCAAGTTACTCTTTAAAAACACATCAGTTACTTCAAAACTCTTAACAGTTATCTTTACGCAGATTTGTTCGTATTTGTCCTTTAATGAATTATTTATAAAATATTGTCTTTCTTTTTGTAAAAACTCAACTAATAACAAAAGTACGTTGTACTTGTCACTTAAGGTAATTTCTGTGCTTATGTCATTCAAAATAGATTCTAAAAAGTCAAAGGCAACGTTTTGTAAATCTAATTGGATTGCTAAATCAACAGACAATATTAAGCTGCTCAGCATACTCTTTTTATTATTAACTTCAAATATTAAACCACCCAAGTTTTTGAACATTTGTTTCAGCAAAGTTTTATCAAACTTTTCAAACAACCCGGCTTGATTTGTTTGTTTTGCTATAGTTATCTTCTTCAATAATTTCCAATATTGAGAAACCAACCCATTGGTCAAAAAGTCTATTTTTCCTTTTTGATCAGCTTTGGAGTACTTAATTTTCAAATTCATTATCCAGTTTTTACAATATTGTAAAGACTCAAATTGATCATTTACTGATTTTTCAAAATTAGGGGTAATTGTGAAGTCAAAGTCTATCAGCATGTAAAATACCTTGAATACTAATTCAGATTTAGATAAAATCACATAACTATTGGTTTCAAAATGTTTCAGTATCTTGGATAGATCTTTCAAGGGTATTTTAGATTTGTCTTGAATTCTGTATTTGATAATTAAATCCAAAATTTCAAATCTAACATAGTCATTACCAAGGTTTAACAAAAATTCATTAAAGTTCGAAGATTCCACTAGCATATTAAATGGTAAAGTTGAGTTTGGCTCAATAATATCTTTAATAGAAAACACAACTCTTTTTAATAAAAAGTTAATCTCATCTGTAATGGCATAGTCTTTTTTCTTAAAGTTTATAAAGCTAAAAATAGCGTCCAAACAATCAAGTCTGGATGCCAAATTATCAACAGCAATCAATTTCAAGACCAAAGATATCAAAGGACCCAAAAGTACTATGAACTCTTTGAAAGGAAGGTCCGGTCTTTCTTCATTAAGGTATTTCAGGAACTTCAAAAACTTATCAAACAAAGTTGCACCGTCTAAATGTGACTTTTTGTTTTCTTCTTTAATTTTATCCACTTCAGACAAAATTTGTTCCATTAAAGTAACAACGCTTTTGCTAATATTAGTTTTAGGAGTCAACTTTAAAAATGAACCCAAATATAAATCTATGCATGTTAGATCGCAATGGTATGATTCAGGAAATATTTGAAATAGTATGTCTAGCAAATATTCTTGCGATATTATATCTCTACATGAAATAACTTGTTTCAAAATTCTAGGTAGTGTATTTTCTTTATAAAGTTTGATAGCCTGCTCTTCTTTTTCTAAATCCAATACTTCAGTTAACTGTACTAAATTATAACCAATAAGCAGCTCCACTTCTTTTCTTTCCTTCAACTTGGATAATTTATCTCTGAATTGACCTTGATATTGCAAACGAATCCACAATTTATTCATTTCAATAAAGTTTGCAACTAAAAAATCAATTTTAAAATCATTAGAAACATCTTTTTTTACATTATTAAATATAGACTTGCATCTTTGTAGTAAGTAATAACGTAAGAACATACCTTTTATAGGATGTTGAACCCCATTTAGCATCTCAATCATATCTTTCAAAATCTCTGTGCGTGGAAAAGTATCAAAATCAAGCATTGCTACTCCACAAGTTATCAATAAATATAATCTAGGCACTAAATTGTTAGAATATTGGATTAATTCGTAGATATCTGTTAAATGAAATAAAGTTAAGTGATTACTTTTGAGGTAGTTTAAAAGAATTGTGAGCACATCATAAACTTCTATGTAAAGCTCGTAGTAATCCTTTGGTGAATTAAAGTCTTTTTTCAATTCCAACAAAAGTATATTGAAGTGTTTAAATGATTCTATTAAATTAGATCCGTTATTGTTAATAATTGATATTTCATTTAAAAGTCTCAAAATAATCACCTTCTGTTGTCTAATAACATTAAAACTTTCTTGTTTTGCCAAATTTAATTTATTCTCCATTTAATGAAATAAAATATATATATATATAAAGCTAAAAATTATATTCCTGTTGGCTTGGGTTGTTGGGTTATCGTAATTTATTGAAACTTTATCTATGGTGGTAAACGTGTGTTGTTTTTTTTTTTTTTCTTTTAGGTTTTTGTAGAAATTATCACAACCTTATCACGTGCTTAAATCCGATAATAAAAATGCAAGTTTCGGATTTTAAGAATTACATCACGTGTATTGCTACAATATGATAATTTTTTCTTTCTTTTTTTTTTTCTTTAGGCAAATAATTATTACTAGTTTAGGAAAGTTTCATTCAATGTAATACTTGATGATGATATTACAGTTTGAATAATTTACTGTAGCAAATAAGTTTTAAAAGAAAGACAACATCAAAAAAAAAAAGAAAACCAACCATCAAGTTATATGAAAAATGGCCAATAAAGCTGTTAATCCTAAAAATAAGAGATCAGGTCCAAAAAGAAAAATCACTAAAACTAGTGATAATCAAAATAATACCAAAAAGTTTAAAAAAGCTAACATAAAAGATTTGAAATGGAAAACAGTCGAAATTACTAAGGATGATACTGCTGCCTTAAATATGGAAGATTTACAAGGGTTTTATGGTTTAGAAGAATTGGATAATGTCAAATTAGTTAAAGACGAAAAAACTGGAAAAGTTGAATTCATGGTTAAGGAACCTGAAACTAAAAGCAACAATGTTGATGAGCCTTCAAAAGATGATAAGTTGAACGAAGAAATAATGGATTTGAATGACCAATTTGGTGATTTTAAAAACATGGATGACTTTGAAGATGGTGAATTAAGCGCTTTGGAATCTGATGATTTAAATGAAAAAGAATTATCTGAAAAAGAAGCTTCAGAAGAAGAAAATAATGATGAGCTAAATACAAAAGTATTTCAACAAGTCATAGACCACGAAAAAATTCTTGAACAAGACTTGGAAGATGATATTGACTATTCAATTGCCGCGCCAAAATGGTTGGAATTAGGTTGTAATATTAACAAACATGTATTGAATAGAATTATAGATCAAAAATTCAAGCAACCTTCCGAAATTCAAAAGGAAGTTTTGCCTCTTATAATAAACAAGAACGCCAATGTCATTGGTAAAGCTAACACTGGTTCTGGTAAAACTTTAGCCTACTCTATTCCAATATTGAATGAATTATTTGAGCAAATGGCCAGTGGTGCTATTCATAAAGATGATGATCCAATAGGTATCATCTTTACCCCAACTAGAGAGTTGGCTACTCAAGTCACTAAAGTCATGAAGAGCTTTATACCAAAGAACGCTAATGAGTATGTAGTTTTGCCTATAACTGGTGGTTTGGCCATCCAAAAGCAAGAAAGACTTTTACTGAATTATCCAAAATCTGGTAATGGTAAAATCATAATCACTACACCAGGTAGATTTTTGGAGATTTTAGGTAAAAACAAAGAACTTGTTGAAAAGTTTAGTAAGATTAAATTTTTGGTTTTAGATGAAGCTGATAGACTGTTGCAAGATGGTCACTTTGATGAATTTATCAAAATCTATGAATTATTGTACAATAAGAATAAAGAAATTTTGAAGAAAACCAAAAACTTGAAGTTTTGGCAAACTTTGATTTTCTCTGCTACCTTCCAGTTAGATTTATTTAATAAATTAGAAAACGGATACACTAAAAACCACACTAAGAAGGATACTGTTGATGAAAAAGAACAAATTATTCAACATTTAATGGCTAAAATTCACTTCAACTCAAAGCCTATATTCATCGATTGTAACCCAACCAATCATTTGCTACCATCATTAAAAGAATTGAAAATTGAATGTTTACCTATGGAAAGAAACTTGTACTTATACTATATTTTGACTGTATTCCCTGAAAATTCCATTATTTTCACTAACTCCATTGAAACCTGTAAAAAGTTAAATGTTTTCCTTAAAAACTTGAATGTTGATAACCATATCATTCATTCCAAGATGTTACAAAAAAAGAGATTGCAAAACTTAGAAAACTTTACCGGAAAAGTTAATAACAAGAAAGATGGTAAACCTACCGTTTTGATAGCATCTGATGTTGCTGCTAGAGGTTTGGATATTCCAAACATTAAGCACGTTATCCACTACCACTTGCCAAAAACAGCCGATACATACATTCATAGATCAGGAAGAACCTTAAGAGGTAATACTCAAGATCAAGGTTTCAGTTTGATGATACTGTCTCCACAAGAAGCTATGGGCCCATTGAGAAAGTTAAGAAAGACTTTGAGTGGAAATACTGGTGAGACAACCGGTAAAAAGATGAAGTGGCAAAATACCATAGACAGTATGCTTATTCAAGATGATTTAGTTGGTCAATTAAAGGAAAGAGTTGATTTAGCTAATGAACTAACTGAGCATGAAGTATCAAACAAAAGTGTTAAAAAAGATGATACTTGGTTAAAGCAAGCTGCTAACGACTTGGGTATTGATGAAGGTGACAGTGATGATGAAATGAATGCTAAAAACTTGTTAGAATTTGTAAACGGTAAACAAGATTATCATTTGAAAAGAAATCAATCTAAAAAGTTCAGCAAAATCAAAGACTCTAATGAAATTGCCAAAATGAAATATCAATTGAAACAATCTTTATCAACACCAATACGTTACAACATGAGACAAAAATACTTGACTAGTGGTTTGGTTAATTATGCTGACCAAATTGTCAAAAATAAAGGTCATGAAAGTGTTATGGGTTTGCAAAAGATGAATTTGGCTGATGCTTCTAGAAAGAAACACAGAAGCAAAAGATAGTTGCGTTTAATTTTTGTTATATACTTGTTTAATATCAATTTTTAATTGAAATGGACTTATAGGTCCTGCTGGTGTTATTTTTTCTATCCAATCAGATGATAATTTCCATTCAAGCTCGGTAATCATTTTGAACATAGTAATTCTCATGATGTTTAAAGAAATTTCTTCACCTATGCAATTTCTGTTTCCTCCATGGAAGGCACCTATCTGTGCTAAGAATTTTCTTGTTTTCCATTGATCACTAACCTCATCAATATTACAACCCCATCTTTCAGGAACAAATTTGTTAGCATCTTTTCCCCAAACATCAGTTCTTCTTTGAAGTCCAAAGTTATTGTATCCTATGTATGTTCCTTTTTTAATGAAAATAGGTTTATTTCTTGAACTTGTTAAATAACAATCTTTGGCCGCTATTCTATTTACTAAATTGCCAATAGGAGGGTACAATCTTACAGTCTCATATATTATTGATGTTAAAATGACATCTTTTTTCAAATAATCCAAAATGTCTGTATCACTTTTGTATAATTCTTTTAACTTCATAAAATTGAGTCTAAGTTTATCTTGATAAACACGATATTTACCCAAAATATAAATTAAAGATGTTAGTAGTAATTGTGGATTTTCATGGCCAGCAATCAATAAAATAACCAAGTTATCAAGCAATTCATTTTTGGAAATATTGCCTTTAGAATTTTCCTTAACAAGATTTGCACCCGCATTTAGGTATGTTTCCTGTTCATATTGATAGTTATCTACTAAGTGCTTTTTAACTTCATTAAGCAAGTTTTCTTTAAAAAAATCAATATGCTTTTTAGTTTTTATTCTTTCTTTTAATGGAAACTTATCTAAAAAAGGAAAAGCCATAAAAATTGGTTTGAAAATATCTTTTTTAATTCTGTTTAAGTTAAGATATAAAGGCGAGTTTGGATTATCTAAAGTTCTTAAACTAAACCCAAAGGCAATTGTACTAATATTGTCTAAACACAATTTTTGGATTAATTCATTAACATTAAAGCTTTTAAGATACCCGGATGTTTTCAAATTAAAACTTGTAGTTTCCAAGCTATCAACAGTTTTTTCTTTTTTGTTAGAAACAGCTAAAATAGTGTCATTACTTGTTGAAGCATATACATATAAATCTGATTGATTTTGTTTTATTTGTTCAAGAATCAAAAGATTTAATTTATTGGCATTCTCAAAGGCTATTGTGTATTTCTCAAATTTTAAAAAGCAAGGAAGCAATGCTTGTCTAAACACTCTCCATTGTTTCCCATGAGCAGAAATTATATTTGTTCCGGTATAGTAGGCTAGCAAAGAGTTTGGAATTTTTTGGTCATTTCCTGATTTATGAAACAAGGAATGTTCATGCTTAAACAACTGATTAAGATATTCAGGGTCGTTTACCAAGTAGTTCCATCGGCCTGCAAAATACACTTTAACAATACCAGACTTATGAATTTTGGGTTCAAAATAACGAAACCATATATAAGCTTGATCAATTTTTTTGCTGAAAAACGGAATAAACGAGACGTAGATGGGAACCATTGGGACTGTACGCTCATAAAAAAACATGGGTGTTATATAAGCAATGTTAGCAAGGAAAGAGAATATGAAAGCAAAAAGAACTTTCAGTATATTAAATAATGTATCAGTTTTACTCATCTATTTTATCTTCAAAAATATCCAACTTATGTTATATAAGGTTCTGGTGACTATTGATATTGTTTTTTTTTTTTTTCGTACTATTGCCTTTTTTTCAATTGATTAAACCTGAAATCATTGTATATATTTATGTATTCACAAATTTTTTTTTTTTTTTTTCATTTGGAATGCTTACACAAAGTAGCTTAAAGAATCAAATTACTCGGAGTTTATATATATCACCATATAAGAAATGACCCTAATTAATTACTGTGTATATATAACATAGAAACATAGTTTAAATGAAATCGTATTCAATTTCACCTTCATCAACAAATTCATCATCACTTTCATCTAATAATTGTTCGAAGTTAACCTTGTATCTTAACATGGCACCGATACCACCAAATCCAGCAACAAATTGGGCACCTTCAGTGGACTTATCACTGATGAATTCCAAGTTAGCACCGTAGTTTTTGTAGTTTTCAGCTAACCATTCAACTAGTAATTGTTCAGAAACCAAATCCATTTCTTGGCCAGTAACTTTATCTATAGAGTATGATTTGTCAGGTAGATTTGGATTTACTTCAACAACGACTTCCTTATCTTCACCGTCTTTGTAAACATATCTCATAGTATCCAAGTTTTCGTATATGATCAAAGTTTCGATGGAACCTAAGTCTAAAGCCTTCATGGTATCTTCAACACCGTAACAGAACTTACCAGTATCTTGGGAAATTTCATCGAAGTATGCAGTAATTAATTTCTTTTCTTGAATGAATTTGACATTGGCTAAGGCTTCAGCAGATAATTCAATAGCTTGGTTGAAACCATTTTCACCACCATAAGAAATATCAACAATCTTGACAATTTTATCTTGGAATCTTGGATCGAATAAATCAGACTTAGCTAAATCGGTCTTGAAATCAGCAGAACCAGCTAAAACTAAACCTTTAACATTGACTTTGTCGTTGGTGATGAAATTTTGTACGGCACTTTCAGCAACTTTTCTCACATAATTGTGTCTCTTTTCATCTCTTAATCTTGCAAATCTTAAAGCGGATTGACCACCTCTACCATGCTTCTTTGGTAAATCAACAGTGAATTTATGTAAAACAGTTCTGGTGTTACCAGATAACAAACCAAATAGTGTACCTTGACCATCCATAACAATGAAACCGAACTTATCATCGGCTTCCAATAATTCACTTAATACTTCAGTATGGAACTTGTTGTCACATAAATATAAGGTGGTGTTGATAGGCTTGTATGGTTCAATATCGTAAGTAACCTTCTTGACCTTACCATCTTCAGTGACCATTTCACCACAATACAAAACTAAACCATTTTCTGGACAATTGTTGTATAATTTTAACTTTTGTTGGGTGGAAGTAATAGCAGATAAAACGGATAATCTATTGACTCTGGACTTAATGTTAGAAGCAGTACCGTATTCATCTGTTAACTTCTTTTGGAACATGGAAATTTGAGATTTAGGTGGCATGACTAGAGAAATCATAGAAGTACCATTACCCCTAGCACTTTCTAAGTATTTGATTAACTTTTTAATCTTCCAAATTTCAATATTTTTGTCGGCGTCTGTTTGATCCATAATGTAAGTCTCCTAATGCTATATATGTAAGGTATTAAGTCTTAAAATATATATGCCTTGGTTAGGTTTCTTTAACTGAATACTGTTCTTTATATTAAGGTACCAATGAATGAATGAAAGAAAAAAAAAAAAAAATTTTTTTTCTTTACCTCTTTGAAAATGTTCAGAGTATGGTATTGAGAATTCCCCAATTAGGAAATTTCAATTGCTTTCTTGCACACGATTTTTTTTCAATGAAAATAACGTTTTTTAAAAAAGACAAAAAAAAAAAAGTAATTTACATACAATGACCGTTTTAGGTAATACCAAATTAGCAGGGTAAATTTGCTGTTTTCTTATCAATCAACATTTCTTTAAAAAAAAAGATATCCCCTTTAGGTCATTTTTTTGGTTTTTAACACACATTATCGTACATGTACTTTATATGACCATATTTTATATTTTATTATCATTATTATACTATAAAAAAAGTATGTATATATTTGTTTCACTTATGAGCTAGCTCAAAGTGTTTTTTTTTTTCACCCCAATTTAGGAAATACTTAACAAAAAACTAGTCTTCATCAAATTCAGATAAGATATCGTAATCTTCATCAATTGACAATTCACTCAACACTAAAGTTTCTTCTTCTTTCAAATCCTCTCTTAAATCGTTTTTCAAGTCTTCAAATTTAGATTGAGTAGCGTCTGGGTTTTCAATGATTCTTTCAAATAGTACTTTATCATTGTTCATTATTTTGATTTCGTAGTAATCAGCACCTTGTAAAACGTTATAGTCATCAAACATGTGATTGAATCTTAGTATTTGTAAAGATCCAGGCTGAATCGATTCTTTATCACTTAGTTTCAAGTAGCACTTTGTTAAATCATCTTTATTCTTACCAAATCTAAAGTGTAGGCTAGAGTTCTTTGGAATTACATAATCTTTAGTATCATTCAGTATAGTGAATACAATACAATTTTTGTCCTCCAGATCAAAAGAAACTGCTATACCATCAGATTTTGCATTAGAATTAACTGACTTCTGATCAGACTCATCATTGTTTGTGATTTTTTGCGAGTCTCTTTTTTCAGCTAATAAAGCATCATACTTTTGTTGTAAAACATCATGCATTTCGTATCTCATTTTTAGTTCACGTAATACACTGGTTGAAGTACCCAAATTCTCATAAAAATCAAATAATTCTTGGTCTACGTGATCAACATTAAACTCCAAAACATTGCATTCTACTGCACTTTCTGATTTCGTTTTGCAATCTGCCAATTCAATATTTTCATTTTTTACAGAATGTTGAGGTCTAGCTCTAGATGGAACAATTCTCTTGATATCATGATAATCGTAATGCGTGCCTGGAATCTGATCTTGTGAATCTTTGTAGTTGAAAGAAGCATTCATGTCTGGGTTTTCACAAAACTTCACAAAACAACTTTCACACATATCAAAATTGTTACATTCTAAACAATGGTATCTAACTCCACAGATCTCATCATCATCCTTAGGACACATATCACACCAAAATGAAAGATGGTACTTGTCGTACTTCTCAGCTGATAAGGAAGTTGAGTTAGAGGTGCCATTTTTCATTTTGGTACTTAAAAGTTCCATGATTTCCAAAATAGAATCAAACTCGGCCTTTGGAATCGTAATCTTATCATTGGAATGTGTTGGCTTGGTTAGGTTAGGTTGTAAGGAAAGATTTTTTAAATCTTTATCAATGGAACCAATTTCGTAAACAGGCATTTTATTTTATTTTTTTCGTTTGGTTACTTAAAACTGTAATGTAGAGAAGTTGGTTCTTTTCTTCTTCTTCTTTTTTTTTTTTTTTGCTATTGGTTTACCAAATTATTATAAATATAGTTAAGTTGTATTTATCAGGAGATAACACTACAAAAATGCCCACATTTTAAAAAAACGAAAAATAACTAGAATTGTCATTATTGATGTCCTTCACCCTGTACAAATGTTCGCCCATAAGTTTTTTTTACTGCACCAAAAAAAATATTGGCCTCTTTTTTTTTTTTACCTTGCTTAAAGATAACAACGGACTTAAATTGTTAACTTCAACGTTTTTAATGAATTCACCGCTTAAACTCCTTTAAGGAGTTAACTCAATTCCACCAATAATAACATTTTAAAGAAAGAAAAAAAAAAGCAAAGATATTACTCTTATTATATATTATATTTAGGATTGAAGTTTTATATTTTTTTCTTTTTTTTTTTAATTTTGGAAATCAGGTGGATCATTGTAGTACATAGACTTACCATTTTCATCATATTTGGTGTCGGTATCTCTAACGTCAACACCAAATCCTTTAGCATAAGTAATTTGAGCGTCAGATATCTTCATATCATCCTTACAAATCCAAATTATTGGTTCCTTGTCAGATAATCTTGGGTATAAGTAACCATCAATATCATCAGCACTAAAGACGTTTTTGAATGGATCAACTGGTACTGCATTCTTTTTGTTTTTGCCTCCAGATAGGCTTTCTTCATTGGATGAATTTTCATTCTTCAAGTCTTCGCTTGTGCCCATTTCATCTTCATCTTCTCTCTTTACTTTTTCAGTGTCTTTGAAAGCAATACCGAATGAATTGTCTAAATTCAAATCTGGTCTTGGGATACCACCATCCAAGGAAACTAGCTCATAGAATTCGGGTAATCTTGAATAAACTTGAGGTAAGGTGTAGACTTCAGTTGGCTTGAAAAATGTCTTAACCATGCCTATCAAACCAGCTTTGCTAATAACATTGCCATTTGATGGGTAGTTTTCCAAATCCAAATTTTTGTTGTGAGCAACTATCTTGTCCATTTCTGGGTTCAATGAAATATCTGGAGCATCACCTTTGTTACCTTTAACATCGTAGTAGTGTAACTTACTGAACTTGTCATTGTTGTAAGCTTCATCAGCAAAACCGTCACCTTCAACAAATGTACTTTCTGGTAACTTAGCCTTTTGTTGCAAACTTTCTTCTCTATTGCCTTCTTCTTCAACTTCTCTCTGTCTAGGAATCAAATCAGCCTTTGCTAAATCTTCATCATTAGCTGGTCTAATAGCTTGTCCTTCTTCGATTTGTTCTTCTTTTTCAGATTTTTGGTCCTTAACGACCTTTCTTCCTTGGTTGTAATCTTTGTAGCCTTGATCAATTGGATATCCTTCAAAGTTAATAACAGCGTGAGATGATAAATCACCTTTGTTATTCAAATTGAAAGCCTTTAATGGAACAATATCTACTAAAGCCAAAAATCTTTTCTTGTAGAAAATGTGACAAGAAGCGGTAGCTACTAAAGTAACAGCTTCCAATACAACTGCACCCCAATTCTTACCCATAACAAACAAACCTATCAAGCAAACTTCGGCTAAGTACAAAGCAGTAAAAACATGGAATAAAGACTTAACATAAGCTCTACCCTTCAAGCTGTTTTCAGCAAATCCAGAAACATAGTTGAATGTGTAGAGGTAAGCAATGTAGTATAACCCTAAGGCAAAAGTTGAGAAAACCAAAATCAATGGTTGAATGATAGCATAACAGACGTACAATACAGCTAATAATTCAATAACAGGAGTAACAACACCCCAAGATGGCTTTGATAAGTTGTTGTATCTGTTCCATTTTTGTCTTGGTGTTGAATCTAATAATCTACCTAGTACTTTAGATAAAATCAAACCAACAATTTGCAATAATTGTCCTGAAGGGAAAGTCAAACCTAACAACATAAAGTAAGCAATGTAAAAGTTTGAAGCCTTTGGCAAGTTTTCAGATAGCAAAGACATTGCAGATGATGGATCACCAATGATAGCTGTAACAGATGAGGAGGCAGAAGAAGCTAAGGTGGTAACTAAAAATACTTCAATTACTTGGAAAGCAAAGTACCATTTTTGACAATACAATTCAATTTCTTGGTGAGATAATAAACCACTCTTCTTACCCAAGAATTTGATGAAAATCGGAACAAGCATCATTAAAACTGCTAACATAATCGTTGGCAATAAACCAGTGATTAAACCTAAAATGACCTTTGGACAGTTGTTGATGAACTTTAAGAAAGGAACCTTATCGGTTAAGAAATTGATATTAGAAATACAACCAACAACAGCAACTGGAATGGACCAGAAGATCAATAGTAAAACAATCAAGGTAGTAGCAGTTTTTTCCTTACCCATTCTAACAGATTTGTTCATGGAAACATTTTCCCAAATCAAATCATTTGGAGCATAACCAATGTATTTTGAACCAAAGGCAGACTTTTGCATAACTACATCAATATTTTGGTAACATTTTTGAGCATCATATTGTGTTTCAAATTGAATGAACAAAGAACCCATGTCATCAAATTCGCTTTTCCAGCTTTCTTGTTGATAAGAAATTTCCTTGTTTAATTCATCAATTCTCTTTAAGTAGTAATCAATAGAGTCAACTTTTTCACCACCACCAATTAAAGGTATTTTATTGTACCATTTTGTTTTTAATTTGTGGTGAGGTCTTTTTTTGGTGTAGGATTGGAAGTCTTCTTTTGGTTTGCCTTCTAATTCATCTTCAACAGATTTACCTTTTTTGGACCATTTAGTAACCTTAGAAACAGATTTGTTGATTTGTTTGTTTAATAAATTTTCCAACTTCATGGATATTTTATCTCTTTCTTGACAGTTCTTTTCCAACTCAGTGAAATCCTTACCAACAGTGACTTTTTGAACATTGTCAAATTCTCTTTTAACTACATCTTCATCGATCATAGAAGAATCACAATCAGTTAAAATAACTGTTTTAGAGGAGGTCATAGATTGCACTAATGGAGATAATTGGACGGCATGTCTCATTGTTACGTAGTAGTACAATTCCCTGTAAACACACCATAAAATCAAGCCAAAGAATATCCAAGATAAGAAAATATGAGCATAAAATCTTTTATGGTTAGTAACATTAGACATACTTAATAATGAGAATCCTGACAAGCCTGATCCATTGGTGGCATTGACTGGTAATAAAATAGGTAATAAGATTAGACAGCCTAAAAATGAAATGATAAACATTAACGCAACGTATCTCAAAAAGAAATAACCATCTAAAGAGCAATGTTGAATCAAAAATGAATGAGGTTTAGATAATAACATTGGAACCCAAGAGAAATATGAAGATGCAGATTTCTTGTCTGATTCAAAATCAGATGTGGCTGTTAATCTTTCATATGGTTTCATTGTTTTGATATCAGAAAGAGTTCTTGGTTGGTAAACTCTTTTATTTTTAGGTCTTAGTTGAATAAATAATACAATGAAAATAATAAAAATAATTAAATTAAAAATTAATGAGGAAACAAAAGCTGAGGTTGATGAACCTGCTTCAGATGAGGTAGCCATTTTTGTTGCTTTCTGTTAGTATTAATTAATTATTTATATTTTGCGATGGTTTTTCATCTTAAAATATATCTTCTTTTATTTTTTTAATTATTTTCATTAAAAAGAATGAATAAATTTTATTATTTGATCGATGACATAGAGCTTGTATTTATAAACAACAAATCCAAATTTGTTTTTTTAAAAAAAAATAAAAAAAAGCAACTTTGAACAGCTGAAATTTTAAGGGCCATCGATAAGCACATGAATTTAGCAGAGAGCAATTTTTCTACACGAAAAGTGCTATATTATTTAGGAGTAAAAAAAAAAAATACGTATTTCACATAAATAAAAATCTCCTACAAGAATGTGTACCCACAAAAAAAAACCACCTAGTCACACTTTTGGATTGTTATTTATGCTAAAGTTAATCATCAATTTCATCAAAAAAATTAAAGTGAGCTGAATTCACCTATGATGTAACATTTTTCCTAGACATGAAATAGTTTTATGAGTTCACCGATTTTTATAATTGTTTCATCTGGTTTTCATGCATCTATTGTTTTTTTTGTATTATTTCTTTTTTTTTTCAATACATAATCGATAAAAAAACGTTTTTTTTAACAATGGATTATTGTAGATTTTTTTTTTTTTTCTTGTTTATATCATGTTTGTTATGTGATCAATTGGATAATTATTGGGATGGATATTAAGGTGAATAATTCCATTTTGGGTAATAATATTTGATACATTGGATTATTTATTTCTTTTTTTCTTTTTTCTTTTTTTTGCTTTTGATTTATAGAAAATATATATGTCTTTAAAGAGTACTT
>ERZ794949.250-NODE-250-length-19512-cov-167.155831_pt1 | contig 19512 bp, 9 predicted proteins | sample MGYA00511363_ERZ794949 | MGnify/ENA primary metagenome ERZ794949 (study PRJEB30137, sample SAMN04331402) | food metagenome | isolation source: T1 must sample point D1 replicate B | place: Australia: South Australia ...
AAGTACTCTTTAAAGACATATATATTTTCTATAAATCAAAAGCAAAAAAAAGAAATTAATAACCCAATGTATCAAATATTATTACCCAAAATGGAGTTATTCACCTTAATATCCATCCCAATAATTATCCAATTGATTCACATAACAAACATGATATGAACAAGAAAAAAAAAACCTACATTAATCCATTGTTAAAAAAAACGTTTTTTTATCGATTATGTATTTAAAAAAAAAAAAGAAATAATACAAAAAAACAATGGATGCATGAAAACCAGATGAAACAATTATAAAAATCGGTGAACTCATGAAACTATTTCATGTCTAGGAAAAATGTTACATCATAGGTGAATTCAGCTCACTTTAATTTTTTTGATGAAATTGATGATTAACTTTAGCATAAATAACAATCCAAAAGTGTGACTAGGTGGTTTTTTTTTGTGGGTACACATTCTTGTAGGAGATTTTTATTTATGTGAAATACGTATTTTTTTTTTTTACTCCTAAATAATATAGCACTTTTCGTGTAGAAAAATTGCTCTCTGCTAAATTCATGTGCTTATCGATGGCCCTTAAAATTTCAGCTGTTCAAAGTTGCTTTTTTTTATTTTTTTTTAAAAAAACAAATTTGGATTTGTTGTTTATAAATACAAGCTCTATGTCATCGATCAAATAATAAAATTTATTCATTCTTTTTAATGAAAATAATTAAAAAAATAAAAGAAGATATATTTTAAGATGAAAAACCATCGCAAAATATAAATAATTAATTAATACTAACAGAAAGCAACAAAAATGGCTACCTCATCTGAAGCAGGTTCATCAACCTCAGCTTTTGTTTCCTCATTAATTTTTAATTTAATTATTTTTATTATTTTCATTGTATTATTTATTCAACTAAGACCTAAAAATAAAAGAGTTTACCAACCAAGAACTCTTTCTGATATCAAAACAATGAAACCATATGAAAGATTAACAGCCACATCTGATTTTGAATCAGACAAGAAATCTGCATCTTCATATTTCTCTTGGGTTCCAATGTTATTATCTAAACCTCATTCATTTTTGATTCAACATTGCTCTTTAGATGGTTATTTCTTTTTGAGATACGTTGCGTTAATGTTTATCATTTCATTTTTAGGCTGTCTAATCTTATTACCTATTTTATTACCAGTCAATGCCACCAATGGATCAGGCTTGTCAGGATTCTCATTATTAAGTATGTCTAATGTTACTAACCATAAAAGATTTTATGCTCATATTTTCTTATCTTGGATATTCTTTGGCTTGATTTTATGGTGTGTTTACAGGGAATTGTACTACTACGTAACAATGAGACATGCCGTCCAATTATCTCCATTAGTGCAATCTATGACCTCCTCTAAAACAGTTATTTTAACTGATTGTGATTCTTCTATGATCGATGAAGATGTAGTTAAAAGAGAATTTGACAATGTTCAAAAAGTCACTGTTGGTAAGGATTTCACTGAGTTGGAAAAGAACTGTCAAGAAAGAGATAAAATATCCATGAAGTTGGAAAATTTATTAAACAAACAAATCAACAAATCTGTTTCTAAGGTTACTAAATGGTCCAAAAAAGGTAAATCTGTTGAAGATGAATTAGAAGGCAAACCAAAAGAAGACTTCCAATCCTACACCAAAAAAAGACCTCACCACAAATTAAAAACAAAATGGTACAATAAAATACCTTTAATTGGTGGTGGTGAAAAAGTTGACTCTATTGATTACTACTTAAAGAGAATTGATGAATTAAACAAGGAAATTTCTTATCAACAAGAAAGCTGGAAAAGCGAATTTGATGACATGGGTTCTTTGTTCATTCAATTTGAAACACAATATGATGCTCAAAAATGTTACCAAAATATTGATGTAGTTATGCAAAAGTCTGCCTTTGGTTCAAAATACATTGGTTATGCTCCAAATGATTTGATTTGGGAAAATGTTTCCATGAACAAATCTGTTAGAATGGGTAAGGAAAAAACTGCTACTACCTTGATTGTTTTACTATTGATCTTCTGGTCCATTCCAGTTGCTGTTGTTGGTTGTATTTCTAATATCAATTTCTTAACCGATAAGGTTCCTTTCTTAAAGTTCATCAACAACTGTCCAAAGGTCATTTTAGGTTTAATCACTGGTTTATTGCCAACGATTATGTTAGCAGTTTTAATGATGCTTGTTCCGATTTTCATCAAATTCTTGGGTAAGAAGAGTGGTTTATTATCTCACCAAGAAATTGAATTGTATTGTCAAAAATGGTACTTTGCTTTCCAAGTAATTGAAGTATTTTTAGTTACCACCTTAGCTTCTTCTGCCTCCTCATCTGTTACAGCTATCATTGGTGATCCATCATCTGCAATGTCTTTGCTATCTGAAAACTTGCCAAAGGCTTCAAACTTTTACATTGCTTACTTTATGTTGTTAGGTTTGACTTTCCCTTCAGGACAATTATTGCAAATTGTTGGTTTGATTTTATCTAAAGTACTAGGTAGATTATTAGATTCAACACCAAGACAAAAATGGAACAGATACAACAACTTATCAAAGCCATCTTGGGGTGTTGTTACTCCTGTTATTGAATTATTAGCTGTATTGTACGTCTGTTATGCTATCATTCAACCATTGATTTTGGTTTTCTCAACTTTTGCCTTAGGGTTATACTACATTGCTTACCTCTACACATTCAACTATGTTTCTGGATTTGCTGAAAACAGCTTGAAGGGTAGAGCTTATGTTAAGTCTTTATTCCATGTTTTTACTGCTTTGTACTTAGCCGAAGTTTGCTTGATAGGTTTGTTTGTTATGGGTAAGAATTGGGGTGCAGTTGTATTGGAAGCTGTTACTTTAGTAGCTACCGCTTCTTGTCACATTTTCTACAAGAAAAGATTTTTGGCTTTAGTAGATATTGTTCCATTAAAGGCTTTCAATTTGAATAACAAAGGTGATTTATCATCTCACGCTGTTATTAACTTTGAAGGATATCCAATTGATCAAGGCTACAAAGATTACAACCAAGGAAGAAAGGTCGTTAAGGACCAAAAATCTGAAAAAGAAGAACAAATCGAAGAAGGACAAGCTATTAGACCAGCTAATGATGAAGATTTAGCAAAGGCTGATTTGATTCCTAGACAGAGAGAAGTTGAAGAAGAAGGCAATAGAGAAGAAAGTTTGCAACAAAAGGCTAAGTTACCAGAAAGTACATTTGTTGAAGGTGACGGTTTTGCTGATGAAGCTTACAACAATGACAAGTTCAGTAAGTTACACTACTACGATGTTAAAGGTAACAAAGGTGATGCTCCAGATATTTCATTGAACCCAGAAATGGACAAGATAGTTGCTCACAACAAAAATTTGGATTTGGAAAACTACCCATCAAATGGCAATGTTATTAGCAAAGCTGGTTTGATAGGCATGGTTAAGACATTTTTCAAGCCAACTGAAGTCTACACCTTACCTCAAGTTTATTCAAGATTACCCGAATTCTATGAGCTAGTTTCCTTGGATGGTGGTATCCCAAGACCAGATTTGAATTTAGACAATTCATTCGGTATTGCTTTCAAAGACACTGAAAAAGTAAAGAGAGAAGATGAAGATGAAATGGGCACAAGCGAAGACTTGAAGAATGAAAATTCATCCAATGAAGAAAGCCTATCTGGAGGCAAAAACAAAAAGAATGCAGTACCAGTTGATCCATTCAAAAACGTCTTTAGTGCTGATGATATTGATGGTTACTTATACCCAAGATTATCTGACAAGGAACCAATAATTTGGATTTGTAAGGATGATATGAAGATATCTGACGCTCAAATTACTTATGCTAAAGGATTTGGTGTTGACGTTAGAGATACCGACACCAAATATGATGAAAATGGTAAGTCTATGTACTACAATGATCCACCTGATTTCCAAAATTAAAAAAAAAAAGAAAAAAATATAAAACTTCAATCCTAAATATAATATATAATAAGAGTAATATCTTTGCTTTTTTTTTTCTTTCTTTAAAATGTTATTATTGGTGGAATTGAGTTAACTCCTTAAAGGAGTTTAAGCGGTGAATTCATTAAAAACGTTGAAGTTAACAATTTAAGTCCGTTGTTATCTTTAAGCAAGGTAAAAAAAAAAAAGAGGCCAATATTTTTTTTGGTGCAGTAAAAAAAACTTATGGGCGAACATTTGTACAGGGTGAAGGACATCAATAATGACAATTCTAGTTATTTTTCGTTTTTTTAAAATGTGGGCATTTTTGTAGTGTTATCTCCTGATAAATACAACTTAACTATATTTATAATAATTTGGTAAACCAATAGCAAAAAAAAAAAAAAAGAAGAAGAAGAAAAGAACCAACTTCTCTACATTACAGTTTTAAGTAACCAAACGAAAAAAATAAAATAAAATGCCTGTTTACGAAATTGGTTCCATTGATAAAGATTTAAAAAATCTTTCCTTACAACCTAACCTAACCAAGCCAACACATTCCAATGATAAGATTACGATTCCAAAGGCCGAGTTTGATTCTATTTTGGAAATCATGGAACTTTTAAGTACCAAAATGAAAAATGGCACCTCTAACTCAACTTCCTTATCAGCTGAGAAGTACGACAAGTACCATCTTTCATTTTGGTGTGATATGTGTCCTAAGGATGATGATGAGATCTGTGGAGTTAGATACCATTGTTTAGAATGTAACAATTTTGATATGTGTGAAAGTTGTTTTGTGAAGTTTTGTGAAAACCCAGACATGAATGCTTCTTTCAACTACAAAGATTCACAAGATCAGATTCCAGGCACGCATTACGATTATCATGATATCAAGAGAATTGTTCCATCTAGAGCTAGACCTCAACATTCTGTAAAAAATGAAAATATTGAATTGGCAGATTGCAAAACGAAATCAGAAAGTGCAGTAGAATGCAATGTTTTGGAGTTTAATGTTGATCACGTAGACCAAGAATTATTTGATTTTTATGAGAATTTGGGTACTTCAACCAGTGTATTACGTGAACTAAAAATGAGATACGAAATGCATGATGTTTTACAACAAAAGTATGATGCTTTATTAGCTGAAAAAAGAGACTCGCAAAAAATCACAAACAATGATGAGTCTGATCAGAAGTCAGTTAATTCTAATGCAAAATCTGATGGTATAGCAGTTTCTTTTGATCTGGAGGACAAAAATTGTATTGTATTCACTATACTGAATGATACTAAAGATTATGTAATTCCAAAGAACTCTAGCCTACACTTTAGATTTGGTAAGAATAAAGATGATTTAACAAAGTGCTACTTGAAACTAAGTGATAAAGAATCGATTCAGCCTGGATCTTTACAAATACTAAGATTCAATCACATGTTTGATGACTATAACGTTTTACAAGGTGCTGATTACTACGAAATCAAAATAATGAACAATGATAAAGTACTATTTGAAAGAATCATTGAAAACCCAGACGCTACTCAATCTAAATTTGAAGACTTGAAAAACGATTTAAGAGAGGATTTGAAAGAAGAAGAAACTTTAGTGTTGAGTGAATTGTCAATTGATGAAGATTACGATATCTTATCTGAATTTGATGAAGACTAGTTTTTTGTTAAGTATTTCCTAAATTGGGGTGAAAAAAAAAAACACTTTGAGCTAGCTCATAAGTGAAACAAATATATACATACTTTTTTTATAGTATAATAATGATAATAAAATATAAAATATGGTCATATAAAGTACATGTACGATAATGTGTGTTAAAAACCAAAAAAATGACCTAAAGGGGATATCTTTTTTTTTAAAGAAATGTTGATTGATAAGAAAACAGCAAATTTACCCTGCTAATTTGGTATTACCTAAAACGGTCATTGTATGTAAATTACTTTTTTTTTTTTGTCTTTTTTAAAAAACGTTATTTTCATTGAAAAAAAATCGTGTGCAAGAAAGCAATTGAAATTTCCTAATTGGGGAATTCTCAATACCATACTCTGAACATTTTCAAAGAGGTAAAGAAAAAAAATTTTTTTTTTTTTTTCTTTCATTCATTCATTGGTACCTTAATATAAAGAACAGTATTCAGTTAAAGAAACCTAACCAAGGCATATATATTTTAAGACTTAATACCTTACATATATAGCATTAGGAGACTTACATTATGGATCAAACAGACGCCGACAAAAATATTGAAATTTGGAAGATTAAAAAGTTAATCAAATACTTAGAAAGTGCTAGGGGTAATGGTACTTCTATGATTTCTCTAGTCATGCCACCTAAATCTCAAATTTCCATGTTCCAAAAGAAGTTAACAGATGAATACGGTACTGCTTCTAACATTAAGTCCAGAGTCAATAGATTATCCGTTTTATCTGCTATTACTTCCACCCAACAAAAGTTAAAATTATACAACAATTGTCCAGAAAATGGTTTAGTTTTGTATTGTGGTGAAATGGTCACTGAAGATGGTAAGGTCAAGAAGGTTACTTACGATATTGAACCATACAAGCCTATCAACACCACCTTATATTTATGTGACAACAAGTTCCATACTGAAGTATTAAGTGAATTATTGGAAGCCGATGATAAGTTCGGTTTCATTGTTATGGATGGTCAAGGTACACTATTTGGTTTGTTATCTGGTAACACCAGAACTGTTTTACATAAATTCACTGTTGATTTACCAAAGAAGCATGGTAGAGGTGGTCAATCCGCTTTAAGATTTGCAAGATTAAGAGATGAAAAGAGACACAATTATGTGAGAAAAGTTGCTGAAAGTGCCGTACAAAATTTCATCACCAACGACAAAGTCAATGTTAAAGGTTTAGTTTTAGCTGGTTCTGCTGATTTCAAGACCGATTTAGCTAAGTCTGATTTATTCGATCCAAGATTCCAAGATAAAATTGTCAAGATTGTTGATATTTCTTATGGTGGTGAAAATGGTTTCAACCAAGCTATTGAATTATCTGCTGAAGCCTTAGCCAATGTCAAATTCATTCAAGAAAAGAAATTAATTACTGCATACTTCGATGAAATTTCCCAAGATACTGGTAAGTTCTGTTACGGTGTTGAAGATACCATGAAGGCTTTAGACTTAGGTTCCATCGAAACTTTGATCATATACGAAAACTTGGATACTATGAGATATGTTTACAAAGACGGTGAAGATAAGGAAGTCGTTGTTGAAGTAAATCCAAATCTACCTGACAAATCATACTCTATAGATAAAGTTACTGGCCAAGAAATGGATTTGGTTTCTGAACAATTACTAGTTGAATGGTTAGCTGAAAACTACAAAAACTACGGTGCTAACTTGGAATTCATCAGTGATAAGTCCACTGAAGGTGCCCAATTTGTTGCTGGATTTGGTGGTATCGGTGCCATGTTAAGATACAAGGTTAACTTCGAACAATTATTAGATGAAAGTGATGATGAATTTGTTGATGAAGGTGAAATTGAATACGATTTCATTTAAACTATGTTTCTATGTTATATATACACAGTAATTAATTAGGGTCATTTCTTATATGGTGATATATATAAACTCCGAGTAATTTGATTCTTTAAGCTACTTTGTGTAAGCATTCCAAATGAAAAAAAAAAAAAAAAATTTGTGAATACATAAATATATACAATGATTTCAGGTTTAATCAATTGAAAAAAAGGCAATAGTACGAAAAAAAAAAAAAACAATATCAATAGTCACCAGAACCTTATATAACATAAGTTGGATATTTTTGAAGATAAAATAGATGAGTAAAACTGATACATTATTTAATATACTGAAAGTTCTTTTTGCTTTCATATTCTCTTTCCTTGCTAACATTGCTTATATAACACCCATGTTTTTTTATGAGCGTACAGTCCCAATGGTTCCCATCTACGTCTCGTTTATTCCGTTTTTCAGCAAAAAAATTGATCAAGCTTATATATGGTTTCGTTATTTTGAACCCAAAATTCATAAGTCTGGTATTGTTAAAGTGTATTTTGCAGGCCGATGGAACTACTTGGTAAACGACCCTGAATATCTTAATCAGTTGTTTAAGCATGAACATTCCTTGTTTCATAAATCAGGAAATGACCAAAAAATTCCAAACTCTTTGCTAGCCTACTATACCGGAACAAATATAATTTCTGCTCATGGGAAACAATGGAGAGTGTTTAGACAAGCATTGCTTCCTTGCTTTTTAAAATTTGAGAAATACACAATAGCCTTTGAGAATGCCAATAAATTAAATCTTTTGATTCTTGAACAAATAAAACAAAATCAATCAGATTTATATGTATATGCTTCAACAAGTAATGACACTATTTTAGCTGTTTCTAACAAAAAAGAAAAAACTGTTGATAGCTTGGAAACTACAAGTTTTAATTTGAAAACATCCGGGTATCTTAAAAGCTTTAATGTTAATGAATTAATCCAAAAATTGTGTTTAGACAATATTAGTACAATTGCCTTTGGGTTTAGTTTAAGAACTTTAGATAATCCAAACTCGCCTTTATATCTTAACTTAAACAGAATTAAAAAAGATATTTTCAAACCAATTTTTATGGCTTTTCCTTTTTTAGATAAGTTTCCATTAAAAGAAAGAATAAAAACTAAAAAGCATATTGATTTTTTTAAAGAAAACTTGCTTAATGAAGTTAAAAAGCACTTAGTAGATAACTATCAATATGAACAGGAAACATACCTAAATGCGGGTGCAAATCTTGTTAAGGAAAATTCTAAAGGCAATATTTCCAAAAATGAATTGCTTGATAACTTGGTTATTTTATTGATTGCTGGCCATGAAAATCCACAATTACTACTAACATCTTTAATTTATATTTTGGGTAAATATCGTGTTTATCAAGATAAACTTAGACTCAATTTTATGAAGTTAAAAGAATTATACAAAAGTGATACAGACATTTTGGATTATTTGAAAAAAGATGTCATTTTAACATCAATAATATATGAGACTGTAAGATTGTACCCTCCTATTGGCAATTTAGTAAATAGAATAGCGGCCAAAGATTGTTATTTAACAAGTTCAAGAAATAAACCTATTTTCATTAAAAAAGGAACATACATAGGATACAATAACTTTGGACTTCAAAGAAGAACTGATGTTTGGGGAAAAGATGCTAACAAATTTGTTCCTGAAAGATGGGGTTGTAATATTGATGAGGTTAGTGATCAATGGAAAACAAGAAAATTCTTAGCACAGATAGGTGCCTTCCATGGAGGAAACAGAAATTGCATAGGTGAAGAAATTTCTTTAAACATCATGAGAATTACTATGTTCAAAATGATTACCGAGCTTGAATGGAAATTATCATCTGATTGGATAGAAAAAATAACACCAGCAGGACCTATAAGTCCATTTCAATTAAAAATTGATATTAAACAAGTATATAACAAAAATTAAACGCAACTATCTTTTGCTTCTGTGTTTCTTTCTAGAAGCATCAGCCAAATTCATCTTTTGCAAACCCATAACACTTTCATGACCTTTATTTTTGACAATTTGGTCAGCATAATTAACCAAACCACTAGTCAAGTATTTTTGTCTCATGTTGTAACGTATTGGTGTTGATAAAGATTGTTTCAATTGATATTTCATTTTGGCAATTTCATTAGAGTCTTTGATTTTGCTGAACTTTTTAGATTGATTTCTTTTCAAATGATAATCTTGTTTACCGTTTACAAATTCTAACAAGTTTTTAGCATTCATTTCATCATCACTGTCACCTTCATCAATACCCAAGTCGTTAGCAGCTTGCTTTAACCAAGTATCATCTTTTTTAACACTTTTGTTTGATACTTCATGCTCAGTTAGTTCATTAGCTAAATCAACTCTTTCCTTTAATTGACCAACTAAATCATCTTGAATAAGCATACTGTCTATGGTATTTTGCCACTTCATCTTTTTACCGGTTGTCTCACCAGTATTTCCACTCAAAGTCTTTCTTAACTTTCTCAATGGGCCCATAGCTTCTTGTGGAGACAGTATCATCAAACTGAAACCTTGATCTTGAGTATTACCTCTTAAGGTTCTTCCTGATCTATGAATGTATGTATCGGCTGTTTTTGGCAAGTGGTAGTGGATAACGTGCTTAATGTTTGGAATATCCAAACCTCTAGCAGCAACATCAGATGCTATCAAAACGGTAGGTTTACCATCTTTCTTGTTATTAACTTTTCCGGTAAAGTTTTCTAAGTTTTGCAATCTCTTTTTTTGTAACATCTTGGAATGAATGATATGGTTATCAACATTCAAGTTTTTAAGGAAAACATTTAACTTTTTACAGGTTTCAATGGAGTTAGTGAAAATAATGGAATTTTCAGGGAATACAGTCAAAATATAGTATAAGTACAAGTTTCTTTCCATAGGTAAACATTCAATTTTCAATTCTTTTAATGATGGTAGCAAATGATTGGTTGGGTTACAATCGATGAATATAGGCTTTGAGTTGAAGTGAATTTTAGCCATTAAATGTTGAATAATTTGTTCTTTTTCATCAACAGTATCCTTCTTAGTGTGGTTTTTAGTGTATCCGTTTTCTAATTTATTAAATAAATCTAACTGGAAGGTAGCAGAGAAAATCAAAGTTTGCCAAAACTTCAAGTTTTTGGTTTTCTTCAAAATTTCTTTATTCTTATTGTACAATAATTCATAGATTTTGATAAATTCATCAAAGTGACCATCTTGCAACAGTCTATCAGCTTCATCTAAAACCAAAAATTTAATCTTACTAAACTTTTCAACAAGTTCTTTGTTTTTACCTAAAATCTCCAAAAATCTACCTGGTGTAGTGATTATGATTTTACCATTACCAGATTTTGGATAATTCAGTAAAAGTCTTTCTTGCTTTTGGATGGCCAAACCACCAGTTATAGGCAAAACTACATACTCATTAGCGTTCTTTGGTATAAAGCTCTTCATGACTTTAGTGACTTGAGTAGCCAACTCTCTAGTTGGGGTAAAGATGATACCTATTGGATCATCATCTTTATGAATAGCACCACTGGCCATTTGCTCAAATAATTCATTCAATATTGGAATAGAGTAGGCTAAAGTTTTACCAGAACCAGTGTTAGCTTTACCAATGACATTGGCGTTCTTGTTTATTATAAGAGGCAAAACTTCCTTTTGAATTTCGGAAGGTTGCTTGAATTTTTGATCTATAATTCTATTCAATACATGTTTGTTAATATTACAACCTAATTCCAACCATTTTGGCGCGGCAATTGAATAGTCAATATCATCTTCCAAGTCTTGTTCAAGAATTTTTTCGTGGTCTATGACTTGTTGAAATACTTTTGTATTTAGCTCATCATTATTTTCTTCTTCTGAAGCTTCTTTTTCAGATAATTCTTTTTCATTTAAATCATCAGATTCCAAAGCGCTTAATTCACCATCTTCAAAGTCATCCATGTTTTTAAAATCACCAAATTGGTCATTCAAATCCATTATTTCTTCGTTCAACTTATCATCTTTTGAAGGCTCATCAACATTGTTGCTTTTAGTTTCAGGTTCCTTAACCATGAATTCAACTTTTCCAGTTTTTTCGTCTTTAACTAATTTGACATTATCCAATTCTTCTAAACCATAAAACCCTTGTAAATCTTCCATATTTAAGGCAGCAGTATCATCCTTAGTAATTTCGACTGTTTTCCATTTCAAATCTTTTATGTTAGCTTTTTTAAACTTTTTGGTATTATTTTGATTATCACTAGTTTTAGTGATTTTTCTTTTTGGACCTGATCTCTTATTTTTAGGATTAACAGCTTTATTGGCCATTTTTCATATAACTTGATGGTTGGTTTTCTTTTTTTTTTTGATGTTGTCTTTCTTTTAAAACTTATTTGCTACAGTAAATTATTCAAACTGTAATATCATCATCAAGTATTACATTGAATGAAACTTTCCTAAACTAGTAATAATTATTTGCCTAAAGAAAAAAAAAAAGAAAGAAAAAATTATCATATTGTAGCAATACACGTGATGTAATTCTTAAAATCCGAAACTTGCATTTTTATTATCGGATTTAAGCACGTGATAAGGTTGTGATAATTTCTACAAAAACCTAAAAGAAAAAAAAAAAAAACAACACACGTTTACCACCATAGATAAAGTTTCAATAAATTACGATAACCCAACAACCCAAGCCAACAGGAATATAATTTTTAGCTTTATATATATATATATTTTATTTCATTAAATGGAGAATAAATTAAATTTGGCAAAACAAGAAAGTTTTAATGTTATTAGACAACAGAAGGTGATTATTTTGAGACTTTTAAATGAAATATCAATTATTAACAATAACGGATCTAATTTAATAGAATCATTTAAACACTTCAATATACTTTTGTTGGAATTGAAAAAAGACTTTAATTCACCAAAGGATTACTACGAGCTTTACATAGAAGTTTATGATGTGCTCACAATTCTTTTAAACTACCTCAAAAGTAATCACTTAACTTTATTTCATTTAACAGATATCTACGAATTAATCCAATATTCTAACAATTTAGTGCCTAGATTATATTTATTGATAACTTGTGGAGTAGCAATGCTTGATTTTGATACTTTTCCACGCACAGAGATTTTGAAAGATATGATTGAGATGCTAAATGGGGTTCAACATCCTATAAAAGGTATGTTCTTACGTTATTACTTACTACAAAGATGCAAGTCTATATTTAATAATGTAAAAAAAGATGTTTCTAATGATTTTAAAATTGATTTTTTAGTTGCAAACTTTATTGAAATGAATAAATTGTGGATTCGTTTGCAATATCAAGGTCAATTCAGAGATAAATTATCCAAGTTGAAGGAAAGAAAAGAAGTGGAGCTGCTTATTGGTTATAATTTAGTACAGTTAACTGAAGTATTGGATTTAGAAAAAGAAGAGCAGGCTATCAAACTTTATAAAGAAAATACACTACCTAGAATTTTGAAACAAGTTATTTCATGTAGAGATATAATATCGCAAGAATATTTGCTAGACATACTATTTCAAATATTTCCTGAATCATACCATTGCGATCTAACATGCATAGATTTATATTTGGGTTCATTTTTAAAGTTGACTCCTAAAACTAATATTAGCAAAAGCGTTGTTACTTTAATGGAACAAATTTTGTCTGAAGTGGATAAAATTAAAGAAGAAAACAAAAAGTCACATTTAGACGGTGCAACTTTGTTTGATAAGTTTTTGAAGTTCCTGAAATACCTTAATGAAGAAAGACCGGACCTTCCTTTCAAAGAGTTCATAGTACTTTTGGGTCCTTTGATATCTTTGGTCTTGAAATTGATTGCTGTTGATAATTTGGCATCCAGACTTGATTGTTTGGACGCTATTTTTAGCTTTATAAACTTTAAGAAAAAAGACTATGCCATTACAGATGAGATTAACTTTTTATTAAAAAGAGTTGTGTTTTCTATTAAAGATATTATTGAGCCAAACTCAACTTTACCATTTAATATGCTAGTGGAATCTTCGAACTTTAATGAATTTTTGTTAAACCTTGGTAATGACTATGTTAGATTTGAAATTTTGGATTTAATTATCAAATACAGAATTCAAGACAAATCTAAAATACCCTTGAAAGATCTATCCAAGATACTGAAACATTTTGAAACCAATAGTTATGTGATTTTATCTAAATCTGAATTAGTATTCAAGGTATTTTACATGCTGATAGACTTTGACTTCACAATTACCCCTAATTTTGAAAAATCAGTAAATGATCAATTTGAGTCTTTACAATATTGTAAAAACTGGATAATGAATTTGAAAATTAAGTACTCCAAAGCTGATCAAAAAGGAAAAATAGACTTTTTGACCAATGGGTTGGTTTCTCAATATTGGAAATTATTGAAGAAGATAACTATAGCAAAACAAACAAATCAAGCCGGGTTGTTTGAAAAGTTTGATAAAACTTTGCTGAAACAAATGTTCAAAAACTTGGGTGGTTTAATATTTGAAGTTAATAATAAAAAGAGTATGCTGAGCAGCTTAATATTGTCTGTTGATTTAGCAATCCAATTAGATTTACAAAACGTTGCCTTTGACTTTTTAGAATCTATTTTGAATGACATAAGCACAGAAATTACCTTAAGTGACAAGTACAACGTACTTTTGTTATTAGTTGAGTTTTTACAAAAAGAAAGACAATATTTTATAAATAATTCATTAAAGGACAAATACGAACAAATCTGCGTAAAGATAACTGTTAAGAGTTTTGAAGTAACTGATGTGTTTTTAAAGAGTAACTTGCTGTTGACCTGTACTCATCTATGGTGGACTTCTGAAATTGATGAAAATAACGCACTGAAATATACAAGTGAAAACAACGGAAAGAGAATACATGAAATCATGAACAAATTGATACAACACATTACTTCAAACAACTTGGTTACAAATTATCAACTGTGTTTTGTGCTTATTCAAATTTTAAACAAAGCAATCTATTACTTTATCCACGGAGAAATGGAATATTTCACTATCCAATATTTGAATAATATTTTCAAGTTACTGAAGAGCAACTTGAAGTTTTTGGAAAGAGAAAATAGACTGTATTTGGAACAGCTACAGCAAAGCCAAGACGAGAACACCGAAGAAGTGACTGAAAAAGACTTTAGTATTGATGGGCTGTTTTTGGATTATGACGGTAACATTGTCTTTAGCAGCGATAAGAGTACTGAAAAAGACATAAATTTGACCAATTTCAAAAAAAATTTGCTAATATTTGATACATTTGAAAACCTAAAAGAATATGTCGCTGACCAAGGTTCTTTAGATGAACGATTTAATCTACTTACTATATAGATATAACATAAAAGCTGTTGTGCTTTTCTTTTTAGTCTACCTTGTATACGTATATTCCAATTAATTAAACCAGTCAAAAGACATCAATCTTTCAGCTATCTCCGTCGGATATAAGATTATCTCTTTTTCCCCCCTTTCAACCAAAGTTTTGGTATGTGGAGTTTTGCCGTTTGGCACAGACTTCACCAGGCGTAAACAAAAACAGCACTTAATACAAGCAAAACGCACACACAAAGGTTTAACAAAAAAAAATTTAAAAAAAAAAAAATTTAGAGGGATTATTAATTAAGTAGCTAAAACGACAAATACATAACGAACCAGAAACTAAACAGACAACACAATAACGGAAGATGACACTTTCTATAAATAACTACGGTGGCAACAACAATTTGAATATATGTGTTATCCTCGTTGGTCTTCCTTGTAGAGGGAAAACTTTCATATCTAATAAGATCAAAACATATCTTACCTGGATGATGATCAATTCGAAGATATTCAATATTGGTGATTATAGAAGAAAGCAATTGGATAGTCAGCTAGACGAATTCACAAGTGTTGATGCAGATTTTTACAATTTCGAGAACCAAGAGGGTCTTAAAATTAGATTAAATTCTTATGAAAACGCATTGAAAGACATGGAGAAGTGGTTTTTAAACAACGAAGGAGTTGCTATATTGGACGGTACATCATCAACAAGATCCCACAGAAAATGGCTTTTGGAGAGATTAAGACGATTACACATCGAGCCCATTTTCATAGAATCATTTTCAGACGACAAAGATCTAGAAAAGCTAAATATCAATGCTCTTATTAAATCCTCACCAGATAAAAAAGATTTTGATTTTTATGAAGAGAAAATCAAAAATTACATCAAGTTTTATGAATCAATGAATGAGTATAATGATGAAAAAGATTATACATTTGTGAAATTGATGAAAAAAGCAGATGGGATGGAGCAAGCTGTGATCAACAAAGTCCAGTCATATCTGGAATCAAAGATTATCTTCTACGTAATGAATTTGAACTACTTAAATCCTAGTAAAGTGATTTGGTTATCCAGACATGGTGAAAGTGTTTATAATGTTGAGAAGAAAATTGGTGGGGACTCTAAACTATCTGAGAGGGGTTTATTGTATGCCAAAAAGCTTCCTCAACTTTTAAAAGAACAAGGATTTGATGAGAACAATCAAATGTCAGCATGGACATCTACATTGGTTAGAACCAACGAAACTGCGCAATTTTTACCTTTCGATCAGATTTTACCATGGAGAGCATTAAATGAACTAGATGCTGGGCTTTGTGATGGTATGACTTATGAAGAAATTGAAGAAAAATATCCCGAAGACTTCAAGGAAAGAGATGATGATAAATTTGAGTACAGATACAAAGGCGGTGAATCTTACAAAGACGTTGTTTTAAGAGTTGAGCCTGTTATGATGGAACTTGAAAGACAGTCAAATGTTCTTATCATTACTCATCAAGCTGTTTTGAGATGTATTTATGCATACTTTATGAATATTCCACAAGACCAATCTCCATGGGTTGCTATTCCCTTACATACTTTGATTAAACTAGAAGTTAGGCCTTACGGTGCATGTAAAGTGTCCTTGATTAAAGCCAATATTCCTGCTGTATCAACATATAAAGAAAAAGGTACTTCAAATGTAGGAGAAGATGTAAGTAATAAAAGCAATTCTTCTAGAAGTTTATTAGCTGATACTAATTGAAAATATTAGCCTCTTCATATTCCTTCAAATATTTAAAACTCGGATGTTTGCCTTATGTAATTATATTTACATAACTGATAGATATATTATTTTTAGTGCATTGCTTTTTCAAAACTTTCTTTTTTTATTACTCTTTCCAATAATGGTATATGTTCTTTCTACATTAGTAGAGTCGATTTTTATCGTGGACCATTCTTTCATCGAGTCATGTGGCTTCATGCTTTTTTTTTTTTTTTTTTTGAAACTTTTACTATAGGTTGAATAAATAATCCAATTTATGAAGATTCATTTTAAAATTAATAAAGAACTCTACTAGGTAACTAACTGAAACTAAAAGAGAAAATAAACCCAGCCTTCTATTTTTAGTTGTTTAAGTGGATTATTACAAAATAAGCCTGAAATTACGAATCCATTTTATTATTATGTCTGAAAATACTGAGAGAGTTTTTAATGTTAACGAAGATAATGTACCAACTTCGGGATCACAATCTTTAATGGGAAGATCTGAGTTTTCTAATAAGACTAATGACAGAACATTGGTCGGATCTATCTTAAATAGTGGGTTTAATAAAAACAATTTGAATTCAAGCAATCAAACAAATGCTTCAAACAGCTCTACTTTACTGACCAAAAATACCAAAGAAAATGTTGTAGACAAAATGCAACAGCTCAGTGTTTTTGACGAAGCAGAAGAACAAGAGTTTACTAGTGAGAATGAAGATGAAAATGATATCAGTGTTGTTGGAAAACCTTTGAGGGTGTTAAACACTTCACATGCAGAAACAAGCATCAACACCTCTGTGAAGGATATCAATACAGTTTCGACAAAAACAATTAATAGCAAGGATACCTTCAAATTAAACCAAGAGTCTATAAACAAAAAGGGTGTCAAAAAAACAGTTTTAGCAATTCAAAGACTGCCCATACTTTGTGAAAATTTGTCATTTGTAATTGATGATATTCATCAAAACATGGATTCTGTATCAAAGGCCACAATGACCTTTATAGATATTTTGAAAACTTTTACCGATGATGAAGCCAACAAAAATCTACAAATGCATGTTATAACTTTTGAAAACAACATCTACATGGCTAAAATATTTAAAATGGTATTACATCTATGCGATAACTTTTTGTTTAAAACAGTTTACCAAACAACGAGAGCCATTTTGCTCACGAAATTTGCTCAGTTTTGTAACTTGTTTAACATAAAAACAACATCAAGTAATGTACTTCTAAGTAATGAAGATGTTAGGGTTACTATTCCATGTTTGCAACTATTTCCAGTTTCTGAAAAAGCCACTCAGATTGAGAAAATAATGCAAGGCATTATTGAAATGTCTGCAAATAACACAATTATATCCGAAAGTGAAGGGTCATTTATTGCACCTTTAAAAAGAGGATTCACACAAGATTGTTCAATAACATCAGTTATGTTTGGTGTGGCTGAAGATTCTGTTGACTGTAATTTGAGTACAGTTTGTAGTTTATATTCACTGTTTCCTGATATTCACTTTTATTCAACTATTAACCAAATTGAGCCATGCAGTTTAGTGAATGGACGAAAATCCATTGATGATAAAACTTTTCAATCACAGTTTGAAGCACTTGTTACAAATAGAAATTCTTTGCCGTTTAGAATACCTAAAGATTACGTCAATCCTCCTATATCATTGTCAGTATCAACATTGAATAAAAAAACCAATATGTCAGGAACACTTGGTGGATTTATACAACCAGTAATTGATGAAAATTCACCAAAACAATTAAAACATTATGGTAACAGTGTTTACGGTATAACATGTGCACATGTAATTTTATCTGAATCCCAGGACTATCCTGAAGTGTCTTTGCCTTCAATACTACTTCAACAGAAGTATCAAACCAGTTTGAATAATGCAAAAAGGGATTACCCTGAAGGTAGCAAGCAAAGCGAAATTTTCAAAAGAGAAATAGAAAGAGTTGATGAATATATGAATTTCCAGTTTGCCAATCCAGCAGGACAAGTTATTTGGGGAGAAAGATGCATTTTGAATAACACTCAATTAAGTGATTTTGCAGTTATCAAAATGAATAAACACATTAAGTTGGACTGTGGTAATTATCTTGGCGATGATGTCATTCAAAGCCTAGGTGACCCCTCTTTGCGTTTTGATAATGGTTATATAACCGATCATATCAAGATGAATGACATTAAACCTGGTGTTGAGGTATTTAAGTATGGTTCAAGCACGAAATTTACAAAAGGATTTTTAAATGGACAAAGAATGGTATACTGGTCAGACGGCAAACTGCAGTCATCTGAATTTGTTATCAACTCATTGGATAATAATCCCTTATTTGCCACAGGTGGTGATTCAGGATCTTTTGTATTGACAAAAAATCCAGATAAATTGGGGTTGTCTGTTGTAGGTATATTGCATTCATATGATGGTGAGATGAAACAGTTAGGTTTGTTTACCCCAATGGATAACATTCTTTCTAGACTGAAATCAGTCACCAAGGTTGAATGGCAAGTTAAATCCAGAAAATGATTAAAAACTGTTTCGAAAATCCTCCAGAATTGTCGGATTTAGTAGATGGTTTGTATTTGTAAAGTTAATTTGAAATTACCTATTAAAGTAATAGGCCAATGAACCTCAAAATATACATCTTAGAAAAGAAAAAACCCCCCACATTTCCAGTCCAGCATCGTGATTATATGGAAGTACAGTGCCTTCCTTAATGGTATTACAAACTACCTAGTTGGCCAGGTTCTTTTGTTTTCTTTCTTTAAGGATTGTTGGAAGATTGCCAGTTTTTCTAAAGAACATATAAAATTAAAGTTATAGTTTAAGTATTAGATATGAATTTTTGTTGGTTGAACGTATCCTATTAGCACCAATTAAAGCAATTTCATATATATTATAGAGTCAATAATAAATAAAAACAACCCATAGATAAAATCCATTCTTCTTTGATATTTAGAATCAT
>ERZ794949.251-NODE-251-length-19511-cov-196.116211_pt1 | contig 19511 bp, 6 predicted proteins | sample MGYA00511363_ERZ794949 | MGnify/ENA primary metagenome ERZ794949 (study PRJEB30137, sample SAMN04331402) | food metagenome | isolation source: T1 must sample point D1 replicate B | place: Australia: South Australia ...
TATATTTAAATAAAGAAATTATTTGTATAACCATACAATTTAATAAACATAATGTCTACTAAAAGGGAGAGATTGGAGAAATTAGTCAATCAAAAAAAGAAAGCCACCATTATTGATGATGAAGAATCACAATCAGATTCCTACAGCAATGAATTGAACGATCAAGATTTTGTTGAAGATGACGAAGGTAATGATGAATATGTTAAGGAAGATAATGAAGACCAAGACGAATTATATGCCAAAGAAGATGCAAAATTTAAAACCAAAACATCTCGAAAGAAAACCATAAAGGCTGAAATTGATGAACCAAAGCCTATTAACAAAATGAAACAAAGAATCTTGAAAGCAAAAGAAAATGATGAGATTTTGGGTTTTTCTAGGGTTAATGAATCTACAGAAAAATTGGATTTAGACAATTTTTTGAATGATTTAAATGAAGCCAAAATAGGTGAAAAAAGAGTTATCAAAAACGATGAAGATGATGAATTGATACATGAGAGTAAACCCAAAAAGCTAAGATTTGCAGATGAATTAATTAAAGAAGAATCCAAAAATGATTCATTTCAACAAGATATTACCGAATCTAGCTTCATCAAAAACGAAAACTCCAACATTTCTATTAACGATGTTTCAAATGACTCTATTATCAATACTTCAGATATAAAAATTTTTGAAACTGATGATGGCTATCAACAATTTTACTTTATGGATTACTTAGAAGAAAATAACAAGCTATACTTATTTGGGAAGATGAAAATATCACAAGGTATTTTTAAATCTTGCATGATACAAGTCAATAATTTATGTAAAGAATTATATTTCTTACCCAACGATGGATTGACTGTTCAAGAATTAGCTGAAACCAGTTACGAAAAGTTATTAAGTTACTACGGTGTGACTTTTTTAAGAACCAAAAACATAAGAAAAAAGTATGCATTTGAATTGCAAGATGTACCAAGAGGTAAAACATCCTACTTCAGAGTATCTGTTCCATTTGATTGTAAAAAAAACGGTAACAACGGTAGAGCTTTGGATCTAGCTGCATTGACTGATAATAAAGCTAAAATTGTATTTGGTAACTACACAAGACCATTTGAAGCATTTGTTCTACAAAAACAAATAATGGGCCCCTCTTGGATCAAAATTAAGAATTTAAAAAGCAATGATAATTCTTTAACTCATTGTGCTTTGTCTTTCCAAATTGATAATGTTGAAGAAGATGTCGTCAATGATATAAATAATTTGGAAACGCCTACTTTTAGAAGTGTAACTTTAAGAACACAACAATTATTGACATTAAATCAAAAACAAGAACTAGTTTCTATTACAATTGATATTAACAGAGATTTCCAGTTGCTTTCATCGGCATCAGATAACAAAGTAAATTCAAAGACCAAACAAACTATAACACTAGTGAGAGTACTTGGAGAAACAGCATCTGTATTTAATCCTGCTTTTAGAAAAAAAATGAATACTAGATTCAGAAATGAATTCAAGTTTTTTAATGATGAAAAATCTATGTTAACTACATTTTTGGCAATAATGAGACATAATGATCCTGATTTCATTTTAGGTCACAGAATAGAACAAATAGAATTGGATATAATTGTTAACAGAATGTTATCATTGAACATTAATACTTTCAGTCAAATAGGAAGATTCCAAAGAGCTAACTTTAACAACTACTTCAGCGGTAATACTAAATATAAAAACTCAATCATAACAGCCGGTAGAATGATAGTTGATATAGGTAACGAATTAGGTATTTCCTTGACACCAAAGTGTGATACTTGGGATTTACTTGAAATGAAAGGACTATACTCTGATAACAAGAATTTCACATTGCCAAACCCAACTGAAGTTAACATGCAAACTTTACAACACTCTGTATCAGGATCTCTGTGGGAAGAAGCTTTAGTGAGTAGTAGAAGAGAAATTGATATTATCAACAATTTGGTATCCAATCTTCAAATTATTCCATTATCTCTTCAATTGACCAATCTTGCAGGTAACGGATGGAGACAAACATTGCAAGGTTCAAGAGCCATTAGAAATGAATTTATTTTGTTGCATGAATTCACTAAGCTAAAGTATATTGTACCTGATCCATATTCCAAAAGTATAGAACTAATGATGAATGGTGCTTCAAATAATAAGAAAAAGTTGACATATCAAGGTGGGTTGGTTTTTGAACCTGAAAAAGGTTTACACAAAGATTACACTTTGGTTATGGATTTCAATTCTTTGTATCCTTCCATTATTCAAGAATTTAACATTTGTTTTACAACCGTATCAAGAGAAGATTTCCTAACTCCAATAACATTTGCAAAGAAGACAGTCAAAGAAGAAGGTATTGATGAAGAAAATAAAATGGAAGTTGAAGAAGAGGAGGTATTACCTGAGTACCCATCTAAACAAGAACATCAATTGGGTGTTTTGCCAAAACTTTTAAAGACATTAGTTGATAGACGTAGATCCGTCAAACAACTGATGGCATCATCTCAAGATCCATTCAAGAAATCACAATATGATATCAAACAACAAGCTTTGAAACTGACTGCTAATTCTATGTATGGTTGTTTAGGTTTCAAGCAATCACGTTTCTATGCAAGACCTTTGGCGATGATGATTACTAATAAAGGTAGAGAGATTTTACAACAAACTAGAAATTTAGCCGAACAACAAGCTAATTTGCAAGTCGTTTATGGTGATACCGATTCTGTTATGATTAATTCCAGAAGCAAGAACTACATGGAGACTTTAAAAATTGGTGAAAATTTTAAAAATTTAGTCAATAGACAATATGCTTCTTTGGAAATCGACATTGATAACGTTTTCCAAAGACTGTTGTTGACAGCCAAAAAGAAGTATGCTGCTTTAAATGTCATCAAAGGAGATCAAGACAACGTTGTCACAAAACTTGAAGTGAAAGGTTTGGATATGAAAAGAAGAGAATATTGTCCATTGACAAAAAAAGTATCTGAAGATGTCTTGAGTATTTTGTTGTCTGAAATCGACGAAGAAGAATCTTTGAATAAGATCTATGATTACTTGGAAGGAGTTAGCGAAAATTTGATTGAAAACAAAATAAGCCTGGATCAATACAGAATCAATACTAGATTGGGTAAAGATCCTGAAAATTACGGTTCTGATGGTAAAAACAAACCTGTTGTTCAAGCTGCTTTGAAGATGAAAAACGATGGTAGACAAGTAAGACAAGGTACCGTTATCACATTTGTAATAGTTGACTCTTTGTTGGACAATCCAGAAAAGGAAAATGTCGATAAAAGTACTACAAGCTCTATAGCTTCAAGAGCCTTACCATTAAGGGAAGTAATGAGAAAAAAAGATCAATACAAAATCGATTCTAATTATTACCTAGAAAAACAATTGTTCAATCCTATCAAGAGATTATTGGAAAACATTGAGGGTTTTGAAGTCCAAAGATTTGCCGATTCTTTGAAAATCAAATCTAATAAATTCAATGGAAGCAGCACCAATAGTAGTCAATTCTTCAATCATAACAGTGCTGATGATTATAGTTTAAGATTACTGCAACCATTAGAATCCTTGATGACAGATTCTGAAAGATTTGCCACTTGTGACAGTTTATTGTTAAATTGTGGTAATTGTGGTAACCTATTTGAATACCACGGTATTGTTAAATCCAAGGACTACAGAGTAACAACACAAGGTTTAAAATGTTTGGAATGTCAACACAACATACCTTTAATATCGATAATGGCACAATTGGAAGTCAGAACTAGAGCCCAAATTACAAAATACTACGAAACCCCATATGTGTGTGATGATACTACTTGTGATTGTGTTACTTACGGATTAGGTGTATATGGTAAAAAGTGCTTAAAAAGGGATTGTTATGGAGGTATGTTGATCAAAAGAGATTTCAACGACAAAATGTTGTACACTCAATTGAGTTATTTCCAATCTTTGTTTGATTATGAAAAAAACAAAAAACAGCTGTTAAAAGTCTATGAAATGACTCTTGAAAAGGGTGAAAAGAATCCTTATGTCTTGGATAAGTCTGAAAGCAGACAGCTGTCAGATGCTATGAAAAATAGCCTGTTGGAAAAAGGATATGAAACAATGGAGAAATACTTGGAAATTGACGCCAGAAGATACGTTGATTTGGGAAGTATTTTTGGATGAAATTAATATAAACTTAGAATTATATACAAAATCAACTTTATAATCACTTCAATTAATATATAACATCATGGTTAAACAACATGAACACATGTTCTATTTAGATCTAAAAGGATACTTCCATTTGTTATCGCTTAACGCCGAATATCATTTTTATTTTTCATACGCAAAATATGCGGCTGGCTGTATTTTTCGACTATTTTTTTTCGCTGCTCTGATATGTTTATGCCAGAGGTTGTTTTCTTACGATCAAGAAAAAAAAGGGAGGGGCCAACTGACGATTATGAATCGTTATCATATTATGAATTAAATTTTCAATTTTTTTTTTTTTTTTTTTTTTTTAAATTATTAATGAAGAAAGAGATAATACAACCAATAAACTACTCTGACATTAAATGAGTAATCCTAACGGTGGCAACAGAAGTAGAAGACAATCTACAATTCTGCTGTCTAAAAGCATAGATGATCAAACAAGTCCAATTAATTTGAGTAAAAAAACAAGTTTGAAACAAAAAACTCCAGTTTTTATAGATGCAACATCCCCTAACTTTCAATCAGTCAACCATGATGAAATAGTTAGTTCTTTGCAAAAACAATTATATTTTAATCAAAACAAAGAAGAATCAAATGAAAGCAACCAAGCCAAGAGTATCAGTGGAGCCTCTAGCGATGTTCATGAACCTTTGTTAAAAAGAAACAGTATGTCTTCATCAAGATCTTCTATGAAGAAAATGTCATTTGACGACAACTCATTGGCTCGTGAAGGAGCCGATATTACCAGAGACATTTATCACAACATAAACAATCCTACCGGAATAAGCATAAACAAACAAGGATCAAATAAACCCTACTCAGTAGACGATATAGATTTACTAATGGGAACTTCATATGGTTCATTGAGATCAAGTGGAATGTCACCTCCACCATGCCAACAGCAATTTGGCGGTAGCAAAGGAGGTCCGGAAATAGGAGCTGGGTTTGCTTCAAGAAGAGAATCCACAGCTTCTGGATTGAATGTTCCTGGTGGTTTCAGAAGATTTCACTTGGTACAAAAACTTGATCCTACAAATTCAGATCATTTAGAACCAATAACTTCTGGAGGCCCAAACAATGAAGATTCGAATGTTGGAAGCAGCAGAAGGGCAAGTTTTGTTAGCAACATTGAGGACAACGAAGGAGATATGAACAAGCTGCCATTTTTGACTAGAAACTTCTTAGAGTTTTTGTACATGTACGGACACTTTGCAGGTGAATCTTTGGAATCTGAATTGTATGACGAAGATGAATTGAGCTTTGATTACTTCTCAAACTCTGGTCCTTTACAATCCAAAAGTAAACTCAATAATTTGGAAAATCAACCTTTGTTGCCATTAGATAACAATCTTGTTAAAAAAATTGAAAAGATTATCCATCCAAGAAAAACTAAAGGTACAGTATCCACTTTCAAGGCTTTCCTATTACTAATCAAATCTTTCATAGGTACAGGTATATTATTCTTGCCTAAAGCATTCAGTAATGGTGGATTGTTGTTTTCGATCATTGCATTGATGTCATGTGGTATTTACTCTTACTGGTGTTACTACATACTAGTAAGATCTAAACAAGCAACTGGAGTCAACTCCTTTGGTGATATTGGTTTAAAGCTGTATGGAAAATGGTTGAAGTTTTTTATTTTGTTTTCCTTGGTATTAACACAATTAGGTTTCAGTTCTACTTATTGTGTTTTTACCAGTACTAACCTGAGAGCCTTTGTTAACAATGTTTTTAAATTTGATGTTCCTATCCAATTTTTCTTGCTCTTACAATTAATAATATTCATTCCTTTATCTTTCATTAGAAATGTATCAAAGTTATCCATTACATCGCTTTTAGCTAATGTTTTAACATTGGTTGGTTTAGTTATTGTATTGTTCTACATTGTACAAGAATTTACCATTTATAAACACTTCAAACCAGCTGAAGGTGTTATCAAGATATTCAACCCAGATAAATATACTCTAGCAATTGGTACATTTATTTTTTCATTTGAAGGTATTGGATTGATCATTCCTGTGAGTGAATCTATGAAGCACCCTGAACATTTCCCTAAAGTATTGGGTTTAGTTATAGCCATATCCACATTTTTGTTTGTTGTAGTTGCCACATTAGGATACAGTTCTTATGGTAAAGACATTGAAACAATCATCTTATTGAATCTTCCTCAAAGCTCCATATTTGTGAACTTAATTCAATTCTTCTATAGTTTAGCAATTATGTTATCAACTCCCTTGCAATTATTCCCAGCTATAGGTATCATAGAAAACAGAATATTCTTTGAAAAGAACATTTTAAAGAAAAAGAAAGAGTTGTTGGAAAGAGAAAGATTTGAGTTAAAATGGCAAAAAAATACCTTAAGAACGGTTATTGTTATATTTACGATTTGTGTAGCATACTTGGGATTTGACAGTCTAGATAGATTTGTCTCTATAGTGGGTTGTTTCGCTTGTATTCCCTTGGTGTACATATTCCCGCCAATGTTACACTTGAAAAGTGTAAGCAAAGGCATCAAATCAAAGGAATGGTTTGATTACGGACTTATCCTCTTCGGGATCTGTAGTATGATATTCACTTCCTACCAAACCATTTTTGGTGGCTAGTAAGCATTGTGGGTTTTTCTTTTTTTTTTTGTTTTTCACATGGGCAACATGGATTACCCAAATAGGAAATAGGTGATTGTTACAAAAAAACATAAATCCACGCAGCGCTTCGAGACGGAAAGAAAAAAAATTCTTTAAGGATTTTACCCATACTCCGAGATTTTAAAATTGAATTTATAGACGCTAAGACGTTGTACGATATTGGTTTATTTTTAAAACAGCGAGCATTCGATATTTCAATATTTGATCTTTAAAGTTGTTTTTTTTTAATATTATTTATTTCGTATATATATATAACCAATCAACTAAATACAATTGAAAGAGCAACAATAAAGTTACGTAAATTAAACTAATTGTTTTAGACGAACATATTATACATTAGATGCTGAATAAACTTTTGAAGTACAAGACATACAATTCAACTTTTAAAAACTCACATACTATGAAACTGTCAACTTCTAGTTTAAACAAAAGATATTTGATTTTAACCAATACTCTGTCTTCAAAAACAGCTGCTGCCACCAGCACCATAACAAAGAATAACTACTTTATGAAGGCAACTGATGTTGTATTGAATAAAAATAACAAATTTATAGATTCTGCCAACAATAACAAATTATCTGAAGATGACAAAAAAATGTCCAATTTAAACATTCATCATAACAAATCATTTCTGTCCAAGTGGTACTTTTTAGCCTCCATTTCTGTTTTTGCTTGTCTACTTATGTACTCTGTTTTGAAAGACGACAACTCTGAAGAACAAGACGACAAAGTTCCTTTGTTGTTATTAGACGAGGATGGAAATGTTATCTATACAAGAAAGCAAAAGATTAAGATTGCTGCTAATGACTGGATGTTTTTCTTTTACAGTACTCTTCCATTAAATGCTGTTTCAAGAGTATGGGGTCAATTAAACTCTTTAAACCTACCTGTTTGGTTAAGACCTTACAGTTTTAAGTTATACTCTTATTGCTTTGGAGTTAATTTAGATGAAATGGATCAACCTGAATTATCCCACTATAAAAATTTGAGTGAATTTTTCTATAGAACCATAAAACCAGAATGTAGACCTATTGATCCAGCCGATGAAATCGTCATTCCTTCAGATGGTAAGATTCTATCATTAGGTGAAATTGATCCTATAACCGGGGAAATCGAACAAGTTAAGGGTATCAACTATAACGTTAAAGAGTTTTTAGGAACTCATTCTCATCAATTAATGGATAAATCTATTGTTGAATATACTCCTACACTCAATGATATTTCCGATAGCAATGAACTAGAAGTTACACAAGAAATAGATCTAGAACAAGGTTTAAACATAAATACAGATAAACATTCTCAAATTGTACAAGATCACCAAGATCCAAAACATTTGCAAGTACTGAAAGATTTGATGGATACCGGAAAGTCTCATATGGCAACCTCTAGAGAAGATTTGAAAAACAACAAGAAGTTTATGTTTATAGTCATATATCTAGCTCCTGGTGATTATCATCACTATCACTCACCAACAAACTGGTTGGTTAAGATCAGAAGACATTTCCCTGGTCAATTATACTCTGTTTCTCCCTATTTCCAAAAAAATTTCAAGAACTTATTCATCTTGAATGAAAGAGTAAGTCTTTTGGGTAATTGGAAACATGGATTCTTCAGTATGACTCCAGTTGGTGCCACCAATGTTGGTTCCATCAAACTAAACTTTGACAAGGACTTGGTCACTAATGAAAAAAAGAAGTTGTATTCTAGCGACAAAGCCCAATCCTTAGATATAAACTGTTTTGAAGCAACTTATTGGTCCGAAGGTAGCACTAACAAAAAAGAAGGTATTCCACTAGTCAAGGGTGAAGAAATGGGTGGTTTTATGTTGGGTTCAACTGTTGTTTTGTGCTTTGAAGTCCCTAAAGAGTTCAAGTTTGATTGTAAATCAGGTGATTCTGTTCAAATGGGTCAAAGATTAGGTCACATTGAACCTAAGAGTCTATAACATAATATAGCTTTTGGTATATATATATAATCCTTTTCTTCTTCCTTTTTTTTTGCTTCGATATATATCGTTTGATTAAGAATAAATTGTTAAATAAAACAACATCATTTATATTTTTCTTTTTTTATGGCCTAAAGTTTTTAGCATTCCAAAGCTCTATGTTAAAGTCAGTGTTTATATTTGACAAAACAAATAGGTTGATCTCTGGATTGTTTTGTAGATCCCTATCATCCCTTAATCTTTGTTTAAATTCATAATTCATTTCATCTTGAGAATTAAAATTATCATTATATTGACTCTTGTTCATACCATTGAAAAACTCCGTGTCTTTCTGGATGTTTCTTCTTTTGATAAATATTTTAATATCTTTATTTTTGTCATGGTTCTTCATCAATGCATCTCCTAAAATTGATAATGAATAATATGTCTTGTCATCAACGACAGAAACTCTTAAAACGTCATAAAGTTTTGGAATGCAGAATGGTGCTTCTTTGATGAATTCTTGACCATCTTTGTATTCAACTCTTAGTTCAATATGTTTATTATCCATAGGTTTATTATCATCAGCATCTAAAACACAAACTTTGTTAGAATCTGATATAGTCATAAAATAAAAGTACTTAATATCTTGTAACTCAAAAGGAAAATTATTCACAAAAGGTAACATTGATAATATCAAAAAAGCTAGGTTCTTTTGATCTCCAGATACATCTACAATCTTCTGTTTTGCTGATAAATTCAATAATCCTAAACTAAAACTTGCAGAGATAGAATCAGCGTAGATGTCTGAAAGATAAGATATTTTCTCAATAAAGCCTCTTTTGTTTTTAATAGAGTCTTTATCGGCAACATTATCGTCATCTGAAAAGTTATCCTCAAAATAAGCTTCTTCATCACTCTCTTCTTCCTCAAAGCCTTGATTTTCCTGTTCTTGTGATGATTCAAATTCATCTTGATTTAAAATAATTCCATCAGTCAAATTTCTTGATATTTCAGGTATTTGGTCTGCAGCAACGTTAACATTAGGATACACTGTACTTTCCATAATGTTCATCTCAGAATCATCAGTTCTATCTATTTCATTGTTTTGAAGTATTCTGCTTATTATCTCGTTATAGTCTAAGTAATTTCTGTTTGAATCATAAAATAATGGTCTTCTATCGGAAACAGTAAATTCATCTAATCCGCTTTGACGTTTTATATCATATTTAAGTTTACCATCAAAAACAGACTTACCAATATGAACACCATTTGAATAATTTTCGTTGTAAAAATCAACTACAAAGTCATCTTCGTTTGTCAAAAAGAAATTACATCTTTGAGTAATTTCAGAATCTCCTGAACTACAAAAGTTCAAAGACAATGCCTCTAATAAAATTCTTCTGATAACAAATAAATGCTTCAAACAAATTTTCATTGAGTAACTCATATCAACAATTTTCAAATTGTTGTTAATGCTCAAATTCAAAGTAACCAAATTATCCAACATTTTTAACACTATTGATTTTAGTTGAGTATTGCACATACCTACATTCATAATACTGTATGATAAAACATCAGCAGCCAATTCATAATATATTATTACGTTTTCAAAGCTTAAAGAGTCCATCTTAATAGTTTTTTTATGTATGTCTCCAAAAGATAAAATCAGCTTGTCAATGCTCATGTCCCAATGAACCATATTTTTAAATAATTCAAAATAAAAACAAGACTCCAAGTCAATAACCTCATTCCCGTTGTTCTTTATGTACAGCCTTAGCATTTTGACGGCATGATCTTTTTCTGATCTTAAGTAGATCAACAACATGTAGACCACAACTCCTAAATAATAAAGAGTACCATTTTGATCTGCTGCTGTTAAAATACTACAAGCGGCATTATCAACATTCTCATTGTAATTTTTATCTGTTATGAAGCTGATATCATATAAGTTGTTTAATCCTGAAGCAATACTGGCACTTATATTAAATGAAATCTTTTGAGTTTTTTGTTCATTGAGAGTAATTTTTGTAAATACTAAAGGTAATACCAAGTAATCAATGGATTGGTTAGCAGTACCCAAATACAACAAACCTAAAGTTAGTAATGAGCTTATTTGTAAGGTGAAATGATGATTTAGATCAATGTTTTTATGTGGTAATGCTGTTTCTAAATGCAATACCATTATCTTTGTCATCAATTCATCCTTAGAGCTAACATTTGAACAACCTAACCCCAAAAAAAATCCTCTATTCACTGGACTAAACTTAGTCACTACAGTGTAGTATATCGAGCTGGAATTCCATGACTTTAAATATCCATTTAAACCTAAGCCATATAAAAATCCACCATACTCAACACTTAATTTTGCAGGTCTCATACTAGAAATAGTTTTATCATCAATGCCGTACATATTTTGAGCTATAGCTAGTCCTTTAGCAATGCCCGCAGAAAACTTAGCCATATGTAGAAACTGCAATGATATTATCTTTTCAGCATCATTTTCCTTGCAAGGAATTGTTTTATAATCATCAAAGCCACAGACAATTTCTAAATTGATATTGCTTATATCCAACTTTGTTGAAGCATTAAACAAATAGTTGTCGTCACTATTGTATACTAAAGATGCCCATCCAATAGGCTTGCTTATATGTCTTAAAAACTCAATAGTCTTGACTTTTTCTCTTTCGTGATAAGCAATTTTATTGTTGAATAGACTGTTATTTAAAATAGGATGCATGAAAGCAAGAATTTTTGCAGAACTCAACATGTCAGCATCATCAATAAACTGTATTTTTAAATCAGCGATATTGTCTGTTCCATTTGTTAAGCTGTTCATAGTTTTGATTGTCTTTTCAATATCATTTCTCAAAAAAAACTTTTTTGTATTTAATTCATCTGAAGCTTTTATCTCATGAAACAACTTCTCATGAGTTATTGAATAGCTTTCAAAAAATTGGATAAGAGACAACGGATAATCATCTTCCAATGTTAATAGAATGTCAAATTTAGATTCTACACCTGATTTGCTATTCAAAAGATTTTTGGCAACATTCATAAACATATTTATAAGTTTAAAAGTTCTTGGGTAAAACACGGAATTGAACCAAGAAGTTTGTAACATAATTTCATCAAAAAATTCCAAAATAATTTTTAGCTCATTCTCAAAATATATTTTAGAAAGTTCTGTGACTAGACTGGTGGAATCTCTAATTTTATTTAATAATAAAGATAATAAAAAGCTGATGTTAAGTATTGACTTACATGAGGTATTTGAAAGATCTTTAGGTTTTAAAGGAATACTCGACATAGCTCCGTTTGCTATATTAACGTTTTTTAATTTATTTATGTGTTTTTTCAATGCAATAGCTTCATTATCAAGCTTATGAAAAATATTTAAATATTTCATTTTCCAAACACAGTTTGGATTGGAACTGTGTTCAGAATAATTAATATACAACATCATTCCAATTTTTTTTCTGAAAAATGTATATGACGTGTCTAAAGAAAGTTCTTCGTGATACCAAAATAATATATCCAACAAAGTTATAAAAAATTTGTCAAAATTAGTTAGGTCTGTAATGCTTAGTTTAATAATGTCGTAAAAATCTTCAAGCTCAGCTTTATTATGATGTTTACAGTTTTTCAAGCTCAACAAAACAAAGAAAGCATCTAAAGGATCGTAACCTGGTTGTCTGTCGACCAGATATACAATTAATAGTTCAAAGATGGCCAAATATTTTGTGTTGAACTCTAAATTGGCCGCTTTAAATAATTTTAAAAGTTTTTGAGTTAAAAGGGAGTTTTTGACTTTGTATAGAGACTCGCTCTTGATATAGCTAATGTCTCTTAGAACAAATTTATTGTTTGTCACGTAAAAAATAGAATATCCAAGTCTAGAATTCTTAAAAACTAATCTAAGTCCATTAATGCTTAAATCATACTTTATTTGAAGTATATGCTCCGAGTATGTGTGTGTTGATGATGAAACATAACTGATAGTGTTATATTTGTTAGCTTTGTAAATAAAAGTCTTTAAAATATCATTGCTACCTATTCTTATAACATAATTGTACATTAAATAGTTTTTTCCGTCTATATGAATTATTATGCTATTTGTCAATGCAAGACTTGCTATGTCGCTATTATTAAGAGGTGTTTGTACTATGTTTACTCGTTTGGAGTAAGAAAAACTGTTATTATCTGGCAACAGCTTCGGATCTAAACACCATTCATACGAATCAACTTCAAAGCTTAAGCTAAGTTTTCTAAAGTTGAGACAATATGTCTCTGTCACTTTAGTTCTTGTATCAAAGAATGTTAAGTACTTGTTATTTTCATAGATGTCATTGAATCCATTGATCCATGTTGGGGAAACATATTCGTGAGAAGCTGTATCTAAGTAAACAGAATGGTAAGTTCCAAAAGGATCTGTTAATAAAAGTAAAGCGGAATCTAATTCTTCAACATCATTTTTCATATCTTTTAAAAGACATATACAATTTGTGAATGCAACATATTGTCGTACTGGGTAAATAGGCACCTTTTCAAAAAAAACAAAGTCTTCTTCTTCAGTTATGTCATCAAAAATCTCATAATTAGAATCAGATTCAAAAATTGTTTTGTATCGTTGTGCAGTTTCAGGATCTAGTTGGTAAATTGATTTATTCCAGATTTCGAAGACGATATTTAAAGAACTATTTGCATCCATATCTGCAAGGCTTTCAGGTTTGTGAAAATCATTAAGACTGCTAATTGCTTCATCATTGGTTTCTCTTAAATTCAATTTTTTGAGTATTTTCTTGTAGCATAATCTATATTTTGTTAATATGCAAAGATAAATCCCATCATTTTCAAAGTTTACAAACTCACAACCTAGAAAGGTATCATACAAAAATTCAATATTAAAACTCTCTTGAAGGTTATCTTTGAAGTACCAATAAATGGTGTTGTTTTTTGATTTTTTATAGTCCTTATTATCATTTTTCGTCTCAAAATCAAGCTCTGGAAAACTGTCCTTTGCAAAATTGAAATTATCTATAGCATTTTCGAAATCAGATTTGGCTTTATTTGGCGATGTTTTATTATGCAAAAGTATCAAATCATTCGTATTTTCTGGCTTAATAAAGAAAGAAGAATGAGTTTTCAACTCTATTAAAACCTTATCCATTAAGTTAATAACTCTGATAACACTATTTTCACTTGGTTTTTCAAGCACTGGTTATCACATAAGTATCGATACTATTAAATATGGCACTACATCTCATTAAGTTCATTTTTTTCATCGGGGGTTTTTTTTTTGGCGTACACAAAACGAGAGGATATTAAATCGCTTAAATAACGCGCTCAACCAACAAAAAAACATCATGGAAACGCATAATATGCTTTAATAATTGATCTGGTAATGAACGATTCTATAATATAATATATAGTGTACAATTTGATAAATAATTTTAGCTTTAGAAGAACTTTTTCAAACCTTTCTTTGAGCTATTTTCGGTTTCTTCTTGGTAGTTACCACCTCTTCTAGCATAAGGAACCCAGTTTGGAGTCTTCCAAGCAGGTAATTCAGTTAGCCATAGTTCATTTACTTCTTCTAAGGTTAAGTCTTTGGTTTCAGGAACAAAGAAGTAAACAAAGAATATACTGAAGATCAAACAACCCATAAATACAAATCCGTAGTAAAAGTGAATGGCACCAGTTATGAAAGGAGTGAAAAAAGAAATCATGGCTGCCCAAATCATGTGAATACCAATGTTTATGGACATACACAAAGATTTTATGCTTAATGGGTATGATTCAGAACATACCACAAAAGTTAATGGAGCCCAGGTAGTGGAGTAAGTAAAGATGGAAATACAAGTAAATGCAATCATAACATTACCAGCAGTCTTGGATGTTGGACTGTCTTTACCATGTGGATATAGACTTTGAGATCCTACACAGGCATATACTAACATACAAATACACATGACAATAGCACCTACCAATAAGACTCCTCTTCTTCCCCATCTATGAACAAAGAAGAATGTAAAAAAAGTAGAACCAAAGTTGACAAACCCAATAATAATAGATGTTGTGTATGAATCACTTAAACCAACGGCTTTGAACACCAAAGTACCATAATACAAGAAGTAAATTGACCCAGTCAACTGTTGACAACTTTGTAAAATAATACCATTGATCATTCTTTGAATAATTTTATTTTTAGTAGAGAACAAATCTTTAACACCATTACTTTTAACCAATTTCTCAGCTTCCATAGCATAAACCAATGTATCCAATTCCCTTTGTAGCAATGGATCGTCACCAGGAACATTGTTTAAGATTGTAAGTGTTTTTCTAGCATCTTCAATTCTATCTTGTTGAACGTAGTATCTAGCAGATTCTGGAACAAATGCAATACCAACAATAACCAATAGAGCCCAGAAGAAACATAACCCAATTTGGACTCTCCATTGTGCACTGCTTGAATCAGCATATTTTCTTGTATTATAGTTAGTACACTTACCCAAAAAAACACCTAAAGTAACAGAAAGTTGGTAAAAAGATACACAAATAGATCTTAATTTAGCTGGTGCAGTTTCACCAAGTAATAATGGAGCTGTAGAAGCAACACCACCATAGCCAAACCCAGCAATAAGTCTACCAATTATAAGTTGTATCCAAGCATGTTTGTTCTTGGTACAAGTAATTTGAACTAGATTACCGACAATGTAAATTAAAGTGACAGAAGATAGTGCAATTTTTCTACCGTATTTGTTAGGTAGATCACTTAATATGATACCACCAAAACTTGCACCAAAACTGAACATCGCGACTATAGCACCTGTTTTAGAATTGTTGAAACTGTAGCTGTCTATGACAGCATTATAAGTACCGAAATATTGTTTGAAATTTTCCATTCCAAGTAAACCACCAATATAACCCAAATCCCAGCCGTACAAGAAACCACCAAATGAGATTAATAAGGATATCAAAATGATACCAATGTGGTCTTTCCAGTTGTTTTTTTTGTCAAAAAGTAAATCTTCTGTGTTTGGAAATTTGACATGATCGTCTTTGACTGACCCGTCCTTAAAGACTTCGATAACATTAGGGTTTGAAGAATCCATTGATAACATAGAACCGTTATTAATGTATTTTTGTGTATATTCTTTTTTGGTTGTAACAGCGTTATTTTCCACTTTGTTGCTTTCCTCAGAAGAGGAGTAATCTAATTCTGCAGACATGACAAATATCAATGAATTTTTTTTTTCTATTTTCGTTCTATCTAAACTTATTATTATTGTCAAATCAATCTAAGCTTTATTTATACTGTACAAAGATTATGATTCAAGTATTGTTTAAAAAAAACAAGATGATTAATGTCAGAAAAAATGATGATTAACGAATAAGGTTTGGTCTTCCTAACATTTTTTTTTTCCTCCAAAAAGTATAAACATTAATCATCAACATAAATGAGTCAAACCAATATGTTTAAATCTTAATTTTGATCATTCATGACCTGCTTTTATATGATTCAAATATTTCATTTTTTCAATGTCATTTCTTAAGAAAGGATTTAAGCATGACTTTGGATAATTTTTCTTAGGCCGAATAAAAATATATTAAAAAAAAAAAAAAGAATGAGGAGTTATCCTGTTATCCTATGATCAATTGAACCCTTTGTGACAGTCTTCTTTTTTTCTTAATTCCTAAAAGGGAAAATCAACATCAAGACAACATGTAATTTGAAAGAAGGGTGAATAGCTACCTTAATGAACACTTGGCAATGGATGTAGACTATGTATCCATCATTTAAGTGATTACTGTGTAGTTTAATTAGCTAATAACACCCCCTCTTTAAATCCTCTATGATGTATTCTGGATGATTTTTTATTTTTTTTTTCTTGGAGGGATTTTCTTGAATTAATTGTGTAAAAAAAAAACTGGTCTGTGAATTTCCTAATTGGGAAATTTAAAGTGGAGTATTCTTCCTAAAATAATCCTGTCCAAAAATTTAAAAAACAAATTAAAAAAACTTATCATTGTATCAATGTAATGAAAAGACCCCCTCTTTGTATTTATACACACGGTTTGAAATGATCTTTAAACCTTAGTTTTTGAATATGTCAATAATCACAGAGTAAACAGCGTACATTTCCATTACTGAGTTGGGAAATATCGGAAATGAGGCTGTACTGTTTCATGGTTTCCTTTTCCTAAATCTATATGTGTGTAATTATTTCCATGTTTCAAATTAGTAAATATTTTTAAACATTCGTATTTTTTTTTAAAAAAATCGGAGTAGTTTTTGTAATATCCGAATGTTCATAGAGATCATTTCATTGATTCATTAAATAAAGTGGTCATTAAAGCAGTATAAAGCGTATATACTAATAAATATTTTCATTGAGATAATCAGAAGAATTTTCTGAATCCTCTTTTGCTGTTTTGAAGGGCTTCTTCGTTGTAGTTTCCTCCTCTTCTTTCGTAAGGTACCCAATTGGCTGATCTCCATGGAGGAACACCATCCATCCATAGATCATTAACTTCTTCCAATGTCAAATCCTTGGTTTCAGGAATGAAGAAAAAGACAAAGAACACACTGAATAGCAAACATCCAAAGAACACAAATCCGTAGTAAAAGTGAATAGCACCGGTTATGAATGGAGTGAAGAAAGAAATGATAGATGCCCACATGAAGTGTGTACCAATGTTGATAGATATACACAAGGATTTAACATTTAGTGGGAAAGATTCAGAACATACAACAAATGCTAAAGGTGCCCAAGTGACGGAGTAAATGAAAATGTAGATACATGTGAAAGCAATCATCACATCACCAGCACTCTTGGAAGTAGCTTCTTTCATTCCATGTGGATACAATTTCTGAGTACCAATGCAGGCATATATTAACATACAAACGGACATCAAAGCAGCACCAGTGAAAAGAACTTGTCTTCTACCAAATCTGTGGACGACAAAGAACGAGAAGAATGTTGATCCAAAGTTGATTATACCAATTATAACTGATGTTTTGTAGGAATCTTTTAATCCAACAGTTTTAAAGATTAATGTTCCGTAGTATAGGAAATAGTTAGCACCAGTGAATTGTTGTAAAGATTGCAAAACAATACCATTAAGCAATCTTTGTAAGACCTTGGTCTTTGTGGAAAACAAATCGTTGTAAGATCCCTTTTGAACAAGTTTTTCGGCTTCTATAGCATAAACTAGAGTATCCAATTCTCTTTGTAATAATGGATCGTCCCCAGAGACGTTGTTTAATTTGGCCAAAGTCTTTCTAGCATCTTCAATTCTATTTTGTTGAACATAATATCTGGCAGATTCTGGTACAAAGGAAATACCAGTCATTACTAGTAATGCCCATAAGAAACATAAACCAATTTGAATTCTCCATTGAGCACTGCTTGAGTCAGGATAGTTTTTGGTACCCAAGTTACAGCACTTACCAATAAAAAGACCAAATGTGATCATTAATTGGTAAAAGGAAACACAAACAGATCTCAACTTTGCTGGTGCAGTTTCAGCTAGTAGTAAAGGAGCAGTTGAACCAACACCACCAAATGCAAATCCTGAAATTAATCTTCCTATTAGCAATTGAATCCAAGCATGTTTGTGTTCAGTACAAGTAACTTGAATCAAAACACCGACCATATATAGAACACATACGGAAGATAAGGCAAATCTTCTACCATACTTGTTTGGTAAACTACTCAAACAAATACCACCAAAACAAGCACCAAAGGTAAAAATAGACACTATAATACCAGTTTTGGCATTATTAAAGTAATATTTGTTTTCAGATGCATTATAAGAACCAAAATGTCTTTTGAAATTACCCATGGAAAATAAACCACCGATATATCCAATATCAAAACCAAACAAAAATCCACCAAAAGCAATCAATAAGCAGATAAATAATATTCCAATATGGTCTTTGATGTTTTTCTTTTGATCGTAAAGCATATCTTCAGTGTTTGGTAATTTCACATCATCATTTTTGATGGTTCCATCACGGAACACTTCAACTACGTTTCCACTGTTTCCGGATATTGAAGATGTTTCAACTTTTTCCAGATGTGGATGTTCATAGTTTTCCTGTGTAGATTGTTGAACTTTATCTTCAGATGTTTCTAAAGATGAAGATACTTGTTTTTCACTTATTGCTGACATAATTATAATATTGTTGTTATTTTATTGGGGTATTTTTAACAATCCAAAACTATATATAATAAACAATTTATTTTTATTTCTATTGGGTTATTCAAATCTTCTATTATATATAAACTCAAAACTAAGTTAAAATTATGATGTAAATGATTGAATCATGTTTTTGTTATATTTTTTTTTTTAACAAAAAAGTGATGACTTTATATACAATTGGAAGTGTGTGTTTCAAAAATTAAATGCCCCTGCTCATCTAGTCATTCATTAACACTATCCCATAATCTGTGATTATGATAACCGGAAAGCTTAATTGATAACACTTTAAAATAAGAATTAGCTAATAGGACGGCAGCGTGAGGGTTAGTTAAATCAACACATGGAATGTGTTAATTATAAGATTAATAACTGAGTACCTCCGAGCTCCGTTTTTGAGCACAAACTTATGAATACCCCACTTTGCTGATAAATACGCATTTAGAAATTTTTTGTGTTAAAAACAAAAAAAAAAGGTCCGTAAAATTATCAAGAGAAATGCAGGTTCTCGCGGGGTAAAAAGTGGACTTAACAGC
>ERZ794949.252-NODE-252-length-19362-cov-156.757031_pt1 | contig 19362 bp, 14 predicted proteins | sample MGYA00511363_ERZ794949 | MGnify/ENA primary metagenome ERZ794949 (study PRJEB30137, sample SAMN04331402) | food metagenome | isolation source: T1 must sample point D1 replicate B | place: Australia: South Australia ...
TATTCATCAAAAATCATTTAATTACAAATGTTAAAAAGTAAAAGAACAAAAAAAAAAAATTAAAGAATAAAATCGTTCCTATCATTTCCATTATTTAAAAAGCTAAAGTTAATAATTTACTTGAAAGCTTGTTCTAAATCAGCAATCAAGTCATCAACATCTTCAATACCAACAGAGACTCTGATTAAGTCATCGAAGACACCAGAAGCTTCTCTTTGGTCCTTTGGAATACCAGCATGGGTCATCTTTGGTGGGACAGAGATTAAAGATTCAATACCACCTAAAGATTCAGCTAAAGCGAATAATCTGGTTTGAGAAGTGAACTTATCAGCAGCATCGGCACCACCCTTAATTCTGAAGGAGATCATACCACCACCTAAGCCGTTTCTATGTTGCTTCTTGACAACTTCTCTATTTGGGTGAGATTCTAAACCTGGGTAGTTGACAGCTAAGACGTTGTCATTCTTGTCTAAGAATTCAGCAATCTTTAAAGCAGATTCAGAAGCTCTTTGGACTCTTAAGTGTAAAGTCTTTAAACCTCTGTGAGCTAACCAAGAATCGAATGGAGATGGGATAGCACCAATGGCGTTTTGTAAGAAAGATAATCTTTCGTATAAAGCTTCATCGTTAACAGCTAAAACACCAATGACAACATCAGAGTGACCGTTAATGTATTTGGTACCGGAGTGAACAACAATATCGGCACCCAAGGTTAATGGGTTAGATAAGTATGGAGATAAGAAGGTGTTATCAACGACTAAGATAATGTCCTTGTTGATAGCCTTAACAGCCTTGGAAACTAAAGCAATATCGGTAACCTTTAAAGTTGGGTTGGTTGGGGATTCAATCCAGACTAATTTGGTGTTTTCCTTGACTAACTTTGGTAAGTCTTCAATCAAGTTGTTAGTGAAATCAGTTTCAACACCGTGAGCACTGGCAACCTTGGTGAAGTATCTGTGAGTACCACCGTAGACATCACCAATAGAAATGGCGTGAGAACCTTGAGGTAAGGATTGTAAAATTACACCGGTAGTGGCAGAACCAGAAGAGAAGGCTAAACCATATTTACCTTTTTCTAAAACAGCAATAGCATCTTCAAAAGACTTTCTGTTTGGGTTAGAAGATCTGGAGTATTCATAAACACCAATTGGATTACCTGGAGCGGTTTGAGCGAAAGTGGTGGATAAGGAAATTGGTTCGATAACAGAACCGTGGTTATCTTGAGAGGCACCAGCGTGGATAGCTAAGGTTTCGAATTTATCAGTAGATTGAATGGCCATTTTGTATATTTATAATTACAGTAAATATAATTTAGAGTGGTCTTTTACTTAACTTTCTTTTTTTTTTTTTTTAAAATATAAATTATAAATCGAACCTTTTATATTTGATATATTTCATACAACAATTAATGAATATTTTACTATTTGCTTATATAGTTGAAAAGATACGTAAGAAAGGAGTTAAACAAATGATACTTTTACATAATTGGCAAAATTAAGTGTTTACTGATAATTGTTTGATTTTACCACAGTTTTTTACCACTTTAGTTTTTGACTTTTAGCTAACGATGAGGTTGTTTTGGAAACGTAAGCGTAAACAGGAGTTGTATTACACAATTTTTGTAGAATTTTACACAGTTATAATGTTGTTACCCAATTTGGTAAAAAAAATGGAGTAATATGAACACACAAAAGTGTGAGGGTGTTTTCAAAAATAGTAATACAACACGTGATACAACACGTGAGTGTTTTGTACGGCAGAGTGAAGTCGGATGCTTTATGCAAAGCTAGCTGTTTGCTTACACTTAAACATTTGATTATCATAACATATGAAGTATCATAAATGAATGAGTAAAAAAAAAAAAAAGCAAGAGGAGTGATAATGATATTTTTATTGTAGTTAATTTCAGAGTAATCACTTAAAGAGAAACCATTCAGTTTTAATTTAAACAATTTCGTAATTTCTTCATAGATTAATGAGCGTATTATCTGTCTGTGGTTTACTTGTTTCTCTGTTGTTTTAATACTTATTCAAAATATATCATTATCAAACAAAAGAAATACAGTGTTACTAAAAAACACTTTGATCCCATTGGGAACTAATTTTTTTTTTCTGTAATATTATGTGTTACTAAATAACCTTTAATTCAAATCAAAGATTACTGAACAAAAAGTTGTATATGTAAATTGTTATTTATTCTTAAAGAAAATAATAAGAGACTAATCAATTTTTTATAGTTTAATCGAATAAACCGAAACCCATATCATCATCAGATTCTTCAGCTTCAGAAGCTTCCTTTTCTTCAGCAGCAGCTTCAGTAGAACCAGAAGCAGCGGCACCAGATGGAGCAGCAGCACCGACTGGAACAGAAGATAACTTTTCGTTACCAGCAGCAACTAATTCTTCAACAGTCTTACCTTCTAACTTAGCGATTAAAGCTTCAATTTGAGCAGCATCGGCTTCAACACCAGAAGCAGCAACAACGGCGGAGATAGATTCGACGGATGGGGTCTTACCGGCAGCGGTTAATAATAAGTAAGCAGCTAAGTATTTCATTTTTTTGATTATGGGTACTTGATGTGTGGTTTGTTTAATTGTATTAACCGTTGCAAAGGTTTACTTCTTAACATTGAAAATTTATTACTGCGAACAACGTAAACAGAATATAGTGACGAGAACAGTACCCAAACGTAAAGCAAAAAAAAAAAAAAAATAAGTTGAAAAATTAGTAGCAAAATTTTCACTTTGAGCCAAATTGTCAAAACAACAATTTTTCTGTTACAGTTTTTTTTGGTATAATATCCGTTTTAGGAAAATAGTTTTTTTTAACAAAATTTAATTTGTGCGCGTGGAAATATTTCACTGATTTGCTTCGTTCAAAATATAATTTTTTGTTGCTTAATGTTAAAAAAAGGAAACATTTTTTCAAACATAAAAAAAAAATCTCCGAATGATATGGATTTTTAAACAAATATTATTTAAGCATTTTGCAAAAAGTATTAAGAAAAAAAAAAAAAATATTCAACTATTATGTTACATTTTCGAGTAGCATAGAAAAAAAAAAAAAATAATTTGAAATATATAATTAAAACATCAATCATTTTAATAAATATTTCAAATATAGTAGTAGTAGTAAAATAAACCAGTTCGTAACTTTATCAAAAAACCAATACACATACACAAAATGGCTGACGTTGAACAAAAGAGAAAAAGAATTTTCAAGACCTACTCTTACAGAGGTGTCCAATTAGAACAATTATTAACTATGACTACTGAAGAATTCGTCAAGATTGCTCCAGCTAGAGTTAGAAGAAGATTCGCCAACAAGAAGCAAACTGTTTCCGAAAGAGTTTTCATTGAAAAGTTAATCAAGGCTAAGAAGGAATGTGTTGAAAATGAAAAGCCAGTTCCAGTCAAGACTCACTTAAGAAACGTCATTGTTGTTCCAGAAATGATCAACGCTGTTGTCGGTGTTTACAACGGTAAGGTTTTCAACAACGTTGAAATCAAGCCAGAAATGTTAGGTCACTACTTAGGTGAATTCTCTATCACTTACACCCCAGTTAGACACGGTAGAGCTGGTGCTACCACCTCCAGATTCATTCCATTAAGATAAATTATACTGTTGACTTTAAAATTAACTTTATACATTTTCTTTACTTTCATAAAACTATGAAATGGAATCTTCTGATACCATTATAAAAAAACAAAAATATTTTTGTTCATTTTATTGAACAAGTTTCTTATTACAGATGTAGTGAGAATATCGTTGGATTACTTTTAATAAACTATTAGAGTGAATTTATTAGTACTTATATTATATGAAAAATTTGCTTTTATATGTGATGATAATCTTAGATTATCGGATTGTGAAAGTAAAAATGTGATTAAAATTTAGTTGGTACTTTGTTTTTCATTAAGCAAAGTATCAATAAGAATTAGTTGTTTTCTTTTTTTTTTGGGAAACGACTGTCTTCTGTTTTTTAATTGCAGCGTTCATAAAGTTGAAATCCGAGTAGTTTTATATTTATTCTATGTATGTTATTATTTTAACCAATATCAATTATTCCGGAATATAAAATTGATAACCAAAAACATTATTAACGGGATAAAAAAAAATCAAACATAACCAAACTTCATGTATTTTGCAACCGTCATCATGAACATCTTGATCGATATAAGTTGCAATACCAATGATGTTCTTTTTCTTACAAAGTATAAAATAAAAAATCGTATATAATATGTGATATGCACATATTTCTATTCTTAAGAATGATTTGGAGGTATTTGGGATTCCATATTTTCATTCACGTATGAACCTTCTATATTATCACTTGAACTGTTGTTTCTTTGCATATTTTCCGGATAGTTTTGTAAATTCCAAGTCAAATCTTTGTGAATCTTATTGAAATCTTGTAAGATTTCTAGTTCTTTAATTTTGGGTAGATCTGGGACAGATGGAAAACCACCATAAAACTTTCTTAATCCTACAAAGTCAGACATCATATTATTGAATCTCATTCTATCAACAATAACTTCTAGTTTGTCCACTGGATCATTAGCAAACTGGAAGTTTATATTTTCTATTAGCATGTCTTCAGTTAAAGCATTTCTATAACTAGCTTTATTGTTTGTAGGTAAAAGTTCCACACCTTTAGTAGCATAGTTTGTAATCATGGATAAAGATTTCTTTTCTATTTTCAACGGCAAGTGATATTTGTTTGGTTGCATTAGAATACTCAAGTTTCTATTGTTGTTGTCATTATTACTGGAATTGCCATTGACTATATTTGTATTGGCAACGAAATTTCTTTGCGCAAAGTCGTAACCAAACTTAGCGATGAATTCTTCTTTATTGATAGCTTCTTGCTCAATCATATCTAAGTATCTCTTCTCATTGTTAATATCATACCATTCATTGGTGGTATCATTGATCATATGTTCTTTGAGACCTAAGTACTTTTTCATGTAATTTTGGTGAATAATAGTTCTCGTGGCCTTTGTTTCTTTATTAATACAGTTTAGCTTTGTTTTTAAGTTGTTATTGATTTTTTTAAACTTTGAATCTTTGATCTTCTGCACAGATTGAATGTACTCATTTAAAGACGGGTGTGAACCATCTAATATCATAAACAATTCGTACTGTAATTTCTTGAGTTTGATTTGATAGACAGTTTGTCTAAATTGGGCAAACTCGTTTTCAATATGATTTAGGTTTTCAAACATAGATTCGTATGAAAGGTCTTTATGTTGTTCGTTGTGCTGATCACCGTCCAATAGATTCTTCAAAGAAGGTGCATTTTGTGGATTAATGACTTTTTTATTTTCATCTATATCGTTCATGTCTGTTTCAGCGTCGCTGTGAATGTCTTCTTGAAGAAATTGATTTTGTTGTTTGTTATAAATTTCACTATGTGAAATATCGCTAATTTCAGCCATGTCAATTACAATTGCGTATTTGTCGTTTGGGTGAATTAAATATTTGATTAGAATAACTGTTTTTGCACTGAAGTTGAAGTATGAATAATGTGTTTAATGAATCAACCTTTAAAAAAAAAAAATTAAAAAAAAAATATGGCTCTATTAAAACCATAGTATTAAACCTCCGTATAACTGTTAAATAAATAAAAAAAAAATCAAAACAAGAGCTCAAGCGAATAATATGTGCTTATTTCAATAAAAAATGCTGTTATCTTATGTCCGATATTATCATTTATGCATTTCTTTTTTTTTTTGTTTTTTTGTTGAACCGTTCTTTACCCAATTGGGAAACTGGAAATATTACCAGAAAGAGCCAATTGCACTGGGCAAAAAAACAAAAAAAAAAATAAGAATAAGCACATAAATCATTAAATAAGAGATTTAAAATATTGGTATAAGGTTATTTAGTTGTATTACCTCTAGAGGAATGGGATTAAAAAACACCAATTAAACATAATATAATCTGTAATATGCAATCTATCTTTAACTCTAGTAACAAATCTAGTGATTCCATCAAAAACAAACTACTTAATCAAAGATTAGTCAATCAAAAAGAAAAGATTGAAGCTCTAAAGGAGATCCAAGCTGTAACTCCTAACAGCAGAAAAGATAAACAAATTCAAAAAACCAAGAAAACAAAGAATAACGACGATGATGACGATTTAGAAGCCAGATATCACCAAAATTTAGTTGATAACAATCTAAATGATGATGTTGAAGACAAGGAAGAAGAAAATGAAGAAGATAAAATGGAAGTTGAAACAGAAGTTAAATCCGAAAAAATCGATATAAGAGAAGAAGAACTTGAAAAAGCTTCAAAGACAATTTTCATAGGTAACTTGCCACAATCTGTTTTAACCGATAACAAAATCTATAAAAAATTCATCAAATTATTCTCCACCCCAATAACTGAAGGTGACCACGAAGTTATCTCCGAAGAACAACAGCAACTTGATAAGAAGAACTACAAAATCAAGTCATGCAGATTCAGATCCCTAGCTTTCTCTGAACCACTTCCAAAGGCCGTTGCTTTTAAGCAGCTTAAATTAGACTCAAAGAGAGATTCTATCAACTCTTACTTGGTTTATGAAAACCATGATAAAAAGACTTTATCCAAGATAATCAAATATTTCAACGGATTTGTATTTGAAAACCACCATATCAGAGTTGATTCTGTTTTAAACCCAGCTAAGCAAGACACCACCAGATCTGTCTTTGTAGGTAACTTAGATTTTGAAGAATTGGAAGAAAATCTATATGTTCATTTCCAGCAACTTGCAACTGAAACTCCAAATGAAAAACTTATAGAATATGTAAGAATTGTCAGAGATTCCAAGACTCAAATGGGTAAAGGTTTTGCTTATGTCCAATTTTATGATTCCTCATATGTTAACAAAGCTATAGAATTGTTAAATGGTAAAAAAATTGTTCAAACTGTTGGTAAGAAGCCTAGAGAATTAAGAGTTACCAGATGTAAGAAGACATTTACCCCAGTCAATGGCCTAAGAAATGATAATAAGAAAGTCACTGCTCTAAATGATAAGCAAAAGTCTAAGTTGGGTAGAGCCCAAAAGGTATTAGGTAAAATGGATAGAAAATTGATCAGAGAAAGTTTAACTATTGAAGGTGAAAGAGCCAACCAAGATAAACAAAAGCAAAAGGGTTTCAAGGTATCCAAGATGTTGTCCAAATCCGTTCAAAAAGTAAAGAAGCCAAGATCCAAAGAAGGTAGATCCGCCTTAAGATCTGCTGTTCACAAGCAAAAGCAAAACAAATAGTTTAGGTATGTACGTTTTTTGAATTTTTTTTTTTAAAAATGCTTTAATCTATACATGTTTTTATCCAAGTCATATGAATATAGTCGATTCTTATAATTTCGGATATAACACTCTGCGCATATACTGAATACAGAAAAAAAAAAAACCAAAAATTACAACCAAGTAATGAGTAAAAAGTGCGTGTTCACCTTAATAAAATGAATAGCTTTCAATAGCAAAAGTTCTTATTCATATGAAGGTTATGTACAGAGTAAGAACCAGGAATTAAAAAAAAAGAAAAAAAGCTTAAAGGCTTAAAAGTATAAATTTGATGGAAGCAGAGGACGATTTAAAACAACTATCCTTAGATAGTATAAAAAAGGACTTGAAATCCTTATCTCATAAAATAGACGATAGCAATAAAACGAAATTAAGATTGAATTTAACACCTACAAACAAGGAAAGGTCGGATATTATGGCATTGGTTAACGAAATAAACTGTGAATTTGATAAAAACCCTGATCTTCAAAAACTTAATGAATACATAATGTTTCAAAACCTGAAAATAGAATATCAAAAGCTTCTCACACCAAAAGAAAATTCTACACCACAAAAGAAACAAGTTAGATTTGATGTTGCAGAACAAGATTCTCACTTAGATGATATTCATTTGAAGTTAAAGATGAATAAAAATCGAATCATAAATGAAATCCAGCCTGATTTAGCTTATCAAGATAATATACTTAATGACCTAGAACAAGGTATGGATACAGGGCTTTTGAATCTGAATACCATAAACAAAGACAGTATACTCCCGAAGTGGAAGAAATCGGGATATTCAAGAACAGCTGAGTTTAAAAGATCAGCTATCATAGTGTTTCTATTTGTTCTACTTATAGTGGTCTGGGTACTCTAATGGATCTAACATTTTGTTTAATGTTATGAAAGAAAAAATATAAGTTGCATTTTTAAGTGTATATATAGAAATCGAAATAATCACCAATTGTTATTATTGCTACGTTGTTGGGGCATTCCATTCATGGCTCCTGGTTGCATAGCCATTTGTTGTTGTTTCAACTGATCATTTATCAAATTATCGATGTTATTCCCGTTATTCATGTTCATCATTTGTTGTTGTGGCAGTATCATTCCTGGATTCATGTTCATATTATTCAAAGCTTGTTGGAACTGTTGCTGTTGCTGCATTTGTTGTTGTTGCTGTTGTAACTTTAATTGATGTGTTGCTTCTAAGTTAGTATTTGCTGCGGCATTTGGACCTCCACTCATATTCATTCTATTTCCCATCAATTCTTTATTATTTTGTATTTGTCTTAATTGAGGTAAGTTTTTTCGTTGTTGGAACTGTAAAAATCCTTGTTTATAGGCCATTTTTAATTTGTTCATATCATCTACTAACTTGTTGTTTTTGGATTGTAAATATTTCACTTGAAATTGCTTAACATCTTTCGCATTTTGTTGTTGTAGCATTTGTTGGTAACCATTAACAAAGTTTGTATCCATTTCATCTACGTAGAAGTATTCCAAATCAATAAAATGCTTTGTTGTTATAAGAAAGTGTCTATATTGCTGTAAATCTTGTAGTTTCTTCATGTAATTGGCTGTAAGAGCTGCCATTTCATCGTTATATTCTGAAGTTGTGCTATCATCATTAATATTGTTTGCTGAATTACTATTTGACATTTGTTGTTCTAAACCCGGGGGTGGCATTTGATTCATGGTTGCTGATAAATTACAAAAGCAATCAGAATCTTGTATTAAAGGTGTTAAGTCTTGGTAGAGGGGTTCTTGGGTCTATTCCAGCTTCAAAATACTGTCGTTAATCTTTACAAGAAGGTAACACCAGCTATATAGAGGAAGTAAAGAAAAATACCGAGTATAAGGCCCTCGGGAACTAACTCTAAGAAAAACACATATTGGAACCAAAAAAAAAAAAAAATTTCATATTAAAGGACCGCTACACAGTGGCAAGTGGGCAATAACGCCTTTATAGGAATTAGACGAATTCAAAAGGACGATGGAAGTGGATAGAAGCACGATGGAAGTGGTTAGAAACACTCATTGAGCTTTAATTAAAACTATTTTACATATTTATATAAGCATAATTATAGGTTTTCTATCTTGGAAAAACTGACGTTAGCGAAATATCTTACATCAGGGTCTTCGTCTTTGATTAACTCATTCAATTTTGGTAGAATAGAATTATTGATCAAGTTGGCATAGTCGTTCTTACCTAGCTTTTCAACAACGACGTAGTATGCTTTGGCGACATTAAATCTTATGTTAGGTACTTTATCGTCATTTAAGTGTTCAATGAATGGTAGTATTTGTTCCAAAATAATATCATTAGAAACAACTGATATTAATTCTGTTAATGCATGCAATAATGTGATTCTGAAGGTGAAAACTTGCAAGATATCGGATTTACTTTGTAACAGCTTTTTGATGATTTCTTCATTGGCCCATTCAGATCCAAAAATTTCACATAACTTTTTCAAGTTGGTAATGGCTGCAGATCTTATAGAGTAAACGTTGTCCCATAAGAAATTCAAACACATCATATTCAACTTTTCTTGGAAAATTTCTAGCTTCAATTGCTTAGCTAAAATAGGTATGTTCTCAATAACAGCCAATCTTACCCTCCAATTCAAATCAATGGATAATTCTTGAATGCATGGTAATAAGTTTTCTTTTAGAATTTCAATTCCCACCACTTCATTGACATTTTCCAAATGAGATATAATTTGTAAAGGAACATCTGGAGATTCATCCTTTAGCATGGAAATCAAAATTGGTACTAATCTATAGACACAATCTTCTCTGTCCATAATCTTGGCCATGTATGTAATCTTAGAAGCAAGTGATACTCTAACTTGTTCATTAGCATCAGTTGACAGTTTTTCCAATAAAGGCAAGAATTGGTCTAAGTAAAAATATCTACCTTTGGTTTGTTCATTGGTATCTGAAACACGAGTTTCACTAGTGGAAGCAGAATTAATATTCAAATCATCTTTGTTTAATCTTGCCTTGATCAAAAATTCACAAAACTGAGGAATTTCCTTACCAGCAGCCTTTCTGACATCTGTTTCTTGATCATCGGTTAACTTTTGAAACATTGGGATCAATTTGTCTAAATAATTGCTGTTTTCTCCATTCTTAACGACATAGAATTGTTGAGTAATCTTGTTGAAATTTTCAGCAACCATGTATCTTATCCTCCAACCTTGGTCATTACCTAAGTTGATGGCGGAAGACAACAAATCTTCAAAATGTTGATAATTGTCCAAGTTGTTAAAGAAGCTTAATATAGAAATTAAGATTTCTACAGCCAAAAACTTAACTGAATCTTGTAAATCTCCAATAACCTTTTCAAACATAGAACTAATAAACTTCAAATCAATGTCTAAAGAGACGTCGTTGGTCTTATCAGCTGAGTGACCAGTGCTTAAAAGATCAATGATTTCCGGTAGACTCTTAGCTGCAGATCTTCTGACCATTGGAGTATCATCAATACCCAAATTGTAATAGTATTCAAACAACTTCTTTTTCATGTTTAAATCATCTTGTAAACTCTTGTCTTGAAGTTTCTTGAAACATTCCAAGAATAAACCACAGGCAGAACACTTACTTGAGAACCATTCAGTCAAAGATAAGTGTTCAACAAGAGGAATGAAATCCGATAATATTTGTTCTCTAGACATATTAGAAGCAACGTAATTCAATGATTCAACAGCTTTGTTTCTAACCAAAGTTTCCTCAGTGGAAGCTAAGATTTCCAAAGGTGGAAGTATGTACTTACTAAATTCAACACCACCAACAAAAGGAATAAATGTGTCGTTTAATTGTTCTGCTAATACTACAAATACCTCATCTTCATCATCTTGAGCAACATCTATTAAAAACGGAATCAATTCGTCTCTAGTTCTTTGTGGACCTAAAGCTTTAGCAATGATTTTAAGTTTTTGCATGGCTTCAACTCTATTGGATACTTCATCATGCTTAAGTTCGTCCATAAGCAATGCTAAAGGAAAAAGATCATTTGAAGAGTCTATAGAGGATAAATCTGGGACTGATATCTGATGTGCTGCTGTTTCCATTGTATTGTGTAATATTTCGTTATTATTATTTTCTGATTTAACCAATATACTGTCAAGTTTTTTTTTTTATGTTATTCTATTGAAATTTTGGTATTTTCAAATGCGCAAATTTTTCTTAAATTTAGAGAATAACAATCTATACTATGACTTCTTGATACTGCTGTTTCTTGGTTTGCCTTATCAACATCTTATAAACATCATTAAAATGTTGTTAACACAACGACTCTATTTGCCCCTCAAAAATTATACATAATTAAAAAAAAAAAAACATATATTTAAAAAAACGGTGCTAGTAAAAAATTTTCGTTACACTGTTTTTCTTCCCCCTTCACGAAACGAACATTAACGCAACCATATAAGCTGTAATCAGTATGCGTAATCTTACAGCTAAATCGTATACAAATTAAGACTAATTAATCAATGAATTAGTTCATTATAGCTTATTATATACCTAGTAAGAGCTTGATTCTTCTGATAAGTCTTAAAGCTTTATTTTTGATACCCTTACCAAATTTAACCCCTAGTATCAAGACTACTAGTGATGCGGAGATAGCAAACCCAGTGATAACTTTATACTTTGAATCTTCATCAATGTCATAATTATTTTTCCAACGCAACATAACGGATATGTATCTTTGAAAGTCAGCTTGAATTTTATTGAAAACGCTGTCAAAGTTATTTTTATAATCTGAGCTAATCTTTGCGTATATGTCGTTGTTATTATTCCACAGCTCCTTGAATTTGTTTATGATGTTTTCTTTGGAGTAAGGATTTTCACAGTCATTTTCAGGTTCACCTTCAAGAATATTCAATGTTTTTCTTCTTACTTGCTCTTTGTCATCAGATTTGTTATCTATATAATTCAATAAATCATTCAGAAATACGTCGTTGTTATCGTTTTTGGTTTTCAAAAGCTCTAAATGGCTTGTAAACAAATTATCAAAATCATCAATACTCAAGGTGTTTTTATCAACAACTTTCTTCTTGAGCAATGTTAACTCAGCAGAGTCTGTATCTTTTATTACAAAATCATCATTGTTAACATTCAGTATTTCTAGTATGTTTTGTTCATTAGATTGCAGAGCAATTTTTAATTTCAATTTGAGGTAATTCTCGCCTGTGTATGTTTTGATTTCATTAGCCAATTCACTCAATTTTTCTTGTTCATTTTCTTCCAAATTCAAAAAAGTCCAAAGGTTATTTTCGTAATGATTAGTCATTGATAAGATTTCTTAGTAAGTTCCCTTGATATATGGTTTATACTGCTATGTTCTTAAAAACCTTAATAGTCATTGAAAGAAGAAAAAAAACGCACCAGCAGAAAAAACAACCTAACTAGTGATAACGAAAATTCCGACGTGAATTTTGTAAATATACTGCGTTAAAGCTACCTTGTATAAATGATACATCCGATACACTTATAACATTATTTCATTGCTAACAGGGACAGATGCAATACGTGAAGGTTTAAAGTCACGTTTCAGTATAACCGATTGTGTGATTAAGAAAAGCGCTTAATGACTTTTTGGGAATGTGGTGTTTTTATCCCAAATAGGAAACTATACAAGTTTAATCAACAACAAAAAAAAACGAACAAAAACCAGACGGAAAAGCCACTAAGAGATGGTAGTTCGTCTTTCGTACAGGGAGGATTTTACAGATCACAATTATAAGAGCATATGTTACTATTTTGTAAATAACGTTGTCATTAAGTACGTTTTTGAGGTGTTGATTGAGCTGGAAAACACCATCCTATATTTATGACACAAAATAAGATTGAGGTTGTTTCTCAATTAGATGCTTCTACATACATTTCCAAGAATGATGTACTAAATGAAAGTAAGAAAACAGAACAAATACAACCAACTTGGTTTCAAGTTTACAGGTTTGGTTTACAAAACAGCATTTTGGGAGTCAGAGATACCCTAGTGTTGATATTTTGCAACTTTGGAAACGATTTTTTCTTGAGTGGTACTCTCAAATATCCATTATTGGGCATAGTTGAGTATATCAAAAGATTCAATTTATATTCTAAGTTTATCACTCCTCTTTTTTTGTTCCACATAGGTACTATAACAATGGTTGGTGTTCCATATATGATATTAATATTTCCCTTACAAGCCACTAACTTATCAATGATTTTTGGTGTTTTTGGTGTTGTGATTGCTTTGATTCAATCATTTATGGAAATTAATGCTATTTCTTTATTAGTTTCAAAGTGTATGTACTTTGATACATACATGGAAGGGGTCTTTGAGAGTGTTTTGAAAGCCAATGGCCATTCAGACTTTATTATTACTTATAAGAAAAATTACTTGGTTAAACACGGTAGAGTGCCTATTTTAGAGTTAGCTGGGGTTGAAATACCTCGAGATCCAAAACCCTTGAAAAGACCCAACAATAATATTTTTTGGAATTATATGAAAAAATCATTGAAAAAGCTTGTTCCGATAAACATTGCATTTGTAAAATTTGCATGGAGTAAGAGGAATGACAAAATCTACTGGATGGACAAGGCTTTTCCAGAAGTTGGATATTTTATTTTTACAATTGTCAAGCTACTATTTATTGTAGTTATATCAAATGTGCCAATTGTAGGTCCATTAACCGTTGTTTTGTTAGCTTCTTCTATGCGAGCAAAAGGAAACTTAAAATATTATTTTAAAATGACTGGCTATGATCATACTATGATAAGAGTATTAGTCCACCGACACTATGGCCAATTTTTTGGCTTTGGAGTTGTTGCTGGTATCATTGAAACAGTTCCATTTGTGTCATTTCTAGGTGCAATTTCAAACCAGATTGGGGGTGCTTTATGGGCAATTCAACTTATTGAGTTAAAAAAAACAAGGGATAGCATTGTTAACAAAAATGGCGAACCAATAAATCCAATTCAACCATAAATTCAAAACCTCAATTGTTTTAATTATTTACTTTTGTTATATAAATTTACATCATTTTGACTTAAACCAAAGCTATACTATCAACACAACCAAATCCAGCAGCAACACCACCCTCATTTGAATCACTTAACTTAGATCTTAATAACCATCCATCATATGAGTTGTATTCAATTTTTTTGGTGTCAGTATCAATTAATACTGTACCGAAAATACCCAATTCAGAAAGAATATCAACATTGTACAATTGGTTGTTTCTTAAAATAGTATTTCCTTTTGTAGGCTGAGCATTGATCAATTCCATCAAAATGTATCCAGCCCATTCCTTTTCATCAGGAATGTTTTCTTTTAAGAAAGGGTAAATATCTGATTTGTAGATATTGTTACCACCACCTTCCCTTTGTGGTTTCAAAACAAAGTTATCCAAAACCTTTGAATCATTTTGGTTTATTAATTCTTTAGCGTATTTACCCTCAGCAGAGTCATCAAGTGGATGAATCTTGACAAATGTGTTCAAAAGATTGTTAGATGTCTCTTTATCAGAAATGAACTTTTCAAGAATTTCAGGAGATGATACCAATTGTTGAATTTTCTTAGAACCAGCTAATTGCATTTTCAAAGTTGGAGTTTTGATAGCTAATGATGTTTCCAAAAACAGCCTGTTGTTCCAAGACTTTTCAGATTGGAAATCGTTTGGTGAATAGCATGATCTGAAGTAAACCAAAGAAATAACATCATCGTTATAGTATAAATAAGAATCCTGTTTCTTGTTGATTTTTCCTTCAACTTCATCAATAGTAATTCTTTTGGCTTTAATTTTGTACTTATTAAACAACTCATACTCAATCAATCTTTGATCAAAAACATTTCTTTCATTTGGTTGTACAACAAACAAAACAATAGTATTTTTAATATTTTGTTGAGTTTCAAATGTATCAACACCATACTTAATACTAGAAGCAATGTTAGCTAATGAGTCTGAAACTGGAACTTCCAAATTTCTTTCATCAAAGCTTGACTTGACTTCACCTTTATAGTAACCACTTTCATGTAAAAATGAGTGTAATGCCGATACTTTAGTAGATAAAGCACCGAATGAAACAGAAATTGTGTTAAATTCAACTTCTTTCAGGTCATAAGTTTTATCCTTATTTTCATGTAACAAAAAATCATTTCTGAAAATACCTAACTCCTTGTTTTGCTTTTTATAATTAGTATCGTTTTGATACTTTAGGTATAATTCATACAACTTACCAGTGAAATCAGCATCAAATTCAGAAATTGACTTAATCACTGTGTCTAACCAGTTGGTGTTATCCAATAAAATGTTGGCATACAATTCATTATAAGCTTTTTGAATGGCAACGGCCTTTTCAAAACTCTTCTTTGGCAGAATGGTTGGGTATAAAGTCACTGGTGCAACAGCTGTTTCGTTTTTCAAATTCTCCAAATCTTTATACATGACTAGTCCATTACTTAAAGAATAATGATTGATCTCGTTGACTAAAGTGTTTATTTGAGAGCTGTTTAGCTCAGGATAAATGTAAGTCATAATGAATCTCTTTTGGTCTCTCAAATCAACGTTTAAATTAAGCTATGAATTATAGTTTTCAAATTTATTTAACGATAATATTTGTTTTTTTCAATTTTTTTTTTTCAAATAGTATATATACTAAGTTCGCTTCTAGTATTAGCTCATAGATTGAAAAATTAGATATTTTACGCCTTAAACCCGTGCGGAATAATTGTTCACCACAGTTTCGCTTGTATAATCAGAATCTTATCTCAGCGATAAGAACCTCGGCAAGAAAGCTGAATTACTAGTAGACTGAGAAATTTTAAAAAATTGGGCATAAGAAACCTTGAATAAAATGAGCTATTACATATTAAATGATGTAAAGGTAAATTACTTATTAAGAATAAATAAAGTTGACATTCGAGTTTACTAAAAAGCAACTTCATTTGCGCTACTAGGATCAGCGCTTCCCGCAGCTAAGCTGTTTTCGTATTTGCTAACACTCTCCCAGTATTCTAAAGTGTAAGGATCATCTATCTCCGGATTAGGAGTTTTGACTCTTTCAGACTGAGGTGCATCTTCAGCGGATATATCCGCATCACTGTTATTAGTCTTTCTGGATATATCCGTCAATGTGCTGTTGTTCACCAGAGTATTGCTGGTAGAATGATTACCGTTTATTTTATGCACATCGATCATATTAGACTTTATTATGTCCTCGGTTGAAGGACTGACTTTGACTTTCTTTAGGTCCAGAGGCTCGTTTGCACTGATTTCATAACTGATCTTTCTTTTTCGCAAAATATTTAAAGGCACAGGTTGGGCATATAAAGAATCTTTTTCGTTGATTGATTTGATTTTTTCTTGTTCAATAAGGAAATCCATCACTTGAGCATCATTACTCAAACCATCAAACAATGTCTTATAATCTTGTGATGACAATAACCCTAGAGGATTTCCGGTTGTAATATTATTCATTCCCAAGATATTTTGATCCTTAAAATCTATGACTATGGATTGTGTGTTTTTGTTAACTTCTATCTTTATATTTTCTTGATCTCTTTGTTTCAGTAAAGCCTTGGTCAATTTCTTCTTTCCTGTATTGTTGACAAAATCAACAACGTGTTGCTGTAGATTAATCATAGGCTGATGCTGATATTTTTTGTTATTCAATCCAAACATCGTATCATTCAAAGTCTCCATAAACAAGTCTGCTTGGGAATAATGATATATTTCCTTTCTCTTTTTCTCAATAATTTCAATGTTTTTTTGTATTTTACCCAGCTTTTTCAGATTAGAGAAATCTTCAAATAAGGGATTATTGGACTTGATTGTAGGCAAAGGTGTAGATGATCCAGCTGAAGGACGACTCTTGGCACTTCCTGGATTATTACTTTGAATATTTGATGGTGGCACTGTTTGTGGGGCTGCTGATACAGCGGGATTGGGTTTGGCAACACCAGCTTGTGTATTAGAGGCTTGTTGATAGTCCTTGTTTTGATTCAACATTTGAGACTTTGGATCTACAGACATATTATTAGGTATGGCGTTTTGTCTTTGTTGCTGTATTTGTTGTTCTTTTTTAGTGATTACACCATAAATGTATCTTTTAATTAACATTTGGTGTTCTTCAGTAGATAACGTGGCAGATATTGATCCCTTTTGTTGACTTGCTCTGATAGCAGCCTTTGCTTGACCAACTAAAGTCTTTTGCTCATCACTGGTAAAATACTCATTCAGCTTTTGTAGTAACTGCTGATTATCAATCGGTTTGTTTTGGTTTACAGGAGCTGCAGACTGTTGCTGTTGCTTTAATTGGTTTAGTCTTTTTTGTGCAAATTCATTAAAGTATCTTTTGATATACAGGTTGTACTCATCATTGGACAAGTTAGCAGGAACTTTTCCTTGTTTTTGTAAATTTCTCAGTAAAACTTGAGCAGTTTCTAACAAAGCTTTTTGTTGCTCAGGCGTTATGTACCTAGAGCTGTTTTCCAAGTTTGCATTGCTAGCATGTGCATTACTGGATGTGCTACTATTGTTAGCCGTATTGTTGTTGGTATTGTTACCAGATGCATTTATATTAGGAAGTAACCCACTCATTTGAATTTTTTGTAATACTTCGTCTCTCTTAACTTTGAAAAAATAACTTTGGTGATACTTATACAGACTCTTAACAGCATCATTGTTGGCTAGCCCTGCTTGCAAAACCTCCTTCCAGTTGGTCACATTAGATGGACAGTTAGGAATCTTTGATAATAATTCTTTAGGAATAGGTGCATACTTTAGCTCGTTTAATATTTCAGTTTGTTGTTGTTCAGTAAAAGAAAATTTACCATTTTGAAATTGATTTGGAATATTTATAGTGAGGTTGTTGACTATTATATTATTGGAATTCCCATTGGGTCTTGCTCTTGGTTGTTGTTTTATTTGTTTTTGTTGCTGGGTTTGCATGAATTGTCTTTGCTGCTTGTTATACGTATCTTGAGTCATTTCAATTCTGTTTGTTATAGACTCAAAATAGTTGTTTTTACTTGTAGAAGATAAATACAAATTGTTTTCATAATCAGCTGCTGTCTGTTTTAACTTATCAGAGTCTGTTTTACCATTATTTTTCAAATTAGAAATCTTTATCAAGATATCTGCTAGAGCTTTTACGAACCCTAGTCTTTCATGTTTGGTAACTGTAGCTCTCCAAGCATCACTAGATGTAGACATTGTAGCTTTTGGAAGAAAAAGAAAAAAAGCAATAAAATAACTAATAAGTATAGACTAAATAAATACTTATATCGTTTTGGTTTTGGTAAAAAGCTATAAAAGTATCTGTCTTTGCAGAGTAATTTCAATTAATTTGTATTTTCAATATTATTTTTTAAAGGTGTATATAGCCAAAAAAAAATATTGAAAAAAACAAAAACTCAGCGAAAAAAAGCCTAAAAAAATTTATATGACAAAAAATCATATTCTTATGGTAGCACCGGTGAAACGGCAAAAGAGAAAAAACAGTCACGTGTTTATGAGATAACGAAGAATCGACAAGGTAATTTTTTGAAAAATAAAAAAAATCTAACGGGGAACCCCTATACATAAATAGTCATTTCTGCCTAGAAACTTGAAGATCTCTGCCTAGTGTATTGCATTTTTTCTCTCTAAAATAAAAAAAGCAGATTTCAACGCTTTTTTTCCAAAGCTTATCGAGGATTTCTTAAAAAAGGTGATTTCCCCATTTATCAAAATTCAGTTTTTTTTTTTTCTTATCGTGATGGAAGATACACTAGGATTTAAGGATATAACCCTCTTTTGCTTACAACTGTTGGTACACCACAGCTTTTTATTTGGTCTTCATGTTGTTATAGGTGAAAATGCTACGTAGTTTACGTGCACGTGTGGTGATAGTGCCGTTTCCTTTGGTGATTGATAACATTGGGAGGTGTAGGTGAGTTTTCAAAGCAATCTCAATTATTGTTCTCCTACCAGTGTATGGGGCAAATTGGCCATTTGTGGTGTGCTTTTTTTTTCTCTTTTCTTGAGCTTTTTCTTTGAGTTCTCTTAATTCTTGTTTCTCTTTCTAGCTTGCTTTAATTAATACTCATCCT
>ERZ794949.253-NODE-253-length-19276-cov-167.435305_pt1 | contig 19276 bp, 11 predicted proteins | sample MGYA00511363_ERZ794949 | MGnify/ENA primary metagenome ERZ794949 (study PRJEB30137, sample SAMN04331402) | food metagenome | isolation source: T1 must sample point D1 replicate B | place: Australia: South Australia ...
GAAAATGTGCAAGAAGAATTTGGAGAATCTCAGCAGCCAGTGAACAGTAATATTGAGGAATCACATATCAATAACGGATCTATTGAAATTTCAGCTGACAACTTGCCAGCACATAAATCCACTTCTAATGAAAATACAAATTCTGAAAGATTGCAACAAGATTACAATAATGTTATCTCTGAGTTTTTAGATTTAGAAAAGGAACTAGAGTTTGGGTTAGATGGCAATCACTTTGAACATTGAAATGCTTGAAAAAAAAGGTAAAAATAACACAAATGCTTATATAAAAATTAACTCTTTAAAGCCATGATATTATGTCTAAATTTTGTTTGCAAGGCTTCCTACTTGATTCTTTTCAAAAATAAATCATATAAGATTACAATTGCTTGAACTTTAAGTGGTAATCATAGTTGTTATTTTTATTATTAAAGGCAATGGTAATTACTTAAATTTTATACTTTTAATATTATATGTAAACAAAATACGGTGGTCACGTGACTAAGTATAAACAATGTGAATTTTTTATCTTCAAAGAATCTACATTCCTCAAAATCGAACGCGATAACACACAGATGTGTGTATTTAAGAAAGAGTGCTTTCTCACACTCAACCTGCCAACTAGGTAAAAGACATTTCGGTCCATTCAAAAAATCTCCTAAAACAGGAACGTATCCGCGCACTAGTAATCTTCTTATGGCCTCCTCGCTTTTAACAGTTCCATTTCGTTTTGGCTCATTTTTTCTTTGCCCAATAAGGAAATATACTCACTAGCAGTTCCTTATAGGGGTAACCCTTACGCGGTTTAATAAAATTTTACTTATTTATTTCTTTTCTCCGTAAATAGTATCTAATACCTTAATGATAATTTTAAAAATTTTTAAAATAATTAGTGCTAATATGTTGTATTATGTTGAAGAGATTCAAAGCTAAAACCAAAATTAAAGAAACAGGAAAAAAAAAAGAAATAGAAGGATATTCATCTTTTGAAATTTTGAACTTATTTGTTTCTTTCTTTATGCCCAACAATAACAATAACACAGGGAACTACAGCAGTATTCCAATTTCCGAATTAGAAGCCAACAATAACATGCCTTCAGATTCTATAAACAACAGTAGTTTCACAGAAACTATTTTGTATCAATTCAACAGATTGAAGTATGTTTGGTTATACTCTATATTAATAATCTATGGTTTAGTTTTATTATTCACCGTAATCAATAACTTTTCAGGTAAAGAAAAAGTTGAATCGACTAAAAAGATCTTAGATTTCAACAAGTCTGTTAATTCAGTCAATGGATTAAAAAAAGTTAGCTTTGAGTCAGTTAGAGCTAATGATTTGACTCCTACCTACAAGCCTTTACAATGGTTGAAAGAAGGTGGTGTTGATTCTGAAGATAAAGGTTTATATTCGACCCTTATTGACGATAAGTATATGGTTAAATCTGTTTTGGATGAAAAATACGAAAAATTGCTATTCAAGGGTAAGTCTTTCAAGTTAGACGACAATGATACTGATGCTAAAGAATACAAAGTCGATAGTTTCATTTCATCTCCTGATTTGAAGTACGCATTGATCAGAACAGAGTCTCTAAGATTATGGAGACACTCTTTTATTGCTGACTACTATATTTTGAATGTTGAAACCAAGAAACTAGACAAACTTCTTTCCAGCGTTTCTATGGTTGCTTTCTCCCCAGATTCCACCAAAATTGCCTATGTTTTGGAAAATGATTTATATGTCTACAATATTTTGACTGAAAAAACCACAAGAGTTACTACAACTGGATCCAAAAACATCTTCAATGGTAAGGCTGATTGGGTTTACGAAGAAGAAATTTTAGAATCTGATTCTGCTTTATGGTGGTCTCCAAATTCTGATTACATAACCTTCTTAGAAACTGATGAAACCGAAGTTCCTGAATATTCCATAAATTATTACATTCAAAAAGACGGTCAAGATTACCCTGCCTACCCAGATTTAAGAACTATCAAGTACCCTAAGCCTTCTTCTCCAAACCCAATTGTTGATATTAAAGTATATTCTTTGAAATCTGAAGAAACTGTTACCTACAAATTAGATGAACCTTCTCAATTGATCAATGAAATTGTCTACTTAGGTGAAACTAAATTTATTGCCAAGGTCACTGACAGAATTGCTACATACATGAAAGTATTTGTCATGGATGTTCATGGAACCGAAAAGAAGTTACAAAGAAAACAATTTGATGCTGATGAATGGATTGAATTAACTCACTACACTACCCATGTTAAGCCTTATCCAAAACACGGAGTCACTACAGATGGTTACTTGGATGTTATTCCAATTGATGGTTTCAACCACTTGGTTTACTATCCAAATTTGGAATCCGAAAAGTTTGTTCAATTAACTGCTGGTGAATGGGAAGTTGTTGATGGTGTTACCTCATTTGATCAGCAAAAGAGAATTGTTTGGTTTATCAGTACTCAAAAATCTTCAATTGAAAGACATTTATACTATGTTTCTTTAGATGAGCCATTAAAAATCCATGAAGTTACCGATACTTCTAAAGATGGTTATTATAGAGCTGGCTTTAGTTCAGGTTCAAGATTTGCCTTATTAACTTATATGGGTCCTGAAGTTCCATACCAAAAAGTCATTGATTTCCAAAAAGCTGATGAACCAAAAACATTGTACATTTTGGAAGACAATAAGAAGGTTCATGACAACTTGCCGTTATACGATATTCCTGAAAAGAAGTTCCAAAAGCTAAACATTGGTAAGGATGATAACGGTGAAGATATCATTTTAAACTCCTTTGAAATTTTACCTAACAATTTCAACCCTAAATTGAAAAACCACTATCCTGTATTCTTCTTTGGTTATAATGGACCAAATTCCCAACAAGTCAACAAGGTATTTTCTGTTGGTTTGAATCAAGTCATTGCTTCTCAATTGGATGCTATTTTTGTTTGTGTAGATACCAGAGGTACTGGTTTCTTGGGTAAAAAACACAGATCTTTAGTCAGAGGAAACTTGGGTGAACATGAATCTACAGATTTCATCAAGGTTGCCAAGATCTACTCTGAAAAAGAATATGTAGACTCAGAAAAAACTTTAATGTATGGTTGGTCTTATGGTGGTTACATGTCTTTGTACACTGCTGAAAAAGATGCTGGTGAAACCATCAAATACCACATTTCCGTTGCTCCTGTTACTGATTGGTTATTATACGACTCTGTCTACACAGAAAGATACATGGGTGACAGAGAAGAAAATGCCTTTAACTACTACTCTTCATCTATTAGAAACATGTCTAGAGTCTTCAGTGCTCAAAGAGTCTTGCTAATGCATGGTTTGGGTGATGATAATGTTCATTTCCAAAACTCTGCTCATTTCATTGATAGAGCCATTCAAGCAAAAGTCAAGAACTTTGATACTAAAGTATTCCCTGATTCTGACCACTCTATAAGCTATCACGGTGCTTACAGTATAGTGATGGATGAGATTATTTCTTGGGCTGGTCAAGCTTTCAATGGTGATTTCAAGGATAGATGGAATTATTAGATATTGTGCTAATATATTTAACACCAACGATCATCCTGTTTAGGGGGGTTTTTATTGCAAATATTCGAGACGTTATTTCTATAGCTCCTAATAGAATGCAACGTATCTTCATAGTGAAGTGCGAAAACGAGTTGTGAGAAAAAGGATAATTTCGTTTCTTTTTTTTTAAAAAAAGTTTTTCCGAAATGAACCAGCGGTCAATATAGTGCAAAAAAAAAAAGTCAAAATTGTTCACTGTGATGCTCTTCTTAAAAATATAGCCGATTGCACTTATATTTATTAGGACTTATTGTGCACGAAATTGAATTTATCGAACTTGATTCAGTTAGATACAAAATTGAATGTTTATATATATTATTCCAAAAAAAAAAACCAAAGAAAAGTAACTTTACATAACAAAAATATACATCACACTTCACTATGTCGTTAGAGAAAACTGAAACAAGCTCAGTGTCTACTACAGAGTCAGACAAAAAGCCACAATCAAATAACAAAAAAGAACTATTTCATTGTTTTCTTATTGCTTTAGTCGGATGCACCTTTGGTCAAGATATGGGGATTTCACCAACCTATCAATTCCCTTCATTCAAACATAACTTCAAAGTTCACAACACATGGATCAATGGGATCATTGTTTCCATTTTTAATATTGGTTGTGCTATAGGAGGTATAGTGCTATCAAAGTTAAGTGATTACTACGGAAGAAAATTTGCAATTTGTGTTGCAAGCTTCATTTTTCTGATAGGTTGTATGGTTCAATTGATTCCAAGCTCCCATTATGGCCAAATTATTGCAGGTAGATTTATTACCGGTTTATCAGTTGGTACCACCGCTGTTGTAGCTCCTAGTTTTATCACAGAAACAGTTTCTGATCCTAAACTTAGAGGATCTGCTGTTGTACTATACCAATTTTGTGTTGTTTCCGGTATTATTTATGGTAACATTGTTACCTTAATCACCAGTAGAAAATATGATTTGAATTCTAACTTTAACAACAATCAATGGAGAATACCTATTGGATTTGGTATGGTATGGGGGCTAGTAGTGCTCGTTGGAATGATCTTTGTTCCTGAGTCAAAAATTTACTACAAGCAAAAAGAACAAAAAAATATGAACAAAATCATGTCAAAGGAAGAAAAAGTTCAACAACAGCTTAATAATGAGTCTCATAGTTGGAAAGAAACCTTTGTAGGAAAGCCAAGATTAGGTCTTAGACTTGTTATTGGTTGCTTTTTAATGTTTTTTCAACAAGCCTCTGGTATTAACTACTTTTTCTATTATGGATCGGTTTTGTTTTCATCTGTTGGATTAAATGATTCTTATGAAACTTCTATTATCTTTTCTTTAGTGAACTTTTTGGGTACAATTGCTGGTGTCTACTTTGTTTCTAGAGCTGGAAGAAAGATAATTTTCTTATCTGGTTGTATAGGTGGATTTGTTTCCATGATAATTTATGCCTCTTTAGGTTCATTTGCTTTGGTTGATTCTAATGGGGTTATGTCCAAGTCAGTTGGTGGTTGTATGATTGCTTTTACATGTATATTTATTATTTGTTTTGCTGTTTCATTAGGCCCAATTACCTTTGTATTGGTTTCTGAATTGTATCCAGTTAGAACTAAGTCTTTATCCATGGGTATTGCAACAAACTGCAATTGGTTGACAAACTTCTTAATCACTTTGTTGACTCCAACCATCACATCTAAAATTGGTTACAAATATGGATATGTATTTGCAGCTTGTTTAGGTGCTGCAATCATTTTTACTATATTTTTGGTTCCAGAAACCAAAGGGTTGTCTAGTGAGCAAATTGATGAACTGTTTATGTCTGAACAACAAAAGGAAGAAAAGGCACTATTCATTTCTACTTTATCTTCCAAAAACTATGAAAGTGATGATATCAATGTTGAGACTAGTCGTGATGAATCCTTAGAAAAAGACATTTCTCCTGATGTCAGTAATGAGCAAATAAAAGCCACAACTATTGCTTAGATGGAACTATTTTTTTTTTTTTGTTCTTCTTCATTATATAAAACAAATAAATTCTTTAATTAATTAATAATCCTTCAAATTTGTTCAATCATCTCTTGATATCTGTTAGCTCTTAAAGGATCTGTTTTCTTCAAACTCTCCAAAAGTTCTATCTTTTCAGCCACAGCTACGTCTTTTTTGTAATATTCTGCTAAAAATATAATCATCAAAGAGCACCACTTGTTTAACTTATTACTAAATTCCAGTTCATCTTCGTTAATTTCTTTCATGGCTTCAAGGAATTTGTCAACTATGTTATTCAGCTCTTCATTTCCAAGAACTGATAAAATATTCTGATCTGTGACAAACCATTTCATGTAGTTCCAGACTGACTGGTCTTCTGCATCAGTAAATATAGCATGGTATATATATTCGCCCTCCTTTGTTATCAAGCTATTTATACTATTTTCCGGTATTTTGTCTTCATTTTCTTTGTTCATGTAATGTATTAACAAAATTCTTCTTTGATGCCATGCTGAGTAATTGGATATATCCGAATTTATCATCATCGTCAAGTAATCCCATTCTTTCAAGTATAGATCATCTATTTCATCTGTTGTTAATCTCTTATATAGAATGTCAAGTATTTCTCTTCTATAAGACCAACCATGAAAGTTTCTTTTATCCATAGATAGTAATTTATACGTCAAATCTAGTTCTTTTTGATAGTATTCATCTTTATTGATTTCATTCAAAATCCATGATCTGTGCTGCCAAAGAGGATAGCTTTTAGGATTACTGGTCAATAATTTCAATGTAAAATTCAATTCCCTGCCCCATTCAGCTTCTTTATAATTTCTCTGTTTTATAACATCTCGTCTCAAATTGTAAGATGTTGTTAAATCTGGATTCATTGATAGCTGGGCTGCTAATGTATCCAATAACTCTTGTTGTTTATCATTGCTATGTTTCAATGTTTCTATAGTTGATGATAAGTTCTTAAATTGTTCGACTTTGATTGCTTCTTTTTTCTCCTTTTCAAGCCTCAATTCTTCTGTCAAATTAACTCTTTTAACCCCATGCATTCCTTAATCGTCTTTTTCTTATTGGTTTACCAATAATTTAAGTGTTTTTAAGTCTTCATTTTAGCTCTAAATAAATGTTCAAACTTTTAAATTTCAATACAGTAATATAAACACGGCAAAAATACCATTCTTTCAAGGGAAGGGAAAAAAAGAAACAGAAGAAAAAACGAATATTTAAAAAAGACCATAGTAATGTTGTAGTTTCATCAAGCCAATATTTAAAGAAATAAGAATAAAAATTACATACTGTTCCACAACATTCCTATCTTCTGTTGTAGTCCTTGCTGAGGAGATGACTCTAATGTCGGAGATGCGACTCTTTGTTGTTTTGGTGTATTAACTACCTTTTTGAACTCAACTACGTTAATAATATCAATCAAAAAGAGTTTCCATTCTTTATTGGCATCACCCAGTTTTAATGTTTCATTGTAAAGTCTATTATTGTAGTCTATGAAGAAATTCTGCAAATTTTTTGACATAGTAAACACAAACCAATTGTTTGAGGTTGGGATGTAGTTCTTGTCAACTGCTTGAGTATTCCACATATTTGTAATTTTAGAGTAATCATGGATGCCCTTCAAGTCTAGCAAGTATAACCACATTATGCTATTGTCACATCCAAGAGTCAATTCTTCAAACTTTGTAGTATAGTCGGTATCCAGGTCATCCACAGTTAATATGCCTATAAAGTTCAAAATCTTAGTAGTCAACTCCCTTCTTGATGTTTCAGAACAACGCTTCATACCGTTATGAGTGGCTGAGATATTTGTAAAGTTATTCAGCGGATAGTTGCTTAAAAACTCAACAATTTCATTCATATCTGTTTCCCACAACTTCAAAACTTCTGTTCTTTTCTCAAAAGACACATTCATATTTTTTAAAATGGTAACAATTGATTCTAAAAATACTTTTGTGATGTAGTTGACTACTTTATCATACAAGTTATAGATATAAACTTCTTTGTAAAATAAGTTGGTGATTTTGATCAGTGAACATGACTTCTCATTACCAAGAATTTTTGTCAAAGAAGCAACATATCTATTTGTGATCACAGAACTTGAAGTCTCGCCCCATTTAACATGTTTGAACTCTTTAAACACAAACTCTAGTTCTTTTGTTATAATTTCATCCATTAAAATTAATGAAATGTTGTTTGTTATTACCCTTTTCAAACTTTGTTTATTGTTGTTGAAATAGTTATCTATTTTGTTTTTATATTTTTCATCTGTGCAATAATCTTGTAGTTTCGTACACATATCATCAACAGTAGATACAATATAGTCACATGTGTTAATAACTAAAACGGTATAGTCTATAATATCTTGTAACTTGGTACTTGCCAATGCTGCCTTATAGTTCTTTATAACCAATGGTTCTATTATCTGAGTTTGGTACTTCGTTATTCCATGATAAAAAATCTTTGCTAATTTTGCCAGCATTTTGTCGTTTTGGAGAATTGTTTCTGCATCAGAATCTTTTGATGAAACCTCATGTAATGAAATCATGTTTACAAATTCATTTAAAATAGTTTTATAAGATCTGAATAATTCCATTGAAGAAGGTATAATCATATCCTTGGCCCCATCATTTGACATTTTTGGATTTGCCAAATACTGTGTCAAACTCTTGTTTATGGTCTCTTCCTGTTTGGTGATCCAAATAGAAATGTAAGGTTTGAATTGAGAGCTCAGCTCATCAGTAATAATTTTGTTTTTAAACTTAAGTTTGATGTACTTTTCAAACTCTAAGCACTTTTCCAAAGATTCCATAAACAAATCATTTTCGTTCACAGAACTTTCTGAACTTTTGGAGTCAACAAACTCTCTGTGCAAAATCACAGATAAATCTTCAGCTGAAATGGTGCAAAATCTTTTTGTTATTTTGACAGAAAGTTCAGATGCAGATGGAAACCAAGCATTTTCACCGTCTTCATAGTTAGAGATAAAGTTGTTTAATAACTTTTTGAAAAATATGAAACGTCTGTCCAAGTTTTCTAAACTGGTAACCTCTACTTCATCATTAACATTAAAAATCTGTTTGAATTCAAACAATACGTTGTTATCAATGATCCAAAAGTCTATATTCTTTAGAATGGTATTGTCTTTAAACATTTGTATAATTTGTAAAAGAGATTGAAACTGAATTCTATCTATTTCTACTGTGTCTATTTCTTGAAACAGCTGTTTGATGTATTTTTTCACCCTCAATTCAAGAGTATCATATATTTCGTTGTATTTATTAATTTGTCTTTGATCAGTAATACCTGCGTACTTATTCATCAATAGGTCTAAACATCTTGAATACTCATTGAAAAGAGGTTTGATAGAAATGTAATCTTCTGCTTTCAACATGTTAAGAATTCTCACGTTTTCTTTATCAACATACCCCAATAATTCATAATATTCAATGCTGTCATGTAAATTTTGTTTGGTATTGTGCAAATCTCTTATATGATTCATAGTGCTCAAGTTTGATCTATGAAATTCATCTATCTTAGTGGAAATAGTACTAAATTTTTTTCTCAAATCATCCTTATCATCTGTGTTTTTGTTTTCACCAGTTTTAAGCCTAGAACCTTCAAATCTAACTAATTGTTCATTGATATGATTCTTGTATAACTTTGTAGTATTTATAAGTTCTTTGAAAGAAAAATCAGACATTTCCTCTTGCCCATTCAAAAGTTGAGCAAGATCAGCTGTAGCATCATAATTTAATGACTCCAAATCTGTAGAGCTCATTGAGTATATATGAATATGTAAGTACCTTGTTGTTGATTTTCAACCTTAGTTTTCCTTAAATTGTTTATGTATAAATATTGTATTTTTTTAAAAAAAAAAACGACATATTATGCATTTAAAAGAGAAAACATACACAGGCACGTGATCAAAAACATAATATGCAAAAAAATTTAAGCTGCTCTGGGGGAGGTTCGAACTCTCGACCTTTAGATAACTCGATTTATTACTAAATATGAGACTAACGCTCTTCCGACTGAGCTACCAAAGCTGATCAAATTTTTATACCACTAATTTTAGTGATGTTTGACTTGTTAATAGAACGTGCGCAGCACGTAATTGGAAAATTGAGGTTAGACTGAATTGTGGTTTGCTGTATGCTGTTGAATCAGCTTTATGTAAATATTGATGGCAAATGTGAAAGGTGAGTTTCTTAATATTTTGATTTGGTTGTGGTTTCAACATAATAGTTTATGCCTAATTGTTTGTGGTAGTTGAACCTATTTTTTTTTTTTTTAAAATTGATAGTAATACTTATAGTAGTTTCTTCATAAGAAATACAGATTTCATATTTCAGAGAGTGAAACATCTAGAGTTGTTTAGTTTTTTCTTTAATAAAGCAATGCATGTAGAGAAAATTATATGTATAAAACAATTCAAAAGCCGGAGTTTTTTCACAACACTACTACGAATGTTGATTTGCTTACTTAGACCTAGATATTCATGTGATAATCTTGCAGAGAATCTAGCTACATTTTTGAGTAAAACAGCCAGAAAAAAAAAAAAATTGAATAACAAAACTGGGCTGTTACTGCTGCATCCAATGAATTTTACTTCTTATGTTGATCAATAAAGTCTCTATGTCTTAAATAATCGAACGATGTATCCGTTTCCGTGCAGCGTTTCACAAGACCTTCTTATTCCAAGATGGTAAACAACATTTAACCATATGCCCAAAAAAAAAAATATTACACTTTAATTAGAAAATTTTGTGTCGTCACAAGACATTCTTGATACTTACCTGCTAAGCTGAACAGCCATCATCTCTTTGTACCTAGAATGGCTATAGTCTCTTAACAGGTGACACAATTGTTCTGGTAGCATCTGCACGTGACCATATCATGATCACGTGAAAGTCTGGAAATTTTTTCTTCCCTTTTCGTCGGTGATACTCGTTACTTTCTTTTTTTTTCTGGTTCGTTTTAGGTGGTAAAAAAAAACAAGATCGAAGTATTCAATTTGAAAGAAAATCAATGCTTCATACAGTTAAATAGAAGAGACTATAGCCCCCAAAGAAAATAGTAGCAGTATACAGACTGGAATACACATATAAAAATGTCTATGAAACTTCCTGGGAACCCAAATGCCGGTATTTTTAAACAAGGATACAACTCATACTCCAACTCTTTAGATGGGCAAATCTACAGATCTATTGAAGCTATAAGAGAGCTACATAAGTTGTGTGTTACATCTTACGGTCCATACGGTAGAAACAAAATCATTGTTAACAACTTAGGGAAAATTATTATCACCAATGATGCCGCCACCATGCTAAGAGAACTTGATGTTATCCATCCAGCTGTCAGAATATTAATTATGGCCACCCAACAGCAACAGCAAGAAATGGGGGATTGCTCCAACCTGGTTATGATTCTAGCAGGTGAATTACTAAATTGCTGTGAAAAACTTTTGACTTTAGGTTTACAACCAGTTGAAATTATTGAAGGTTTCAATTTAGCCAAAAAGGAATGTTTGAAGGAATTAGATTCTATTTCAAAAGAAATCGAGGAAATTCAACAAGAAAAGTTCATTGCGTCCAAATTTGATCCAGAAATGATACAAAAGATAGTCAAACCTATTCTAGCTTCTAAAAAATACGGATTTGAACAGGAATTGTGTGAGCTTATCAGTGAAGCTGTTGTTCATATATTACCTACTCCTTCTGACAAAGATTTACTAACACAAGACATTCAAGTTCCATTCAATGTTGATAGCATAAGAATTGTTAAGATCATGGGTGGTTCTTTGTTGGACAGTGAAGTTGTAAAGGGTATGCTATTCCCAATTGAACCTGTTTCTCACTTGAAGTCAGCTGAGATGTCTAAAGTTGTTGTTTTCAACTGCCCTGTTGACATTGCCACTACTGAAACTAAAGGAACTGTTTTATTACACAATGCCAAGGAAATGCTGGATTTCAGTAAAGGGGAAGAAGATCAATTAGACGAAATGATCAAAGAAATTGCTGATTCTGGTGTTAAAGTTGTCATATGTGGTGCTACTGTTAGTGATTTAGCCTTACATTACTTGAACAGATACAATTTAGTTGTTATGAAGGTAAGTTCCAAATTTGAATTAAGAAGATTATGTAAAGTTTGTGGTGCTACACCATTGGCCAGATTGGGTAAGCCAACAGCTGAAGAAATTGGTTTCATTGAAACAGTCAAAGTTTCTGAAATTGGTTCCAATATTGTCACCGTTTTTAAGCAAGAATCAGAAGAAAGAACTCAATGTGCCACTATTGTTTTAAGAGGTGCTACCAAGAATAATTTGGACGATGTTGAAAGATGCTTAAACGATGGTATTGCTGGTGTTAAAGGTCTAATGAAATCTGAAGGTACAAAGGTATTGCCAGGTGCTGGTTCTACAGAAATTGAACTTGTTTCAAGACTTACAAAATACGGTGAAAAGACCTCTGGTTTATTACAATTATCCATCAAACAATTTGCAAAGGCATTCGAAGTCATTCCAAGAACATTAGCTGAAACTGCTGGTTTGAACTGTAATGAAGTTTTACCTAACCTATACGCTGTACACAATAATAACCAAACAAATGGGTTATTCTATGGTATAGATGTTGATGGCAATAATGAAGATGGTGTTAAAGACATAAACGATGAAGGTATATTTGACTTATTAGCTGCCAAGAGATTTGCTATAAATGTTGCTACAGAAGCTGCTACAACCGTTCTTTCTGTTGACCAAATCATTATGGCCAAAAGAGCTGGTGGTCCAGCTGTTCCTAAAGGGCCTCAGGCTGGTAATTGGGACCAAGATGATTAGGCTCAGATTGATATAGATTTTTATTATATAAATGTAAAACGTGTAAATGTATTTTATTCACAATTATATGTAAATATAAAGAAAAGAAAGTATAAAAAAAAAATAATTAAAAATAAGCAAACATGTTCCTATATAACATAACTAACCTTGCAATAACTTGGCAGTCAAAGATTCTAAATCTTCTAAAGTTTCTGGGTTTTCTAATTGTATAACATTATCTTCAACTTCAGATTCGTCGTCTGAATCCTTTCCGCTTCTAGAGTATTTAACCTTCTTTCTAGGTACTTTATTATCTTCATCTTCTGAAACCATGTCATCATCAAGATCACCTGTTCCGACAACATATCTAATTTCTTCTTCACTTTCATCATCTTCAGAAGCATTATAACCTTGTTGTTGCATTCTTTCTTTTTCTTGTCTCTTTCTCTTCTTTTCAAGTTTCTTGGCCTTGGCAACGTTTTTATCATCGATATCAGCAGTTTTCATTAATTCGTTTTCCTTGGCGATGAACTTTCCTAGTTGAGTTTCTAAGTCACCATCCTTTGCAAATTCGGCTTCACCCAAAACTTCATAAGCTGGCTTGGCATTACCCTCATCATCAAAGATAAATTTCTTGGATGAGCCTTGATTTAACAAAATTTGCTTTTTAGACAAGGCCTTCTTTTGAGCTCTTTTAGATGTTGGGATTAATAATTCAGGCAAGTCTTCTTCAACCAAAACATGATCTCTACGTTTAACAGTCATGAAATCGTCATCACTTTCGTTTTCTTTTTCTTCTTCCTTTTTACCTGCTTTAGGTTGTGTTAAATTCATATAATGTTCACTTAATACAGTTTGATTTTTTCTTTCAAACATTTTATCAATCTTGGTTTTAACTTGTTTATCTTTCTTGTTTAAAACATCACCATTTTCATCAGCATTCTTCAACAACAATAATTGTCTGGACATATTCTTCAACTCCTTAGATTTTTCAAATGATTTCATACCCTTAAACTTGATTTTTGGAGCACCTGGCAAACCCAAAGATTGAGCAAATTCTTCACTAGGCAGTTCATCAAATTTAAAAATTTCTTTATCCTTTTGAACATAAACAGACTTGACGTATGAGATAAAGGCTTTTTGAGCTAAGTATTTTAATTCTGGATCTTGGAATAGCAGAGATTGTAGGTTATTAGTGATTGATCTCATTTTGGATTCTTTAATGTTTAATCTCTTTGGTTCTATATTTCTAGCGTTCAATCTCTTCAACATACCTTCTTCTTCACTTGGTGTTAAAATTAATAGATTTTTACCGTTTTTACCGTTTCTGGCAGATCTACCAGCTCTATGAATATAGGTATCAACATCTTCAGGACAATCAACTTGAACAACCCAATCAACAGCTGGGAAATCTATACCTCTGGCCACAACATCAGTTGCAAATAACACAACATGCTGGGCTTTACTGAATTTATCTAAAACATCAGTTCTATAAGTTTGTTTTTGTCTTCCATGTAGATGTAGCAATGAGATACCCGGTTGTAATTTTCTCAATGTTTCATAAACAAAATGAACTTGTTTAGATGAAGACAAGAACACAATCATTTTTGTTTTCAAATGGGTCTTCATGAATGAGTATAACATATCCAGCTTTTTTGGTAATTGAACTGTACAATATGATTGCTGTAATGTGGCTGGAGTAGTGGTTTTATTATCCTTGTCTTTTATTGAAGTAACAATGTTTCTCAAAGTTGGATCTTCAACAGTTTTGTAATCAGTTAATGACAATCTGGCTAATGAGTCCAGTGATTGTGATTGAGTAGCTGAAAACAACAAAGTTTGTCTTTCATTAGGTAAATTTGAAATGATAGCATCCAAAGTCTTTTTGAAACCCATATCTAAACATCTATCAGCTTCATCTAAAACTAACATTTGCAAATTGGATACATCAAACCCAGTGGATTGATCCATATGTTGCAAAAGTCTACCTGGAGTACATACCAAAATATTCATTTTATAAATTCTTTCCATTTCAAACTTTAAATCTTTACCACCAATGACTAAACCAGCAGCTAAATTAAACTGCTTACCAATTTTCAATAAAACTTCGTATGTTTGGATAGCTAGTTCTCTTGTTGGTGATATAACTAAGGCACCTAGTCCATCAAATTCAGACCATTGTTGCTTGTATAATTTTTCCAAAATAGGGATCAAAAAAGCCAATGTTTTACCTGAACCTGTTTGTGCTGATGCTAATATATCCCAATTTTGTAAAGATACAGGTATGGAGTGTTGCTGGATAGCTGTCATTTTAGTGAAACCATTGTCAGACAAACCTTTGATAATTTTAGGAGAAAGAGGCAAATCACTAAATTTCTTGGCTTGCAAAGTCATTGATGAATGTGGTTTTATATCCCATTCTTGAACTTTTTCATTTAGTTCTTGGATCTTGTTTTGTTCAAATTGTTTATTCTCCTGTCTTTCTTGATTAGACTTTCTCAACTTTTTGGCCATTTATTTTGATATATATAAATCGTTTTTTTTTTTTGGAGTAATAAGAGAAGTTTTATTTTTTATCTGGTTTATTCACTTAACCTGTTCTTGTATCAAGTACACTTTTTAGTTAATATATATTTTAAATATATTTAAATCCTCTTTTTTCAATTGCTTGATGCGTTCTCAAAATGGCAAAAGCCATTGAAAAAAAAGAAAAAAAAAAAAAAAGAAATTTTGAAAATCACGTGTAGTTCTTATAACAAGGATAAGAACAGTAGTGGTGTTTTTAAAAAAAAACAACAACAAATGTGTTCTATTATTTATATCACTATATATGAACAAGATTTAGTTTATAATTCATCGAAATAGTCATCGTCATCATCTTCATCATCAAAGTCACCGTCATAGTCATCAGAACCAGCAGCATCACCAGCTTGTTGGTATAATTTAGAGGTTATTGGGAAGGCTGTCTTAGATAATTCATTGAACTTTTCTTCAAATTCTTCAGATGAAGCTTCTTCAGAGTTATCTTCTAACCATTCTAAAGTGTCAGCAATAGCATCTTGTAAAGTTTCAATATCTTCGGCATCTAACTTGTCAGCTAAATCGGTTTCAATTTGGTTCTTTAAGTTATGAGCGTAGTTTTCTAATTTGTTTCTGTTTTCGATCTTGGTTCTGATTTCTTCATCTTCCTTGGCGAACTTTTCGGCTTCTTCAACCATTCTATCAATGTCTTCTTGAGATAATCTACCCTTTTCGTTCTTGATAGTGATGGATTCGGATTTACCTGTACCCTTATCAGTAGCAGAAACGGTTAAAATACCATTGGCATCTAAAACAAAGGTAACTTCAATTTGAGGAGTACCTCTTGGAGCAGGTGGAATTCCAGTCAAGTCAAAAGTTCCTAATAAGTTGTTGTGCTTGACTAAAGATCTTTCACCTTCGTAAACCTTGATGGAAACAGTTGGTTGATTGTCAACAGCAGTGGAGAAGATTTGAGATTTTTTAGTTGGAATAGCAGAGTTTCTCTTGATTAAGGTAGTCATGACACCACCACTGGTTTCAATACCTAAGGTTAATGGATTGACATCTAATAAAACGATATCTTCAACACCCTTTTCACCAGTTAAGATACCACCTTGAACAGCAGCACCAAAGGCAACAGCTTCATCTGGGTTGATACCCTTGGAAACTTTTTTACCGTTGAAGTAAGATTCTAATAATTGTTGAACTTTAGGAATTCTGGTAGAACCACCAACTAAAACAATGTCATCGATATCAGCCTTTTCTAAACCAGCATCCTTCAAAACTTGTTCTACAGGCTTTAAAGTCTTTTTGAATAGATCCATGTTTAATTCTTCAAACTTGGCTCTGGTTAAAGTTTCAGAGAAGTCAATACCATCAACTAAAGAATCAATTTCAATCTTGGTGGACATTTGAGAAGATAAAGTTCTCTTGGCCTTTTCAACTTCTCTCTTTAACTTAGCAATAGCTCTATCGTTCTTGGACAAATCAATTTCGTGTTTCTTCTTGAAAATCTTCATTAAGTGTCTAACAATCTTGAAATCAAAATCTTCACCACCTAAATGAGTATCACCAGCAGTGGCTTGAACTTCAAAGACACCGTTTTCAATAGTCAATAAGGAAACATCGAATGTACCACCACCTAAATCGTAAACAATAATTTGGTGTTCATCTTCAGTCTTGTCTAATCCGTAAGCAATAGCAGCGGCAGTTGGTTCATTGACAATTCTTAAAACATTCAAACCAGCAATGGTACCGGCATCCTTAGTGGCTTGTCTTTGAGCATCATTGAAGTAAGCTGGAACAGTGACAACAGCATTGGTGACTTTTTCACCTAAGTAATCTTCAGCAATTTGCTTCATTTTGGTTAAGATCATACCTGAAATTTCTTCTGGAGTAAAGACTTTCTTTTCTTCAGTGTTGTGTAAATCAACTTCAACAGCTGGCTTACCATCCTTTTCAATGATCTTGTAAGGTAAATGTTTCATGTCTCTTTGAACAGTCTTGTCTTTGTACTTCAAACCAATCAATCTTTTGATATCGAAAATGGTATTTTCAGGATTGGCTGCGGCTTGATTCTTAGCAGCATCACCAATTAATCTTTCATCGGAAGTGAAGGCAACATAAGAAGGAGTGATTCTGTTACCTTGTTCATTGGCTAAAATTTCTGTTTTACCATTTTTCATAACTGCAACACAAGAGTAAGTGGTACCCAAATCAATACCAATAACGGTACCGTATTGGGTAGATTCTTGAGCACTTACAATTGATGAAGTTCTGTTAAACTTTTGCAAATATGTAGGGATTGCTAAAAGTAGTAAAACATAAAGAAAGCCTGTAACTATCTTGTTGTTTTTATTGAATAACATTGTATCTATTTAATAAAGTTAAGTTCTACAAGTAAGAAAAAAAAGGAATGGTATCAAAGTACTTGTTTATAAAAGAAATAAATATTATTTTGCTTGGTTTTTTTTATTATCTTAATTCCTAATTTGAATATAATAATCAAAATCGACACATTAGCTATATATTGTCAGATAAGAAGGTTAAATGAGAGACCCTAGAATATATACCCACTAAGGTGTTAACAAAGTTTTAAAGATAGAAGCAACACTTACACACACAAAAAATTGGTGTGTGGGTGGAACACGTTTCTCATAACAAGGACACGTCAACAACGCACACCCACTGTGGAAAATTCTGGAAAAAAAAAAAATGGACGAAAAAGGAGTGAAAAATAAGCGCCTTTTCGAAAAAGGAAATATTCCAAAAATTAAGAGTGATTTAAGGAGATAATAAATTATCCAAAATATGTAAATAGGCGCTACCAATTACGCGGATATAACATTTCCTATTTGGGGCATGCCACTGAAAAAAGGAAAAAAGCAAAAAAAAAAAAAGAGGAAGGAAAAAACGCAGGAATCGAACTTTGACAGTTGTTATATGCTGTGTGGAGCAAGCAGATTTTCATTTCAATAAGATTTGGAGATGTTTATAGACCAAGAATGCATCACCAATGGCCAATATAAATCAACCCAACTCTCAAATCAAGCTTACCAATGTCTCCATTGTTAAGCTTAAGGTAACACCTGTTAAGGGGAAAAAACAGCAATTCGAAATAGCATGCTATAAGAATAAAATTCAAGATTATAAAAACGGAATAGAAAACGATTTAGATGAAATTTTGCAAATTAATGAAATATTCAACAATGTGAACAAAGGTATTGCAGCATCAAACGTGGTTTTAAAAGAGTGTTTTCCTCAATATGCTCAAGGAAACAATAACAGTGTCAATAAGGAAAAAATTATTAGAGAAATTTTAAATAAAGGTGAAATCAATTTAAGCAATCTTGAAAGAGAACACAAGTTGAAGAATATGAACAACGAAATTTTACAAATTGTATCAAACAAAACTATCAATCCAAAGAATAAAAAAAGATATCCACCAAGTATTATTTATAAAGCATTAACTATACTGAATTTCAAGGTGAATTTATCTCAGCCTGCAAAGATTCAAAGTTTGAATGCCATCAAGTTGCTTATTGAAAAACAAATTATTCCTATAAAGAGATGTAAAATGTTGATCAAAGCCATCATCAATAAAAAAGAAATAGTAGATCTAGATAGACTTTCTCTGCTTTATATCAATAAAAAAGTAGAACAAAACGAAAACGGACAAATTGAAGTCACTGGTCTTATAGATCCAACAGCCTATAGAGAAATATTGAAGTTGGTTAATAACGAAGAAGAGCAAAATCTTGTTCAAGTACTTGACATGTCTGTTGTTGAAGCATAAAGTATATAATTTATAGTTAGTAATCCTTTATATTATTCGCATATTTCTGAAGTTGTATAAAATTTCCATTAACTTATCATGTTTTTCTTTTTGTTCAATTGTTGAAAATACTTTTGACGGTACATGCACCAGTATATCTATCAAGGAAGGATCATTTCTCCTTATTTCTTCGAAAAGACATCTACAAAGTAATTCCACCAGGTATCTGTCTTCCCCCAAAGGATTTACATTCAACAAAGGTTCAATTTCATATTCCACCATATCCTGCTCCTCTTCTGAATTTTCACTGGAATCGTTATTGATATCAAAATAGGTTCTTGCTGAATCAAACTGTAAAGAAAGCTTGATTTTGTATATACAATCTGCAATACCATTTTCTCTCAGAATGATGCTGTTGTTTTTGATATACGTCAAATGAAGGTTGTTGAACGAATGTTCAGTAAAAGATAATCCAATAGACATGTTAATCCAAAGGCAAAGGGCTGCTATGGGGTTCAACCAGATGTGTATTTTGCCACTCTGCAAGTGTTTCTATCAGCATTTTGTCAGCGCTACCAAATGATTATCTATTTTGCCAGCGCTACCAAAT
>ERZ794949.255-NODE-255-length-19209-cov-170.376788_pt1 | contig 19209 bp, 8 predicted proteins | sample MGYA00511363_ERZ794949 | MGnify/ENA primary metagenome ERZ794949 (study PRJEB30137, sample SAMN04331402) | food metagenome | isolation source: T1 must sample point D1 replicate B | place: Australia: South Australia ...
GGGTTGTTTTGAGAATGTCAGATTTATCTTCTGCTTTAAAAGAGTATGGCTTGGATATCCAAAAGCCAAACTATTACAGATAGTTGTATATAAGACTAAAATGAAATTTTTAAAAAGTACTTTATAACAAAATTGTTTAATTTTTTTGTTTACAATATTTAAACTAAATAGTAATTTTTTATTTGTAACTTTATGTTATGCTTTAATCAATCCTTTTAATACAATTTATTAATTGTAAAGATGTGATTTAATTAAAACAATATTATGCGTTAGAAACACATATGTATATTGATTATCGGACGTAAGAATTGTTCCAGAAATTTCTACGGATATAAAAAAAAAAGTTTGTAAATGCTTAATGAGCTTTTTTAATAGATTTAAAATGGGTTTGCCACATAATTTCTACTTTTGAGGACACCAAAATCAACCTAATTACACCACCAAAAAATAAAAAATGCCTATTGATTACAGTAAGTGGGATAAACTAGAGTTATCTGATGATTCTGATGTAGAAGTACATCCAAATGTTGACAAGAAATCTTTTATAAGATGGAAACAACAAGACATCCACCAAAAAAGAGAAGAAAGAAAGAATGAGATCAAGATTTTGGAACAGCAATTGGAAATGTACAAGCACTTAAACAAGAGAATGGATTATGTTTTAAGTTTGCAAAAGAAAGACAAAGATGCAGTTAAAGTTTTTATGAACGTTGAAGATTTGGAAAAATTATTGAATGCCAATTTTGATAAGCTGGAGAAATGTGAGGGTGATAGAATAGATAGCGATATTCCGCCTTACAACGAAATGGTATGTGACTTGATAGAACAATTTCATTCAGAATTGAAGAGAGATGACAAGCTAACTCTTCAAGCTGTTTTGTTTAAAATCATTGAACATAGAGCCAAGATTGAGAAAGTTTCTGAAGAAGCTAATGCCAAATTAGCTGAGTTATACAAAGAAAAAGAATTGCATATATCAAGTGAAGACATGAACGATGCCTGGAACTCATCTATAATTAACAAGAGCAGTCCAATGACAGCTGCTGAAGTTGAAAAGGTAAAAAACGAACAACAAGTTAAAACACAAAGCTTAACCAAGTTAGGTTTAAAGAAATTTATTTCTTTTTCAGGTGAAGAAAACATATTGACTGTTGATGAGAAAACCTTAAAGTTTGGTGAAATTCCTTGTAAAAACCATGAAATGGGTAAAAGTTACTTGTTGGCAAACTATGAAATTTTATCTGCCCAACAAGTTGATGCTTTGATGATGTCTTCTTTTAACCATGAGCTTGAAGGAGACACTAAAAAATGTTATAACGTCATATATCAATCTGAAGTCATGTCTTCAATTTCTCAAATCTATGAACTGAGATTCAAGAATGACTCTTCTGAGTTTATACATTCTGAGGAACTACAAGACATTATTGTCAAGTTTTACATGAAGCTAGATGATGAATCTTCAACTAACATGGCCAGACCATTTTTCATGTCTGAAATTGAAAAGAAGTACAACCATGTTAAGACCCGTGCTGTGGCCATGAAGGAGGAAGATGAAGATGAAAGAGAAGGCCAAGAAATCATTCAATTGAAGAGCGTCGAACCAAACACGGAGTTGAAAATCAATGTCCCTGAATTCAAAGATGAAAATCAAACTGAAGATGAAGTTGAAAAACATAGAATCCAACTATTCAACATGATTCCGGAAAACATGAGAAATGCTTTGATTTCTGGAAGTTTGGATAAAGTCAATGAAATATTTGCTTCCATGAGCTTGGAAGAGGGTGAACAAATGTTGGAAATATTCAATGCAGGTGGCTTTTTGGGTATAGAAAAGACATTTGAAAACCAAGAGGAATTTGAAGAATACCAAAAGAATTTGAAGAACGAAGAAGCACAATAATCATTCATAAATTATATATAAATTTTTTTTATTATCATATAGGAATTGTATATATTCCTGTTGAAGTTCCTACAACCAACTGCTCTTCATGATCAATCAAACGAATAGACATACCAGTAATTTTGTTATTAGGACGGTCCTCAAATCTGTGTTTTTTGTCCATTTTAACACTCTTGAATGCATTTAGTATACTAAACTGATAATCTTCATACTCACCCAATTTTTCACCAAAACTGCTCTTTTTAAATTCAATGCTTTCCCGCTCATTTTGAGTATCAACAATCAACTCTTCGTAGCATTTACTTTCTATTTTGATTTTATCAGAAATAATATAATCTTTAGGGAAGTCAGGTTTATTTATAACCAAGTTTTTGTTTTTGTTTGGGAACTTGCCTCTATAGGCTTTGAACAAACTTGAATCTCTTTTTAAAATATCTAATTTGGCATATTGGTTAAGATCATACTTATATGGGGTGTATGATCGGGTCATGATTTTGTCAAATGGCAACAGCTGAGTCAGATCACAATCACACATATTCATGATTCTTGCATATGTTTCTGGATACAATTTGGCAATAGAGTTGTAGTATCTATTAATTTTAACTTCATTTTCTCTCAAAATCCCAACATAAAGATTATCTTTTTCCAGCATTACCAATCTTTCTAACTCAAACAGCTGTTCATATATTTCATTGCGTAGCTTTGATTGTAAAGACAACCCTAGTTCTAAATTGTAAAAAGTATTATGATCAACAATTTTTAAAGTGTGTTCATTGTCATCTTGTACACAGTCCAAAAATATAGCACTAAGTGTGTGTGCATATTCCGATGTCTTTTCTCTGTTTATAACATTATTTCTGTCTTTGAGCCATGCATAAGTATTGTATAAATCATAGGAAGTTGTTAAGTACGGAGCTATTTTATGTTTAATGAACCCATATTCGTTGTCAATTGGATCCAATTCTTCACTGCTTATTTGTGTGTCCACCAAGTGATGCAAGTAGCTAGTTTTAGGAAAGTTTAATTGATTATGACTGACAACAATATTCAACGCACTGTTTGAATCTGCTAGCAATTGCTCGTTGGTATAAATATGCACAGCTCCTGAACTCTGGCTTATGTAAATATTGTTTCTTGAATCAACAACAACGTTTCTAATGGCCTCTTCAAATTCTCTAAACGGTAAAATAATATTTTGAATACCAGAATTGCTTAAATCAACTATATGAATTCTGCCATTTTGATAAGATACCATCACTTTTGCTGATTTTTTCAAAAATATAGCATTCATAGCAAATGATCCGGATGATGCATAGTGGATAGTATTTGACAATACAAATTCGGTAGAATTACTTTTTGTTGTATCTTGAAGACTTTCTATTAGTTGGTTCATAGTAAAAGACATGAAATAATTGCTATCTGTTGTGATAACCACATGGCTAGATGTATCACTAATCGCAATGTTATTTAAAGATTCATAAGAAAAATTTCCTCCAGCAATAAGCATTTTTATCTTGATAATTTCAAAGTCAAAATTGGAAAAAGCAAGATAATATAACGAGCCATCATTATTGGTAACCAATACCTTTAAGTCAGCTGTCAATAAAAAGTTTTCTTTTTCACTATCATTAATGTATGTGCTATCTAAAATCTTAGCAGTGTTGTTCATGTAAGAACCCACTGAGAATTCATAAGTAATGCCTGTTTTTCTATTATGTACAAATATTACACCTTTATTTATAGTCCCACGATCAATATCTTCTTTGGTACAAGCCATATAGTGCTTGTTTTCTTCATCTGAAGATATAAAAAAAAGTTGCTTTCCTAACGAAGATTTTGAACTTATACGCTCACTAGGTCTTCCTAGCGGCTGATCAAACTTATTAAAAAACAAAGACGTATACTCTCTTGGATATGAACTCATTACTCTGTATCCACATGCAACAATGTAATTTTCATTGATATCAAAATTTACAATTTTGTGCCTGAAATCACACAATTCAGAAACTTTATTGGAAGTCGTATCCAAAGAAAGAATCTTGGTGTTGTTGATAAATGCTATGTCTTTCTTGTTAATAGGATCAAGAAGAATGTTATCTTTCAACTGCCAATGATGGTAATATGTGTCTACTTTATAAAAGTTTGTGACTCCTTTATCTAGATATGAATAAGAATTTTTTGCTATAAAAGAAGCAGTTGCGTGGTCATATGCTTCAGTTTTTTCATTCTGGATTCCAAGTTTTAAATGAAGAGAAGCATCTAGTTTAATATTTTCCATCAATGTCTCTTTGGTTTGTATATGAAAAATGTAGTTATTCTGAGAATCATCATTTTCAATTTTTTGTTTAATCTTTTCATAATCCTCTTTGGCTGGTGTAGATAAGAATAAAGATGTACTAGCATGTGTTGGAAGTCCAAAGGTATCTTTGAATAATGGAAAGTATGATACAATATGTGTGTTAAGTCTTTCAATACTAAGGGGGTTGTAGATGTACGGGTAAAACCAGCATTTTAGCTCTCTAAGAGCGTTAAAAGTTATGCTAGATACATTTTCCAAAATGGATTCTTTTGAATCGTAATTTTGTAACAGCATTGTAAATACCTGTTAGTTTTTTTTTTTTTGTTGGTCTATTAATAATTGATATTTAATCACCTTTATATACATATATATGAATCATATTTTTAATCTTAATTTATTTATTTACTTTTTTTTTTTTTGGGTTACTCCACATGCGTTGTATGTAGCCTAAGTCCGAGGAAACCCCCCCCCAAACTCTAAACTAGATAACGACGGTTGAATATTAGGTGAACAAAAAAAAAAACGAAGCTAAATATAACTAATTCTGAACAATTTTTAAAAAACTAAGTATAATGATCATAATGTATTTATATAGAAATGAAGCGTAGTATATGAAGGTTATTGGTTTAATATATATTTGATTATTGAGAACCTCTTCTAAGTTGAACTAAAAGCATAGCAGCATTTTCCTCAACTGTACTGTTCTTTCTACTTTGGAGTTTGATTATACCTCCGTAACTTTTTCTTCTTTGGTTGACTAATAGGTTTTCAGCACCTAAAGTTTTCCAATCTTCTTCATCAGTGCCGTTATTAGCGTCTTCTTCTTCTTCTGAAGATATAAGTGCGTTTTCGTTAAATTGGTTATGTGGGTGTTTCTGTAGGTTAATATTTGAAATGCTGGGTTGTCTTTCTTTAGTTTTAGAATTATACAGTGGCATTATAAAGCCTTTTTCTTGAGTGAAATGGTTATTACTCTTTGGCGATGTCAAGAGAATATGGTCGTTGGTCCCACCCGCACTTGTTACAGAAGATCTTCTTCTTATTTTAACGACATTATGCGTAGGATGATGGTTCATGATTATATTTTGTGTACTGTTACTTAATGGTTTCATTATGTTCTTGTCATATGAAATAGAAGGAAGTCTTGGCTTTGATTCGGGTATATCATTGCTCAAAGAAGGAGACTTTGACCCATCTATTAGCCTCCAAAGCCCCCAACCTACTTTTTCAAAAATAGTGTTGTCATTTTCAAGGATATTCATAATAACTCTTCTTTGTTTACTGATACTTAAGTTGTCGAAGTCTGGATACTTGTTGGCAATTCCTTTTGTAATATTTCTGATATGATATGTTTTGTTGTTGTCGTTTTCTTTGCTAAGAATATCAATAATCATTTTTGTATCGATATTCGACGTGATTTTGTTATTTCTTTGTATAAGAAGTTGTTGGTGTGAAAGTTGTTTATCAGAGTTCATGTTTTCTATTGGTTGTTCTTATGGTATTTCCAGCTTGCAACTCCAAACTGTTAATTTTTTTCAAAATAAAGTTCTGAATAAAATCTTGTTGTTTATCCCTACAATATATATATTTTTTCACTTTAAAAAACAACTAATAATACCAACAAAAAAAAAAAAAGGTGAACAAAAATATGTAGTAATTCTACTAAGTGAAAAATAGATAAGGATACAATTTGTTTGTATTATTTTTCACTGCTGTTTTGTGTTACCCGTATGTGTGGGATTTTTGTCAATACATTTTTGTGTACGTACTTATTATTTTTTGCCCTTTAAGAATCGGATGACTCAGACACGCATGGAATTTTTTTTTTCAGGTATTTGTATCAAGGCATAAATCATATAAACTTTGTGGTGTGACAGGTGTTATATCCGAAGATATTACTATATGTCCCGTTTAGGAAAAAATAGTTATATAACTATTTTTCCCCTCTATATTTATTTACTCTACCCCCCCCTCCACATTTAAACTTTTTATTACCCAAAAGGAAAAAAAGAAAGGAGTAAAAAATTTTCACTCATTGAAAAAAATAATGAAAATTTTTCTTCGACATCACACTTTTTTTTCAACACTAATAGCAGGGTGTGTTTAAACATTAAGATTGAACATTATTTCCCCTTTATATCGAGTATATGAGATATTATGGGAATTAAATTTTGATAATATATCTATCTTTAGTAGTTTGACACAAATAATGGAATAAATAAATATTTATTTATATATTATATCTGTAAGTAGTATAAAAGAGAAGATATTTATTGAAAACCATAACTCCATTTAAATATAATCAATCAAAAATGTCATTCAAGAACCCATTCTTACAATTAGGTAACGACGTCGAAGACAGTGAAATTTTAATCACTCAAGAAAACATCAAAACCAACACCAAGAACCACAAAAAGGAAGATGTTCATCCAAAATCTGATGCTTCCAAGGCCACCGGTAAGAAGTCTAACAAATTAGAATCTAACAACAACAAGGCCGTCAGCCCAGTTCAAGGTCAAAGATCCAATGCTAAAGGTTCCGGTAGAGAAAGACAAGATAAGCACTCTAAGTCCGGTAAGACTGACTCCAACAAGAAGATCAGACAAGGTTGGGGTGATGCCAAGACCGAAATCGATGCCGAATTAGATGTCGATGCTGAAAGAGCTGCCAAGGCTTCCGATGAATCTGTCGCCACTGAAGCTGAAGAACCAAAGATCCCAACCATCTCCTTAGATGATTTCTTAGCCACCAAGCAAAACACCGTTGTTTCCAGAAGAGCCAACAAGGCCGCCCCAGCCCCAGTTGCTTCTGTTGAAATTAAGGAATTAAAGGGTAAGAAGTCTTTATTCGAAGCTGAAGAAAAGAAGGCTGCTGAACAAAAAAAGTCTGTTGAAGCCACTGGTCCAGTTTTCCAAATCACTCACGTCAAGGAAGAACCAAAGAAGAGATCTCCATCTAACCAATCTACCAGAGGTGGTAAGAGAGCCCCAAGAGGTCAATCCAGAGGTCAATCCAAGCCAGCTGCTAAGTCCTCCGCTCCATTACCAACTTTATAAGGTTGAAGTTATATTCATTAAAAAGAAAATAAAAGAAAACCTTTGTGTTTTCTGATATTTTTTTTTCACTATGTTTATAAAATAAGAAGAAGTTTGAGCTACTATAAAATATACCAATCTTCTTATGATCAAAAGTTTTGGTTTCTTGTTTTTTTGGAAGAAAACCTTCTTTTCCAATTATTTTTCTTTATTACAGAATTTGTGAACTTGAAAATGAATATATAAAACAAGGGTTTATCCAAAAAGCAATATAGCCATGCTTTCAATAAAAAAAAAATTAAATAAAGAATTAAGTTAGTGTTTTTTATTAGGTTTATCAATAGTATAAATCAACGTTATATACAGAAAAAAATCTAATTAATGAATCTAAATGAATAAATATCTCTTTTCTTTTTTGTTTGTTCTAGTATCCCAAGTCATGTTTGATTGTGTAAGTCAATACCACTGCAAATGTAACAAAAAACATCAAATAAGCAACGACATAAACTGATCCCAAGCAGGCCATTTGTATTTGAGGTCCTGTTACTGGTGTGAACATTGCTGTGAAGTATAAACATGCTGTAGCCGATGGTACTGCAAATGTCATTACTAATGACATTCTTCCTATACTATCTCCCTTGTCTAACCATCCAATAGTCACTAGTCTGTTAACAAATGCAATACCAATGATTGGCATAACACATAGCCTATAAAGATTCAATACAATAGCTGCTTTGACAAACTTGTAATCTAACTTATCCAAATCGATTTTTGCAATGGATCCACCTAGCAATAGTAATGCAATTGGAACAGATGCTTGGGATACATATAAAGTGAAGTCCATAAATACCGAAAGCACAGGAGCATTATCCGGACCTTGATGGATATGGTATCCATTTTGCTTAACAAACAATATACGTAGCCATGGAACTAAAGCACATAGCAACCCCAATACTGTTGCTATACTGCATGGTCTTTCGAAATTGATCAATATGTAATATAACCAACCCAATCTATGTGAGTAACACCAATCTGACAATGTGTTCTTCTTTTCCTCCATTTCAGGTATGCTCTCTTTGTCATTTTCATCGTGATTGTTGTTAATGTTTTCTGTTGGATGCTCAGCATACAAATCCAATGGTTTTTTGATATCAAATTGTCCGGATTTTACCTTTGATATAATACTATACTCCTTGACTAGTTCTGTTGTTCTATCGACTCTATGAGATGTTCCTGAGTTGGTAAAAGGTCTGGTCAAAACACTTGAAATAGATGATTTTCTTTTTCTTCTTTGATGGAAAGTTTCTTCATGTTCAGCAATCTCTTCAGCCTCCACTTCTTCACTATCTACAACATCGCTATCGGCTGTGGATATACTATCTATAGATTCTATAGTGGCATCTGATAAGCTAGTTTGTTGATCATAAACATCATTGTTAAATGTCGAGTCTGCCTTCGAGTTCTTATCAGTAATATCTTTAGTTAAGTGTTGATCATCTGAAGTACTACTATTCGCATCTGTCTCGTTATGTTTTTCTTCTTTTTCTATATCATTTTTGACATCATAATACGGTATGGTCATTAATCCTAAGTTCATCAAAAGAAAGTTTTGAACAGACATAAAAATAACTGCATATGATACTCCTTTTCCTAATTGCTCAGTGGTAAATATTGCCTGCAAACCTTCACTTTGCATGATTGAAATAGTCAAATCACTGATATTTGTACAACTTGAACAAAATAGCAATCCGTAGAAGAACTTGGGTTCTGTTTTAAAACCGAAATATACAAGCACTCCCCCTAAAATTCCCAGTGTGTATATGAACAGGGATGTAAGAACAATAATTCCAATCATCTTTAAGTCCTTATATGATATGTAATTGACAATCTTGTTGAAAGCCAAACATGGAAGTAATGCATTAACAACTAATGTGGATATGTCTTTAGTCATTTGTGGGGTCAAAAGTCCTTTTTTTGATAGTAAAAACCCTGTTCCTAAAATTAAATATACCCTCATGATGGGTTTAACGGAAATGTAGATACATTCTCCTAAGGACAATTTCACTTGTACCATTATATATGAAAATATTTTACTTGTATATCTTGGTTCTTACACTTTTTATTGTTATTATTTTTCAGTTCAACATCAATCTGTTTTTACAAATCCGATATTATATAAGTGTATAATTTAATAAATAAAGTTCCCTTCTGTAATGATATTTATTATATATAGAGTTTTAGATCTGTCTACTAAAAACCCATAAAATAAATACCTATCTAATTTTTCTTTTTTTTTGCTGGGTTTGCGCCATGCGATAATCTATGATGCATGACGTCGGAACTTTAGGCTCCCAAAAGGGGAAAAAAAACATCCAAAGAAATTTCCTATTTAATCTTCCATTATTAAGCGTATCGGATCACTCTTTTCCCTTGACATGTGACACATTAAAAAATAAAATTAAAAAAAATAAAGTTTTAATAAATGATACACTATATAATCTATTTTTTAACAAAAAATTGAGAGTCAACAGCAGCAATGATCTTAGGAACACATTCTGGGTTAGCCATGGTTGATAGATCACCTAGTTGTTCCATTTCATTAGAAGCGATTTTTCTCAAAACTCTTCTCATGATTTTTCCGGATCTTGTCTTTGGTAAGTCTGAAACAGCAATAATAGCCTTTGGTGAGGCGAATGGACCAATGACACCTCTGACTTCCATAACTAAACTCTTCTTGAAGGCTGTGAACTCACTTTCGTTAGTGATGTCACAAGCACCGTCTTTCAAAGAAATAAAGGCAACAACAGCTTGACCAGTTAAGTCATCATTGATACCAATACAAGCACATTCGGTTACTCCAGAATGTTCATCCAAAACAGTTTCTATTTCGTTAGTTGATAATCTATGACCAGATACATTGACAACATCATCAGCTCTTCCTCTGATCCAGTAGTATCCGTCATTATCTCTAGCAGCATTGTCACCGGTGAAGTAATAACCAGCAAATGGCTTCAAGTAGGTTTCCATGTATCTTGAATGGTCATTATAAACGGTTCTGGCAACAGATGGCCAAGTACTCTTGATGGCTAAAACACCGGCAACATCATTGCCTTCCAATTCCTTACCGGTGGCTGGGTCAATGATGGCTGGAGCAATACCAAAGAATGGTAAAGAAGCAGAACCAGGCTTGGTTGGGAAGGCACCAGCTAATGGAGTGATCAAATGAGCACCACTTTCAGTTTGCCAGTAAGTATCAACAATACAACAGTTATTGTTACCAACCTTTTCGTTGTACCATTCCCATAAGTCTGGTTGGATTGGTTCACCAACAGAACCTAATACTCTTAAGGATGAAATGTCATATTTGGCAATTTCAGCTTCACCAACCTTCTTGATCAATCTCATAGCAGTTGGAGCAACATAGAAGTGAGTGGCTTTCCATCTGTTGACAATTCTCCAGTATCTACCGTAATCTGGATAAGCTGGGGTTGATTCAAAGATAATAGAAGCAGTACCCAAACTCAATGGACCGTATAAAGCATAAGTGTGACCAGTAATCCAACCAACATCACCAGCAGTGAAGAAAACATCTTCTGGGTGTAAATCAAACACAAATCTGGTAGATAAAGCAGCATTTAATAAGTAACCACCAACAGTGTGAACAACACCCTTTGGTTGACCAGTAGAACCGGAAGTGTATAATAAGAATAATGGATCTTCAGCATTTGTAGGAACACATGGAACATAAGATCTTTGAGTAGCACAGACTTCGTCCCAGTAGTAGTCTCTTCCTGGAGTCATCTTAACATCTGGGTTACCAGTTCTCTTGAAAACTAAAATTTTAGAGACACTTTGGACTCCATTCAAACCTTCATCAACAATTTTCTTGGTGTTGATGGTCTTACCACCTCTCTTGGCTTCATCACAAGTAATGACAACTTTAGAACCGGCATCAACAACTCTATCTTTCAAGGAACCAGCAGAAAAACCAGCAAAGACAACAGAGTGAACAGCACCAATTCTAGCAATGGCTAACATGGCAATAACAGCTTCTGGAGTCATTGGTAAGTAAACAGCAACTGTATCACCCTTCTTGACACCCCAAGATTGTAATACACCTGCAACTTTACAAACTTTTTCTAATAATTGTTGGAAAGTTATGCTGTAAGCTTCAGATTCTTCATCTGGTTCGGAAATCAAAGCTATTTTGTCTGGGTTGGCAAAAGCATGTCTGTCAACACAGTTGTAACAGGCATTCAATTCACCTTGTAAGAACCAGGAAATATCACCATTGCTCAAGTCACCACTTCTGACTTTTGTGAATGGCTTGTCCCAGTGTAAGTATTCCTTGGCTAAAGCACCGTAGAAGCTCTCTGGATCATTAATGGATTGATCGTACCAAGCTTTGTATTGAGCTTCATCAACGATATATGATTTGGATGGTTGAGATTTGAAAAAATGTTCAGGTGCTTGTCTGAAAGAAACACCGTTGGCTTCGTGTACTTCAACGTGGTTTGTAGACATTATTGTTTATAGATTTTTTGTATGAACTATTGAATATGAAAAAAAAAAAGGTGAGTTAAGAATTTAATGAAAATCAATTAATTTTTGTTTTTTTTTTTTTTTTTTTGTTATATTACCTTTATTTTTGAATATTTGATAATATTAGTATAATGTGTTTGTTAAAGAAGAATAGATCAACAAAATTGAAGTATTTTAAGTGTATGGATCAAGTTAATGTATATTTCCTTGGTTTCAACAAATCATAAATCCAACTTTAACTCAATTTAAAGTGTCAACAGTATATATTTATAATAGTCTGAACAATTCCAAAAAATTGAAACACGATAAATCCCTCTGTAATAGCTTAAACACCTAATATGAAAAATTTTCAACAATTTTCTATTTTTTGCCGTATAAAAAAATTTTTTTTTATTCTTATTTGTTTAAAAATATCAACAAACTCAAAATTTGGCGCTTAATCAACTTATGTACGATAAAATTCTTGTTTGTCGGAAATAACACAATATCAACAAGCAATGAAAAAGGATGGTATTCTATATGAGGAATGGAATCATGAAACACACGTGATGGTATTGAAAAAACACAATATTATTATATTTATCGGATTTAAACTATAAAACATCATATATAAATCAGTGGGTTGGGAAATACAAATCCCCTATTCTTTCAAAGAATTGTTTAACACAAGCTCTTAAAGTAACATTAGACAAATTCTTATCTAAAATTTGCAATACTAAATTATACAGCTTATTAGAATTAGCTTTGAAATCTTCATCATCAAATTCATAAATTCCTTGTAAGATTTCTATAACAACAGGTCTCATTGTCATGATACTCTTTTCCATCTTATTTTCATCAAAAGAAACGTATCTTTGGATTATATCAACACAGTATTGCATTGCTTTATCCATCAATTTGACATTGTTTTTCTTGTCATCCTCTGTTTGGAAGTACAGCTTGAATATAACAGCAACCAATACAGCAGCAGAAGAAGATTCTTGTTTTAGCAAGTTAGGTATCTTGTCAACAACCTCAGCTTCAACCAATCTCGTTCTTAATCCAATATCATCATTAAAGTCTCTGGAAAATGTGTATGATTTTTCAAGCATGCCAACAATTCTCAACATTTGTTCAGTAGTAATTTTTTCGTTATTTCTGAATTGTTCATTATCAAACAATTCACTTAATAACTCAATGATCATTAATTGTAATACACACTTAACAACAATTGTATTCTTAACAGATAATCTCTTTCTGATCAAATCGTTCTTGATAGTGCCAGTATTTGATTGTAAAACTTCTTTTGGTGCTATTTGAGCACCAGATTGACTAACCTTTCTAATCATTTTATCATCACTTTCTTCTTCTTCAGCTCTATTACTTGAGAAATCAACCGTTTCTCTTGTTTCTTTAGCAATTTCATCAAAGTTTAAGTCTTTCTTTTCATCCAATTCAATTTTAGGTACTGTTTGTTGACCCAAGATAGATTGTCTTCTTCCCTTCTTTAATGGATCACTTTCGAAAAGTTCGGTGGCGGTTGTTAAATCAAACAGCTTTTCAAAGTGATCGACAATTATCACCCAATCAGCTTCAGTAAACTTGTTGATATTTTCAATTATCAATTGTTGTAAACACGATCTACCAATTCTGGCTATAGTATCATTTTCTTGGCAAATGCAAGAAACTAGTAGATCTAAAAATCCTGGTAGTAAAGTAACCAAAGATTCAAAATAGTGAGTCAATAAAGCAATACTATTTCTTAAAGCTTGTATTAAAGTAGTAGACAACCAAACGTTGACTTCCTCGTGAGAGCTGAATTGATCAAAATCCCAATGCATGGTTAATACAGCAAATATTGGGAAAATTAATAATCTACAAATCTTAGTCCAGATTGGAACAGTGAACAAAGAACCATAACCGACTAAACATTCAAACATTTCAGTCAAAGCCATAGATCTGACTTCCATATCCTTAGATGACATAATGATGTCGTGGTATGTAAACAACAAAGGATACCAAAGTTTATTGAATTCTTCTTCGTCTAACTTGACCTTACTGCCTTGTGCAACATTGACATCTTTGAAAATATACTTTCTGATTTTCTTTAAAGATTCAAGACTCTTTAATGAGTTCTTAGGGAACTTGGAGTTTTTACACATATTTCTGTAAACATAAATGAATTGCAAATAGTTATCATCTTGTTCATTTGTCTTAGAACTAACTTGCTTGAAAACATGTTCCATCAAAATCTTGCTTTTCAAAATTAAATTAGCCGTATTCAAAACAGTGAATGAAATTTTGTCCATTATTGTATTGACAGCTAAGTATTGTAATGATTCAAAGATCGGTTTCCATCCACTTTTTAATAAATCACCTTTGGCAACAATGAATTGGTTGAAACATTCTAAGCACATCTGTTGAATTTCATAGTTGCTACTACTGTTTTGAATAATAAACTTGAAAGGTTTTAAAAAATCACATTGGAATTCAAATCCATGTAACTCATCCAAATTCAAAAATCTCATACTTAATTGTCTCAAAGAATCTATAGCAAAAAATACAACAGCTAAATTTTTGTTGCTGTTAGAGGCGATGTTAATAAAAGCTTCTCCCATAACCTCCCACATAGGTTTCCATTCAACTCTGATTCTCTCCATGTTATAGTAACAAACATCAACCATTTTTTGTAAAGCAAACATTCTAGGTTGGGATGAATCTTGAGAGGATTCAATTTCCTTTTGAGAAACTTCAGTCAAAGCCTTTATAAAATCAATAACAGAATGAGCGTTCAAATCGGAACTTTGAGAAAAAATCATATCTATTTTGACACTAATATCATCTGAAGATAAAATCTTGGAGATTTCAGAATTCAGAACTTGCTTACTGTGTTTATCTTGAGCTTCCTCAATAGGATTGGGTTTTTTAGTTTGCCAGAAACCAAAGAAACTGGAAGAATCATCAGTTATGGAAGGATCTACTGTCGCAGATCTTACGCTATCCTTTGACGTTCTTCTAGAATTGACATTTTTCAATCTGGAAGAAGAAACATCAGGTACAGATAGCCCATCGACCCCCTTTGCAATCAATTGCAATCTTTCAATTTGAGAAACAGCAAATAAAACATCTTTCCAAGAATCAGTCAAATCATCTCCAACTTGCAAGACAACTTCCAATAGCTTATGGATGGCTAATACATTTTTTGGTTTCATTTCAGCAATGTTTGACATATTAGTGAATTGAATCAAAGCACCTATAAAGGCGTTCTTAGCCATATCAATTCGGGAAGTAGCAGAAATTCTTACACCATGTTGTAAACCTTCCAAGCACAGGTTTATAGGATAAGTATCGTAATCAATTTCGTTTAAAGATGTAGTAAAACCAGCTAAGAATGACATCCATAAGTTTTGGAAAACCAAAATACCGTGTTCTTTGGAGTTGGCAAAATGGAATAAAGTATCTTCTTCGGTTTCATTGGTTAAGTTTTTAACAACATCTTCGGTCTTAGAGGTAATTTCTTTAGATACTTGCATATAAGTTTCTCTATTCAAATCTCTCATATTAAAGAAGTTGAAAGCCGAGTTGCTAGCTGCTTCTGTGGTATTATTAGATTCCTCGCTTGCATCTTTTGGTAGCTTGATTTCATTGTCTCTAATTTCTTGGTATAGTTCAGTCATGTATTCATTAGACAATTCATCTTCTTTCTTCAACCCTCCTAATAAGTCAATGAACTCTTCTAAAGTTATTTTCTTTTTTATTTGAGGAGAATGTAAATCAGTGTTCAACATAATAAGAGAAAATGCTAACACGTAGGCTGTATCTGGCTTGGCAAAAACCGTTGGGTTCTGTTCAACATATCTTTCAGCAAACTTCAACATAAATCTATCAATCTTTTGACTTTCACCAGGTAACTTAAAGTTTTTTAAGAAATCTCTCAAAGCATCAATAAATCCAGCGTCCTTGAAGTTTAATTGATCAACTAAAGCATGCATTGTTGCAATATTCTTTTCATCACCTTCACCCAAATAATCACCCACAGTTGTTAAATCTAAACCTTCGGTGGACAACAAAAATCTAGCAATGGATTCAGGTGTATCATCTTTAACAAAACCACTTGTTATTAATTCAGGAATAGCCTTTTTAGGCTTTTTGTTAAATAATATCAATAATCTGCTCAATTCAGTTTTTCTGATTTTAGAAGCTTCGAAATGTTGAATGTCATTATCATCCTCAGTTGAAGTCAATTTTAAATCTGAACCTGATCTTGAACGAATGTATCCAATAGAATCATTATCATCCTTTCCCAAAGAAGCACTTGAAACGGAAGTTTTTCTTGATATAGTAATATCTAGATTTTCATCCCCAGTTTTGATATTGCTTTTAATACTAGTGTTTATATTACACCAAGTAGAAAGAGATCTCAAAATCAATATGATACACTTCAAAGAATCCAATTTCAAATGGTAAGCGATTGGGAAATTTGGACTGGATAAAGGTATCTTGGAGCCAGACAAGGAAGCAGAAGATTTATGTTTACTACCTGAACTTGTTGTGTTCTTTTCTTTGGTTGTGTTGGAAGAAAGCATGTACAATGGGTTAGATTCTGATAAACTAGTAGCATTTGAAACAGATCCTCCAGATAGATTGGAAATACTTAACAAAGGCAACTGAGATAAGTCATAAGTAGAAATGGCACCCTTTATTGAATCTATGTACTGTCTTTTGTCACTATCTGAGACATTTTCAACTTTGTTAAGAGTGTTGCTACTTAAAAAGTCAACTACAATTTCTGTCAAATTAGGGAATCTTTCATCACAATCGTAATTCAGATAAAATTCGATTATGATTGATGGATCTGAGCTCATTTTGGCTAAAAATTGTAAAAAGTACTTCTTTTGATAATTTGTAGATGTCTTTAGTTCAGCAATAGGTAAGTAAATCTCGGCAAAAAATATTGGAATCTCACGTTTAAAATAAAATCTCATATCATTAACCATAATCCACAAAATTTCTAAAGTTATCTCGAAAACAGGAGCAATAGGAGAGGTAGCGTTTCTTGAAACTGAAAGACATAAATATTGTCTGATGGAGTCCAATAAGGACTTGTCTCCATTTGAGTATAGTTTCAATTTAGGATTTAAAAATAAAGAAACTTGATCTCTTAGAATAGAGTGCAACATGTGTAACGATAGCAGTTTGGACCTTACCGCATGTGATCTCATGTCTAAAGTATCTTCGATGTTCTTGACACTAATTTTAGCCATGGATCTAAATACCAAAAATGCATCTTTTATGGAAAGTTGTTCTTCAGTAATAGATTCCTCAGATATGCTATTCAAATCTATATTGGCCTCTTCCTCATCGTTTAACTTTTTCATATCGTTAAGGTTTAATGGACCATCCTCAGCAACAAATTTTGAGTTTACAGAAGCAACCGATGCATCACTTTTAAAAGAAGTTAATTCTCCTTCTTCATTTATAGTATTATTATCGGATTCAGCAAATACTCTTACTCTTTGGAAAACTTTTTCAACAACTTGAATCAAAGTAGCTTGAGCAATGGTTTGAGTAGAAGAGTTCAATGAGAAGATAAATATGTTATAGATTGTTCTAATAGCTTTAAGTAGGGATTGTCCGTGACATATGTTAAGGGTATCCTCCATCAAAATCAAACTAGTTAAACATCTTATAATTTGCAATTCAACATTTTCATTGGTGCTCTCTCCTTCAAAACAGTCGGTAATGGTATCAATAGCAGCATCCATCAACTTTTGTTTAGGTGGAGGAGTAATATCAGTATTTTCATTATTAGGTTCATTAACAGACAAAGCATCTGGAGGGTTGACCATAGCTTCTTCATCTAAAAGTTGGAAAGCAAACAATTTAGATAATCCATCAAGAGCCATGATTTTACCAGTATTTATTCTACATCTGCAACAATTTCTCAAAGCTTCAAAAATTAAAATAGAGTTAATAGAAGCAATAGTATTAGCTGGGTATTTTAAAATTTTATCAATATCTTCAATAGCATCGGTTAAAGATTTGTTCAAAGACTTGGAAGGAGAAGTTAGATTTTTAAAATCTTTAGATTCCTGGAATTCTTCAAAGCTTTTTTTTAAGAAAGCCAAAGTAGACTTAATGTTTTTACTCTTTGATATTTCTTCAGGGGTTGCATCTTCTTCGTATCTGAAAGCTTCTTCTGGTTGGGTTTCTTCTTCATCATCAATATTTGTTTGTTCTATAGGTTCTTCTTGAGCTTCTGTTAAAACTTCCGGAGTTACCGGTTCCTCTTGTTCTTCTTCTGATGAATTAAGTTGGATTTCTGTAGGTTCATTTACTGATGCAATATCAGCATTTTCGTCATTTTCTTTGTTTTCTTCAGGTTCATTTACTGATGCAATATCAGCATTTTCGTCATTTTCTTTGTTTTCTTCAGGTTCATTTACTGATGCAATATCAGCATTTTCTTCAATGTCTTCGTTTTCTTCATCTTCATGCAATGAATCTAAAATTTTATCAGATACTGAATTGTTAGACTCAACTTCAGCTTCATTGTATGGGCTATGAATAACAGTGTCATTATTGCTTTCTTCAGTTTCCAAATGAATATCTGAAGCATCAACAAATTCTTCGTCACCGCTTTCGCTCACAATAGATATGGCTTCCGCTTGAGATTCCACATCCACTGGAGATTCAGCATCTTTGATGTGTTCTGAAATATTTTCAGTTATTTGATCAGACATGAATATTTAAATATAATGTTCGCCTAAAAACTAAGAGAAAAAAATGATCTATAGAACTTTGTTTTCCTAACTTTTGAAATACAAATCAATTTTGAATAATCAGTTTTTGTTTCTTCTTGGTAGTTGATTACACCTTATTTCTTCATAAACCAACTATTTAAAAAAATATTTAAATTAATTTAAATAATACGCCACTTGAAAAATAACTAGTAAAGAAAAACCGAAGTAAACAACAAAAGCTATTCCGTGGTTAAAAAAAGAACAGCTTGAAAATTATAGGCAGCAAACAAAAACATGTAAAATTTTTAACCGTGAAACGCTACACATTGTTTTAGCTTCTTCTATTTACAAATCACGTGACTCGGGTATACTGCAAAAACAAGATTTTACTTTTTAATCAAAAAATATACCACCAGTTTATTTCTGCCTTTTATTTGCAGACATCAAACCTGCCAAGATTTAGTAATTTACAACGATATTACAGTGGCTTAAAATTTTGCATAACGATTTAAAATAACAAAAAAGCATAGTTTTTTTCTGTTAGTTTATGACACGTTGGCAAACAAAATCAAGGGGGTGGGTTATACATTTTGCTGTTCTAATTGTATTTTTAAAATATATGTATTTAATGCAAAAATTTGTCAAAGCGGCAATTACATCTATCAGAGAGAGATGAAACCAAAATTTGGTTTTGAATAAAAATCATATTTG
>ERZ794949.256-NODE-256-length-19168-cov-3.798148_pt1 | contig 19168 bp, 17 predicted proteins | sample MGYA00511363_ERZ794949 | MGnify/ENA primary metagenome ERZ794949 (study PRJEB30137, sample SAMN04331402) | food metagenome | isolation source: T1 must sample point D1 replicate B | place: Australia: South Australia ...
TAATTACATTAAGAGCCTCTCTAGTGTTTCTAGCTAATCTATCTAGTTTAGTAACGACCAAAGTATCATCAGGTTTTAGAGTGTCTAATAGATTTTGGAATCCAGGTCTGTCGGTACTAGTTCCTGTATATTTATCAGAAAAAATATTCTTTTTTAATACACCATTATCCCTAAGATCCTGGATTTGATTATCTAGAGATTGCCCTAAAGTACTAACTCTTGCATACCCGTATATCATTTAATTATCCTCTTTCATTTAGATATAGAATATTTAATATAAATTATCATTTAAAAATTAGTATCTTTATTTTTATCTGAGTATGGAAGTAAGTAAGTTGTGCTTACTCCATTTAATGTTTTTTGTTTTCTATATATCAGTTTATTATCTTCTAAATCTTTAATCCAAAAACTAATTGTACGTGGTGATTTATTGAAAATAATGCTTAATTTTTTAACGCTATAAAAAGAAACACCAGTTTTGTAGTTTGATTTGAGTCCCAAAAATACATATAAAGCAATTGCCCCATTTGATAGTTTTGTCATTTTACTTGAAAAAGATTGAAAAATAGGAAAAAATCCTTTGTTTTCATGATATTGATCTTTTCTCCAGTTAGCATATAGTTCTGTCATATCTTTATCGTCTTCTGTCATATTTATATCTCTCCTATTAAAACTCGCATATTATATATTGTATAGAAAAATATTTCATACCGAATAGTAATATAATTCTAACTAATTAGTTATTATTAAACTATATATAGCAGATTTTTAAACTAGTTTAAAAATCTGCTATATATAGTGTGTGTACTTGTTGTAAATTATACATTAACAGAATATAATAATCAATAGGAAAAGAAAGAGATGTGATAGCTGCAACTATCACATCTCTAACTTACCTCAATTATCCCTTGAGATTTTTGTAATATTGAATCATTTGACATAGCCCTAAAGGCATTGATCCAAAAAAGATTAGAATAATCATAATTCCAATCATGGAAGATATTCCTCCTTTCTAAGAGGAATATGGTTATCAAAAAAGATAAAGGAAAACAAAACAATAAAGATTGGTTATTATTGTATTTTTCGATAACCAATCCTCCAAAAAAGCCAATATTCTTGGTTTTTTTTAGTATAATAGGCGCCGTATATAGGTACCTGTTCTAAGTATAACACAACATATAGTAGCCATAAAATAAAATATACAAAAAAATCCATCTCTTAATAAGAGATGGATTTTTTTGTATATTTTTTGCATATATTTTTTGCATAGTATAAGTGACTTTGTATTAACATTCTCCTCATATGCAATAAAGTATTAATATTTTTGCATAAAAACAGTTAAATTTCGAATTTATGTTAATGGGTGGTTGTCTATTCTTTTAAGTCATGAGACTTAAGTTTGTAATATTTATATGATTTTTCCACAAGATAGTCTGTTAGTGATGATAGCTTATCCTTGTGTTTTAAATCACTAACGAAATATAAAGGTGTTAAACATTTTTTTAGACTTTTAATAAATAAGACTTTATCTTCTTTATCATCAATACTGGAATAAATGTTTAGCATGAAACTAATATACTGAGAAATAAGATACTCTCTGTCTAAATCATTACATTGTTTATATAACATGCATAATTTTTTAGAAATATTTAAAATTGTTGTACAAACCTCATCAATACTACTCCTATTACCAAATAAATCATTAGTAAATAAGCTATTTAAATAGTGTTGATCCAAGCACAAATCTATTTTGTTGCGGATATGATAACTTTGAGAATCTTCTAGAATATTATCATCTGTAGAATCTTCAAAGTCCCTTACATCAACACTCATGTATCCGGCATTACTCACGTATCTGGTATTCAATAAATTATTTATTTGACTTTCATCAGATTTATTTAAAGAAACGTTAGAATATTTAACAAAGGATTTACTATCAATTATATATAAATCTAGATTAGCCACTTCATTAGCTTCATCTATTAAGTGTATATGTGGACCGACAGTTCTGCCCCCATACTTATAAAATAAATCGTTCTTCTTATTAGATATACCATCATCAGTTATATATATTAGTCGTTTACTATTCTTGCTAGAAGAAAAATGCTTTAGAATTTCTCTCCATATCAAGAGATCTCCATATTTTTGATGATATGTTAAAGAACCAAAATGTCTAGTTCCATCTTTTTTAGAATCATCAAATCCTGGGGGAAGTTCTTCTTCGTATCTCAACTTACCTTCTTTCTCAATGTTGTCAATAAAAGTCTGGTCAGGTTTTTCTCCCAATAAATCGTCAATAATATCTATCAACTTTAAATAATTTTCTTGACGATTTTCTTCTATCGTAGAACTATCATCTATAAGCCCTTTAAATTGTTCAATATACTCATTAGAAATCTTTTTCATATTATCTAATTTATTGCTATTAGTTAATTTTGAAATTTCTTGTGACGTGGAATCTAATTGGTTTTTTAACTTGTTTATTTTATTATCTATATCCTTTAATTTGTTATCTTGATCAATTTTCACGTTGATTTTATTAAAAGAAAATTCTAAACCAACAAAGTATGGTATATATATTCTTTCCTTATTTTTTTCCAACGCATCAATATATTTATTTGCAACCTCTGGGTCCAATCTCAATATAGATAACAAGTAATTTGTATCTATTGCTATAACTGTTCTATCATCTTGTAAGAATTCATTCTCGAAATCATCTTGATAGAATGCTTTGAAATATTTTTTTAATTTTCCGATTACAACCACTCCTAAAAAATTATTATTAATTATAAGTAATTTATTAATAATAATCATCATCATACCATACATTTATGTGATAATAATTTTATTCTATTGAAAGTAGTATTATTTAAATTTTTTATTACACAATAATGATGACCACTTTCCCCACCTATTTATGAATATAAGCATCTTCACTCGGATGACAAAAAACTTGTAACCTCTTTTATGATTCATTGAATAGATGAATCATAGTAATAATGTAGATAGCAATGCACTCATTATCCATTAATAGTTAGCAAATCGGGTTAAGTTAATTAACTTTCGCTATTGTTTGTATATAATTTGCAACCCGTAATTTCATTTGTGTATTTGGCTTTATTAAATAGCTTTAGTAATATACCCATTATTTGTTGTTCACCATATCTATCAGTGCCTAAAATTCTATTTATAGACATATGCAAAAAGCTACTTACAATGTTTACTTGATTTCGATCGCTATTGCTAATAATGTCGTTTATATCATTATTACGTCTATCTAACAATGATTTGGTTTCGATTGTTAAATTGTTTAAATATTCATCCATATATTTTTCGTTTTTCCTTATCCAACCAGATGCATTTTTATTAATATTATATGGATAATCATATATGTTTAAGAAATCAATTATTGTATCTATGGAATTAGAAATGGATAGGAGCATCGATACGCAAGAGTATATGGCTAGTGATTCTTTTTCAATCTTTTCCGGATTGTTTTGGAAAGAAACAATTGAAAAAAGTGTATCATAATGAAAAGCTTGCTCAGCTTTGTCAATATTTTGTTTTCCACCATATCTATCTAACTCTCTAAAGTAGTTATTATTAGTATAATTTTTAATAATACCTTCTTTAATCAACGAGTCTAGATACTTCGTTACACGATTCTGCACAATAAAGATATCATTACTTTTCCATCTCAAACGAATAGTTGGATTGTCTTTGTTTTCGTATTGTATAAAAAAGAATAAATCATACAAATTATTTAAATCATCATTTAATTTTGATAACTCTTGTATTATAAATTCATTTTTTATCCCAACGTCACCAAACTCAACCTCTACATAAAACCATCCATTAACTACATTCAAAGGTTTTAAATAGTCACAAGATCTATATATTGGCTTCTGGTTAATGGGGTTATTGTTTTTATATTTGTTTTTTAAAGTAACTACTATTTCTTGAGTTTTTCCGTCATCATTTAAGCTGCCAAATTCACATTTTTGTAATTTTGCATTTTTAGAATTAGATTTTTTTAAATGTTTATAAATATTGTAAATAGACTCTTTTTTTCTATCACTTACAATTTTATTATCTGATTCTACAAAGTAAAATAATTTTGGAACTTGAAGAGAGTCTATTTTACAAATGAATTCACGATAAAAATCTTCATAGTTAGCAGTATTAATATTCCATGTTAATGGACTTACGATTATATTATTACAAATTATTTCAGGAATAACCGTTCTCGTTGGCTGACCAAAACTCCATGGGAAATTAAATGGCCATCTATCGGACTGATTGCTTATTGCAAGTAATAGCTTTATAACAGGGTTCTTTAAGTCTCCATTTAGCATGTTATAATCAACAAATCTAACAATTTTATTATTTTGGGAACACCTTATATATAAGGTGTCGTTTTCATACCCTACAACTAAATCATTTAATGATATTTGATTCTTGTGTTGATTTCCATTAGTACCAACCGACAATTCGTATTCATTCAGATGTCGATTTTGCGTTAAAGTTGATAAACTTAATAAATTTGGAAATGCGTTTATGTCACAGGTTATATAATCATCTGATACATCTTTGTTTTTTTGATATAAGTCATCTAATAGTCTAAATCTACCTGTAATTGAACTTCCTAATGGAGAACCAAATATTTCTGAAATTGTAAATGATATTTTATTATCATGACTTTCTTGCGTTAGACATACATCCATAGATTTTGGAATGATATCCTTGTGGCTATCAGAACCGTTTAAAATTCTTTGTACATCATTAACTGTTGATTGATCAATGGTTAATGGTCTTTTGTTTATTAGAGCGGTGTACAATTTTTCATCTAACAACGAACCAATTGATTCCAACGTTTCCTTAGACGTAGAGTAATTATCGGAGGAATCATATTTTGGAAAACCTATTCCTGAGTTTTTGTCTATAAGTTCGTATAATGGAACCTCTACATCCATACCAAATTTATCAAGAAATAATGAAGTATAATCATGTAACTCATCATAAGGTATAGATATTTTAGTTAGCATATCTATACATTTATTTAAATCATTCAGATTATCCTGTGTAACCGATAAAGACGGATCATTTAAATATAAATCTACATTTAGATCATCTTTCTGCGTTGGGAATATGTCGTTCATGCATTTGGAAATAGAGTCAAAAAGATATATTCCTTCACCGACGTTTGTTATTGAATAAGAGCTTATTAATGATTTTAATGTTTCAAATTTTTGTATAGACTGATTATCTTTTACTACTTTTAAAAAATCTTTGACGTTTTCTATCCACTCTTCGTCCGTTTGAGATAAAGAACTGCGTAAAGTAGATTTAATAATCTTTTTTTCAACCAGATTGACTATATATTCTTTTATATAACTAGGATCAATATTTTTATATTCTCCTTTAATAACATTAAAAATGTCATCTGTGCATCTTGGTTTACTCAAAAATTTTTCAAGGAGTTCCGTTAATTTGTTTTTAGAAATTTTAAAGCCTATTTCGTCATTGTAATATTTACCATCAATAATGTTACTTTCTTTACCAACATCAAGAAAAAACGGATTACCATTTATATCTGTCATATTATTTTCAAATACATATTTAACATTTGACCGATACCTTTTTTCTAACATGTTTATGACACTATATTTCCACCTATATCCAAGAACTATTTTTTTTAGATGAGTGTATTTAGTATGTTTTTCATTGTTTACAACTCCAACACCACTAAAGAGACCAAAAGGAGTATTTCTATACTTTATTCTCAGAAAGTATCCTGTTATTGATTCAACAAGGTGTCTAGTTCTTTTTTTTGAAAAACTTGATCTATCTTTTAAGTAATCCATGTAATTTTTATATAATTCATGGTTTGACACTCTAATTTGTTCTTTAAACGATTCAAACTTGCTTAAATAATCTAACAAACTTTCATCATATAAAAATTTTTCTCCACCTTCAACATTGCAAAAGTGTTTTCTAAATACGACAGGATTTTCAACGTTGTAATATGTTCTCATAATTATTACCTCAATTTTTATTTAAAATCCTATAAAAGATCTTATTACATACGAACAGCGACACGAGACTTATTAATATACTAAAGATATATAAGAACGCATAATGAATAGAATCATTAATAGTAGTACCATTCTGAAAAAAAGCAATACTTCTAATTTGCCATGACCATGGAATAAATTCCCAAACATTATCGAATAAAACCGTTTCACTTAGTGCAGATAATATCAATCCTGCAAATCCTAAAATCAAAGATCCAGCGGTACCAAATATATATGATGCTAAAAAACACAATTCGTACTGAATTACTGCTAATAAAGAGAATAGAATACAAAAAACTAATAACGTAAAATAAGGAAATAGGGGTGCATGAAATACAATGTTCAAAATTAAACCGTATATATAAAATGATAATATGATTTCTGTCAGATATAGTGACCAATAAAAAGCTATTTGCGATTGAAAAACTTTTAATGGGCTGATTGAAGTGTCTAATAAATTCTTATAATTGCCGGCTTTTGTTTCTCTGTCGTTAACCATAGATGCAACTATTGAGATCACTACAGGACCCACAAAGGAAATGATTAAAAAAAAGTTGGGAATCAACACAAAATTTGTTAGCGGGTAATGATTCTTACCAAAAAAAACCGCTAATAAAGTTGGAAAGATAACCATGGCAGCTATGTGGAAATATAAGATATGGCTATTAATAAGCTTAATAGCTTCTGACTTAAAAACTCTAGCAATCATTTTTTAACCTCCTGACGAGTAAATAGTAGACATTCAGTTAATGCCAATACAATGAATAATGATAACGATAAGATAATGTACGTTGTATTCATAAAAGAATGAGTACCTAAACTGTACGGAACCCCGTTAACATGCATTCTTATAATAGGAGATGCTGTCTCTGGTGACCACGTAAATGGGATTAAATATCCAAAACGAGTTCCAGAAAAAACTCCCCCTATCAAGAAACCAAATAAACCAATTAATATGCCAACAAACATATTTGATAATCTGCTTATTAGCAAGAAAAAAGGCACTGTCCATAATCCTGAAATAGAGACCATAATTATTGATAGTAGTATATAGCCCATTCCGACCATGCTACTAAAATAAAATTTAGAAATACATACTAGTATGGCTAAAAATACATTTCCTATAAAGAACAATTCGACTAACATGATTAATCTTGAAAGTTCAAATTTAAATAAGCTAACTGGTGAACTTAATATTGACTTATATTGAGTAGATATTGATTCGTGATGAGTGGTCATTCCAGATAACAATACAGAGAATAATAGTACCCAAATTAAGCTCCATTGATTAATAATGCTTTGCATAGAATACTCATTTCCCGCAAAAACAACAGCTACTAAAAACACACAGAAAAAAGGCACTAGAATAGTTAGCCAAGGGATTGATGTTCTACGAATTTTTAAAAATTCACTATTAATTAAACTAGTCATAACTATACTCCCCCTACTATTTCATTAAAGAGTTTTTCAAGGTTTTCATTATTATACTTCTCTTCTAATAACAGTTTTCCACCAGATATAATCCCAATATTATCTGCTAAGTGTTCTACCTCCGACAAATCATGACTAGAAATTAGAATAGTAATATCTTTTTTTGCCAGTCCTTTTATGAGAGTTCTCAGTTCCTGTATTCCAATTGGATCTAAACCATTCGTTGGCTCATCTAATATTAAAAGTTTTGGATTTGAAACCATAGCCATTCCAATACCTAATCTTTGTTTCATTCCTAAAGAAAAATCTTTAGACCTTTTTTTGTTATTCTCCAATCCTACCTGTTCTAAAATAGATTCAAGATGATTTAATGGAACTTTTCTTAAAGTAGCAACCACCTTTAAATTTTCTAAGGCTGTTAAATTTCCATATATAGGAGCATTCTCAATTAAAGAACCTATATCGTTTAATGCATCTCTTTCCCATTCTTTGCCATCAAAGATCACTTTTCCCGATGTTTTATGAATCATTCCTGTTATTATCTTCATTAAAGTTGTCTTACCTGCTCCATTAGGACCTAACAAACAATAAACTTCTCCTTTTGGTATATGAACAGAAACGTTATCCAAAGCCAACTGATTTCTAAAACTCTTTGTAACGTTTTTAGTTTCTAAAATATTTGCCATAAGAGCACCTCCATTTTTCTCATAATTATATCATAATAAATTTATTGGAAATACACTATATTTTCTGATAATCTTACTAAAAAAGAATATTGAGTTATTAGGAGAATCACAAGCAATGAAAGAGATTAAACAAACGATACAACTTATATGGAAGCAACATAAAATTTTATTTTCTATCCTGATTTTTATAAATATTGTATTAGGAATACTTCCTTTAATTTCTATATTTTTTGTACAACTAATCATCAATTTTTTATCATTAAGTTCTCATTTTTCGTTGATTTTAATGTGTTTTGCAGGATACATCTCAGTTTCGTTGATAACAGATTCTATATCATCAGTACAGTCTTACATAAACGGAATTATAAGTAATAGATTGTCTTTTGAAGTAGAATATGACATTTTAAATGTAGTATCTAGAATGGATATAACAGCTTTTGAAAACGAAGAAACATATTCAGTTATAGATAAACTGTCTAATGAAGCCCCGTCAAAACCTTTTTCTGTATTTACCGCATTCAATTCAATTAGTGTATCGATCATTACGATAATTAGTAGTTATTTTTATATTTTCAAAATAAACCCAATATATGGCATAACACTGGTACTTTTAACTTTCATTTCTATTCCATTCCTACTAATATTAAGCAACAATCAGTTTAATGTTCATTGGAATAGAGCCGAAAAAGAACGTAAGGCTTGGTATATAAAATATCTATTAACTCATGATTTTAGCGTCAAAGAAATAATTTTCTTTGACTTATCAAAACATTTAAAGAAAAAGTTTGCCAATCTAAAAAAAGAATTTATATCACAGGACTTAAAAATTTTGAAGAATCTCTCTATATTTAATTATGTATATGACTTAATAGTTAGTATTGTAACAGCTATACTTGTTCTATCAGTGATTTGGTCAATTTATCTAGGCAAGGCTCTATTGGGGACCTTAACCAGTGTGACTCAAATAATAAGTCTTACTCAAGGAAGCACACAGACATTTATTAACAATTTATTTAATTTAAAATATGATTTGCAAATTCTTCGTAAACTTTATGATTTTATAGATGATAATGAAAAAGATGATAATGGAAGTTATTATAACCTACCAATAACAACGATTGAATTTAAAAACGTCTCTTACTCATATAAAAATAGTGTGAAAGCTTTAGATAATATAAGCTTTAAAATCAAAAAAGGAGAAATCGTTGCAATTGTAGGTGCCAACGGATCTGGTAAAAGTACGATTGTTAAAATTCTTACTGGACTTTATAAACCAACAAGGGGGCAATACTTAATAAACAATATCGATTCCAATAAGCTTAATAAGCACTCTTTCCATAAAGGAATATCCGTTTTATTTCAAAATTTTGTTCAGTATGAGTTGTCAGTACGTGAAAATATTGGTTTTGGCGATATACGTAACCTTAAACAAGAAGATAAGATTATGAATACTCTAAAGACGTATAATGATAATCTTTATAAAAAATTGAAAGTTGAAGATTCTCTTGGAAATTGGTTTGGAAACGGTAAACAACTGTCCGGTGGCCAATGGCAAAGCATTGCTACAAGCAGGGCCTTTTTTAATAGAAATGCTAGTTTTGTGATATTAGATGAACCTAACTCTGCATTAGACCCCATCTCTGAAAGTAATTTATTTTATGAATTCAAAAAATTTATATCTCATAATAAAATGGGATTATTCATATCACATAGAATAGGAGCAGTTAAAAATGCGGATAGAATCATTGTAATGTCCAAGGGTGAAATTGTCGCTGAAGGTAGTCATGAATACTTGTTAAATAATTGTACCGAATACCAAAAATTAGAGGAGGCTGAAAGATATGAATGATGAAACAATTGATTTTATAAAAAAACATTCAGAAAAAATACTAAATATAGACTTTATAAGAGAAAACATTGATTATTTAGCAAAACAAAGCTCAAATAACAATATAGATTTTTTTAAACAAGATCTATCCAACGGAATAATTGGTCTAATATTACTTTCAGAAGAATTAAACAAACAAAACATTATTCACAATAAACAAAATACGGATGACTTAATTTCAATTTTACTTGACAGTATACAGAAAAAACCGATAATGGATGCATCCTTGTTTGAAGGAGTATCAGGAATAGCTTTTTCTTTAGCTTTATTAAACAGGCCAGACTGATGTGGCGTTATAAACCAACTGAATGATTTTCTATTCACATTAATAGACGTAAAAATTTCTGAACAAAAAAATAGAATACATTCTCCTGCATATTCATATGATTTCGATACTATGTATGGACTATCTGGTGTTTTAAATTACCTAGTATACTTTTTTAATAATTCCAATGATGAGAATGAAAAAGATATAGTAGGGAAACGTATTATAAGAATAGAAAAACACATAGTTGACATGTATTCAACGCAACTAATTTATGATGATATTTCTGTTCCTGCGTGGTTTGTTTCCTCAGATCATCAAATGGACAAAAGAGAATCAATAAATTATCCAAAGGGAAACTTCAACATAAGTTTCTCTCATGGAATATCAGGATTATTATACAGTCTCTCGAATGCATACCTTAGTGGCTTATATGTTTCCAATCAGCTAACTTTAATGAATAAAATGCATACCTTTATTTATGATAATTTATTGGTTAAAAACGATGTTTTTTGCCCACCTTTTTTTATAGATTTTAATTCCTTTACCAAAGAAAAAAAAGATAGTGTAGAACGATTTGATAGTTGGTGTTATGGTACCCCGGGTATTGATATTGCATTATTAAAGTATAATTTGATAAAAAGAAATCCTGACGAAGTAGATTTAATGTCACGAGGATTACAAGAAATAAATAAAAAACCTTTGGGTATAGCTGATCCTTCAATGTGTCATGGGTATGCAGGAATTTTAGCTATTTTAAATAGTCTGAATAAGGATTACTCATTAGATATACATTTAAATAAAAAAATAGTTAAATTATTATTAAGCTATTTCGACAACGAATCCATTACTGGATTTTTCAGTGAAAGGTTTGACGATGCTGAAACATCACGCAATATACCTGACTTAGGAATGTTATCTGGAACTTCAGGAATATTTCTATCATTGCTATCCTTAAAAGATAAACAATATGTTCATTGGGGTAAGATTTTTGGCCTTTAAAATCTTATTGAACAGTGTACCTGTTTAATTTATACTTCATCTTAAGAGGTTAAGATAAATTTGATGGAGGTAATAGATATGTCTAATTTTAACGATTTTAACTTAGGTATCAAAAAAGTCCATTCTGGAAGTAAAAAAGGTCTTGAACCACGAATTACAAGCTATGTTTTATGTACACCTGGTTGTATTACAGGACGTTTAATGGGCTGTAATAACAAGACAAAGACTTGTCATTGTCACAGCTCTAATCATTTCTCTTTCCACGCTAGATAAATAAAAAACTTTGAATTAAAACAAAAATATCTTACCTCACAAAATGCCTGTTGTTATAACCAACAGGCATTTTATATATAAATAATCACGAAAAGAGAATCATGAAATGAATAATAGAAAAATATCTTCCCCTATTAAGTTATGTATAGTATTTGTTATTTCATTTGTGTTAATACTTATATATTCTGTAGATGCTAAAGCAAATGCGTCCTCAACATATGAGTCATTATCTAACTCCCGAATTCAATACAAAAAAGTACTTCAACTTATCAAAAAGAAGAAGGGAAAGATCATATATGACATACCAGAAATTTACTATGTAAGATTCAGGATAGATAAAGATAAAGATAAAGATAAACATAATATACTTCATCATAAGACAATAGAAAAAAAGAAGACAAATATAAAGATTTGGAGAAAAAATAATTACACCCCAGAATATAAGTTTAAAAAACCAAAATATTGGAATAAACAATGGGATATCAAGGCTATCACGCTTAAAGGAAAAATGTATAAACACGTATTATATTCACCATCCGTAACAATTGGAGTGGTTGACTCAGGAATAGCATCTAATCAATCCTCTCTTAATGGAACTATAATAAAAAAAGGATCAGTAAACCTGGTTCCTAAAGGTGGATTTAACGGTAAGGAGAATGATGAGTATGGAAATAAAGGATACATTTACGATAAGATAGGACACGGAACCATGATTGCTGGTCAAATTTCTGGACATGGTAAAGTAATAGGTGTATATCCTAAAGTTGGACTTCATATATACCGTGTTGTTGGAAAAAAACAATCAAACCCATTTTGGATAATGAAAGGAATCATTTCTGCCACTAACAATAAGGATTCTGTAATTAATGTAAGCCTTGGAAAATATTTATACTCATCTAAAAGTTTGAAAAAAAATATGGAATTTAAGGCATGGAATAGAACCATAAAATATTCAAAGAAACATGGTAGTATCATCGTTGCTAGCGCGGGTGAAAATGGTTATGACGAGAATAATATCCATAGATTCAAAAAAAGTTTTTCAAAAGATAATAACATCAGTGTAAAAAAAATTAAAAAATTAGTTGATGTACCAGCATTATTAAAGAATGTTATATCGGTCGGTTCACTAGGTCCATCCGGAAACGAATCTAATTTTTCTAATAGAAGCAAAAACATTAGTCTATTCGCTCCGGGAGGAGACACCACTGAATACTTTAAATATGGATCCAATTACTGGAATAGTCACAATTTAAATAGCAAAAAATTAATTACTGTTGCTACAATAAAAAATAGCTACTCCTACGCTTATGGGACTTCGTTGGCATCAGCAAAAGTTTCTGCTTTACTAGCAGAATACATTGCAATACAAAGAAGACACCATAACTATAAAAATATTAAATCTAGATTTTTAAAATATTTCAAATCATATAATAAAAAAGTCAATGGAAATATAATCATTGACAATAACTAATATTGAAACTATATGTGGACATATTATGATTATATTCAAATTTTCAATTATTTATTACCAATAGTTATGTGATGTGGGTCAGTTGTCTAAAACACATCTATCATATTTTTACTATCTTAGTAATCATAGAAGAAACTAAAAAGGGCACTATTATAATAGTGCCCTTTTTAGTTGTATTAAATTATGACTGTATTTGAATTAATCATGGCTGTTTAATTGCTTAAGCATCATATCAAACATATTCTTTTTATCTTGAGTTAAATTGTCGTAGTAAGCGTTAATTGCTACTGAGAACCCTTCTTTTTGGTTTGGAGCGTCTCCTAGTAAAACCATAACTTGTAACATGTTCTTGGTGTGACTATCAATGCTTAGCGTTGTTTTGTGTCCCTTGTAAGCTGGTTCTTTTTTAACTTCTTTTTTTGGTTGTTCATCAGATTTTTCCTGTTCAAGGTCAGCTAAAGTCGCACTCTTTAATGGTTTAACATCGTCTTTACGGTTGGAATTAATTAGTGAACTCATTCAGCCTCTTCCTTTCTAATGCGGTCTAGCATTTCGTCAGTTACTTCTTTATATGCTTGAATTACTCTCTTGTCCCATAATTCATGATCTGCAATTCCAGTGATTGGGAATCGCTTTATTCTTTCCATGTGTTTAATGTGATGATCAAGAATGTTTTCAGCACCGAATTGGTCCTTAGCTGATTGCAAAGTGTATTCATCCACTGGAGCATTGTTCTTTATTAGAACTGGCAAGATACCAACTAAATCAAGTTTAGGTGCTTTGTATGCATCAACCACATATTCTTGCAGATAATCAATAAAGGCCTTTGAACCGTCAAAGCTATCTTTGTGGGTTTGCATAACGATTAAGCACCAATCTGACATGTATAGTGCGCTGTCTGAGAATAGCGACATGATAGTTGGTGGAGTATCTAAAATAATGTAATCGTAGTTATCTTTAATTTTATCAAATAGTGTTTTTAAATATTGAACTCGTTTATTGTAATCAGCTATCTTTTCCATGTATCTAGGATATAGCGCGAAATCTGGAGCAGACGCTAACAAATCTAATTTGTCAGTAATAGTGATAATCGATTTGCTTAAATCTTCTTCTTCTACTGACTTCATCAATGTTTGTCTAAATGAACTAACCTTGCCGTCAAAGTTTGCTTTGGTTTTTAACATCATATTAGTGGCATTACCTTGTGGATCTAAATCACCAAGTAATACTTTATATCCTTCGTCAGATAAATTGTAAGCAATAAGACTGGCAGAAGTTGTTTTACCAACTCCACCTTTGAAGTTACCTAAGGTAATAATTCTCGTCATATTTATACCCTCTCTCTATTTAGAATTATATCATGCTGTCATGCTATAATGCAATTGTTATTTCATGCTAGCATGAAATAACATTATTCTGACATAATGCTATCATGCTTTAATTACATTATGTTATAACACTATCATGCTTTAATTACATCATGCTGAAAACAATTGCTATTTAACAGCTTTTTATACGTCATGCTATCATGCTTTTATTACATCAGGTTTTTATGCTTTTATGTTTTTATTATGCAATTACATAATTACATCGTGCTTTTATTACGTCATGCCATAATTATGTAATTGTATCATGCTGTCATGCTAATTTATAAAAAGTACTAAAAATATTCGTTTGACAATGATTAAAAGAATGTTAGTATTATTCATGTAAACAAAAAAGCCGGCTGATGGAACAACCGACTTTTGAGAATTACAACAACCTGGTTAAGAGCTGTAATGTAATAACTAATTTGTATGATTTATGTACATATTATAGCCCTTAACCCCTTAAAAATCAATATTAAAGGGGCTCTTATTATGAAGTTTTCCAAACTATTCGAAGAATTTTCAGACGCTGGTTTGTCCCCAGCAGAACAAGTTGCACTCACAAGGTTGTATGATCGCATGTCATTATCCGAAGGAAACAGTGACTTTTACGACAAGCAACAAAATGCATATTACGTTACATATTCAAGAGAAGATATGGCCGACAAATTAAACGTATCAACTAACACTGTTACAAACATTTTTAATTCATTAAAGAGAAAAGGGTGGTTGATTGTTAAGCAAAGATTTAATTCAACCAATCGTATTTTTTTACCCATCTCACTAAAAACAAAAAATTGTACTACTAAAACACAAAAATTGGTTTCTAATAAGACTGAATATAATAATACTAATAAAAAGATATCACACAATAAAAATGACACTAAAAAATCTGTTGAATCTCTTAAATTAGATGGCATTGCACAATCACTAATCAATAAAGCTGGATTCAGTCCACTTTTAGTATCACAATTAAAAGCCCTATCTTTTAATAAACCTGATACATTATACGATTACGGAAAGCTTATTTTAAAAGCTAAGCGTATGGCCTTAAGATTTAGTGTAGCTAAAAATAGTAGTTTGCGTAGATTTGAAACCAATCCATTATTAAATGAATATTTAGAAAATCATACTGAACCAATTATTCGTAATGCAAATAGAAAAGCTAAGAATAGATATGGATATATGATTAAATCGTTCAAAAATTTATTTGAAGAAGCAATAGATAATTATTCACAACATATACATTATAACAATGATATAGAAAGACTATTTCCTGAGAATATAGTTTTTTAGAATGAGAAATAGTAACAATTACTTAATTTTTAAAAAACAAAAACATTGTTAGTTGTATTAAAATAGTGTAACTAACTTATCTTATGTTGCCTATGATATTGTATTTATAGGTGCGTTAGATTAAGTATCCTATATAAGACTTGAATTAGGATATAAATTCATGGGGACATTTCTATAAATGTATAATTAACACCGGCGACAGTGTATGAATAGAGGGAAAAAATACCCGGATATTCCTACTTAAAATTCCTAGATAAAGAATTTAGGTTTATCAATACGTATTAGTAATATCTTACAGCGCTAATTTTGTAAAAAACAAAATCTTGATCGTCCATTTTAAAAATCTTGTAATTAGATATTCTTGAATTGTCTTTTAATCGTTCCAAACATAGCTTTTCAAAACTTTCTGATTTTAGCCTATTTATAACCGTTAATTGTTGTTTGTTTTTAGGAATTTTTTCTAAATAATCATCGATTAAACCCTGTCTATTCTTTAAATGATATCGGGAATTAAACACGATCATATATGCCGTATCTGGAGACGTTGCTTTACTTAATTTATTAGCAAAATATGGTGTATACATATCAACTTTAAAAACTGGTAGTTCATTAATGAAAAAATCATGATCGCCGTTATCATATGTTACCTTTAAAATTTTGCCATATTCCAACGATTCTGCAGCCTTAACGGTGTAATGATCTGATACTAAAGATCTAATAAATAGTTTTTTACCAACTAAACTTTTAGTATAATCATCGTCATAAATTGCCTCTAAAAGATGGACTCCAAAACGAATTTCATCAAATGTTATATTATCAGTTAAGCGGATACCATATTCATCATTAAATTCTCTCACGGACCGTTCATCTATATGGCACTTTTCAATAAACTCGCTAAAAGATATGTTTCTTTGAGAAGTTATACGATCAGATATTTCCAAAACTTTTATATGCGTCCCCGTGCTAAAAACTGTATAGCGCGTATTCTCAAAGGTATCTTTTTTACTTTCTAGAACTGCTACTATTTTCTCATGTTTATAAGGAAAACCCGACATTCTACCTAAAACCTTTAAATTATCCATATATATTACCTTCACTTTATTTATTCTATTAGTAGTATAATACTACCAAATAAACCATAAATATAAAAAGAACGAACTAGTTAGATTGATAGTTATTTCTTTTCTTGCTTTTTACAATATGGATGTATTTAATAATGTATCCGTATAGTTTTGTATCATTTATAAAAACTGACCTAAAAAAGATAGTTGATCCATAGATGGCTGTTAGTGTTTTAAATATTTTATATTAATAACTAATTAATTAAGGAGTCGATTAAGTTATGAATCTTAATAAAAAAAATAACCTTGTTCTTGGACTTGAATTTGTATCTTACATTTATATGTCAGTTTTACTTTGGTTTTCAGACTCTGATTACAAAAAAGGAATGATGTTTCTTTGTCTTATGTTTTTAGCTGGATCGTTTTCTAGATTTTATAAGTTTAAAAGAGATATATCTGATGATGACATTGAATCAGTGAATAAGGGACTTAACCGCTTAATTTTTGTATGCATTGCTGCACCTATTTCTTTAACCATAGCAGTAGTTTGTTTTAATTAAGAGTTATTTTTTAAACAGGATAAGGGAAACTGGGGAACGACAAGCGTATCCTCCCGTCGCGACGGGGTTTTTAGTTGGGATTTTATATTCCCATGAGAACATTGATTTATCAATACAGGTACTCACATATGATTACATAAAAATAGCTGGGTACTCCTTAACGCATACCTAAAAACTCCTTAAGGAGCTATTAAGACAGTTGCTAAAGTGTACTCCTTAAGGAGCTTTTAGGTTGATTTTTATATTCCTTGAGGAGTAAAATATCAAAAATTATATTATTTTTGAGGTGAAATTATGTCAGACGAGATTTCGAAAAGTGTACAAGACATGATAAAAAGAAATCGAGAAAGCGGAAAGAAATTAGAAGAAGTCGGTCGTAAATATAATGATTCAAATGAAAATTTTGTAGATCTAGACAGTGCAAATTACATACTAGAATCTAATCAAGATACACCAATTTTTCAAAAAGATGATGAAAAGAAAAAGAGTAAAAAGGAATATGACAAAGGTTTTGTTTCGATGAAACTAAAAAAAGAGATTGCAGAGAAGCTTGATCATGTCATTAACTTTAATACTTCATCAACTCATATCACGTTAAAACGTGGTGAAATGATATCTAAAATCATCGACTTTTATATCTTTACAGTTATCAGAAATGCAGGTAGTGAAGATAAGGCTAAGAAGAATTTAATTAGTGCCAATGAAGCGGAGAAATTTTATCATTTCATTCGAGAAATGGTTGAAAATCAAGATGATAGTGAATTTTAAAATATGTATAAAACAAAAATTCTCTTATTCGATTATTTAGGTGAATAATTCATGAAAAACCACTCTAAACTATGCAAAGTAAATATTAAAATAATAGGAGCAATGACGCTATTAACCGCATTGCTTGCAACACCAATTGAAAGGAATGTAATTGCATCAGCTTCATCTTTTCATTACCAAATCAAAAAAAGCGGATATGTTTACAAAAATGCACACATCAAATCCATTAAATCACATTCAGCTAAATATTACTTTGGTTCACACAAGTTGATTGTTAAGAAAACGATTGTTGTAAAACGTCATGGTAAGAGGTTGATTTATAAATATGTTTTAGCAAGTAATGGTAGGAATGGATGGGTTAATACAAAGTATGTTAAAAGGTTAAAAGCTGCAAAGCATAAGTATGTTCCAAAGAAACATAAAAAGACTATTAAAAAGTCGGTTACGATTAAAATTCCTAACACTAATAAAAAGGTTACAAATAAGACTAAACCAAATTCAAAGGTCAATGCCCCTGTTAGCAAAAAAAATGTACAATACGTACCTAACAAAGAAAACATTAAAAATGAGTTTAAAAAATTATTAGATCCATATTTAGTTAAGTATGGTAAGACATATGGCGTAACTACTGGTAAGATGATTGAACCTATTGTAGATAGTAATGGTTATGGTTCTGAATTTGTAGTAACTTCTGGAAACTCTGTGCAATCAGATAAAGATATGGCTAAAGTTCTATTCAAAGGATTATTAAATGGAACATTGATGACTTATCTTGAAGATCATAGTGATGTTAGTGTTGTTATAGACCACGTTGATTTAGATACAAGCGGTGGCAGCATTGACGCCAGATTATATTTAACTTGGTATCAAGATATGAGTATTCAACCTAAATTTGAAATTCTTAATGGACAAAGAATTTATAATTACTAAAAATCATAAAAAAAAGACACTCTTTTGAGTGTCTTTTTTGTTCTTAGAATAATCTTTCAAAGAAGTTCAAAATTGGGTTCTTTGAGTATTTACTTT
>ERZ794949.258-NODE-258-length-19009-cov-185.746439_pt1 | contig 19009 bp, 8 predicted proteins | sample MGYA00511363_ERZ794949 | MGnify/ENA primary metagenome ERZ794949 (study PRJEB30137, sample SAMN04331402) | food metagenome | isolation source: T1 must sample point D1 replicate B | place: Australia: South Australia ...
CCAAATGGACCTCCTGTACCACCAAATGGATCTCCTGTACCGCCAAATGGACCTCCTGTACCACCAAATGGGCCTCCTGGACCACCACTAAAAGCACCAAATCCAGAATTATGACCCCCGAACCCAGCGTGGTGACGACCAGAGCCTGGACCATTGTTACGGTGATGTCTGTTGTGGCCCTTGTGGTCTTTTAAAGCATTACCCAACAACAAACCACCAATAATTCCGGCACCTGCTCCTAATATTGTGCCAGTGTGGCTTTTACTATTGGTACTGCCTGCGTTAGTGTTTGTGGTAGTGTTTGTGGTAGAAGAAGAACTGTTGAAGGATGAAAACATACCTCTTTGGTCAGCACCATTTGCATTTGTATTGCTATAAACGGTTTCTTCTTGGTATGTTTGATGCTGGACAGCATTTGTAGCCACTGTACCAGCTGGCGGTTCCCACTGAGATTGATTGTTGTTTAGTAAATCAACGAAATAGAATCTTTGGTATTCATCATCCCACACGGCTCTCCATCTGTCAGGTTCTTGAAAGAGAGGTGGGTTTTGTTTTGAGAAGGCATATTCTGAACTATTAGACATAGAGAATGTTGTGTTTGGGGTATTTTGTTCCTTTAAAATCACATTAAAGTGTATTATTTATACCAGGTGAGGCTTTCTTTTCATTACGTGTTCCTTTTACCTATTTTTTTTTTTTTTATTCATTTCTTAGCGGAGTTTAGAATGTACTAAGCCACTGTGTATAACCATACTGGCTTAACTTGTAATATTTAAAACTAAACGTATATATCGAATACTTATTCATCAGCCTTCTTTTTGCCCAAAAAGATCAATAAACCATTACCATAGTCAAATTTATCCAAAATCAGTTCAACCATGTGCAACTTATTAAGAGGTTTAGTACCCTTTTGTGAGATATAATTCTTGAATTCATCGTAATTATGTATTTTAAAAGTTTCATGTTTATCTTTTTTAGAATCACCAAAAGCTTCTAACATTTTTTGCCAATCCCAATCAGCTGTTAAATCATTATAACTACTGGTAGCACCAATTATAGCTCTTTCAATTGTATAACCAGAATTGTTTATCATCAAAATCATTGGATTCAAGTCGTATTTTAAAAATAAGGATAATTCTTGTAAAGTCATTTGTGCTGATCCATCACCTTGTAGCAAAACAACTCTGTTATCCATTTTATAGTCCTTCAAAGCTTTGCAAACACCAACAGTTGCTGGCAAGGCATAACCAATAGATGCGTAGAAACTTTGGCAAATAATCTTACCTTCAGAAGGCAGTTTGATGTTTTCTAATTCAAATGCAAATGAAGACATTTCACACATCAAAATATCACCCTTTTGTAAAATGTTTTTTGATAATTCATAAGAGACTTGTTGCTCATATAATCTATCCTTATCTTTGGATAATTCTTCTAGTTTGTAAGAATCACTGTATAGTTGTCCCTTGGATTGTTCAGCTTCGGATTTAACAATTGTTTTAATCTTATTGTAATCCAAGACTTCCAAAAATCTATTAAACACCTTACAGCCACTGATATTTTTGATCAATTCTTTTTTGAATCCAATCATGGCAAAATCTTTACCCAAAAAGCAAATATCTTGATCAGCCAACCATTCATTAATTTCTGGGTTGGTACCAGAGTATCTGAATGTAGTTTCGTTAATCTTGGAACCAAAATGTAAAACTAAATCGTGTTTTTTTATACTCTCAAATACACCCAAAGGAGACTTTTCATTACAGAAAACACCCTTGAAATTCTTAAGGGTTTCATCCAAACATAACCCTCTAGAAGCAGGAGTAGAATAGCAATCCCAATTAGTTTTGTTTAATAAATCAATAACTTGGGAAGTGTGACGTTTCAAAAAGTAATCAGCAACAAACCCTGGATTTTCACTCTTGTAAACTTTTTCTAATAACAAATCCAATACTTTTTCTTCATTTAGATTTAAATCTTTGTTCTTGTATTGATGTAAATCTAAAGGTTTTTCTAAATCACAGGTTACTAAAGAATCAGCAACATCAGAAGGAACAAACAAATAACCTGGTTTGTGATTGGCAACAACAGCTTCAATGGCTTCATCAATTTTCTTTTGAACGTTTCCTTGTAAGATATCTTCTTCAGTTATGTATTCGGAATAACAGCTATAAGCTTCTACAGCTTTGCTGTAAACATCATGATCTTGTCTGAAGGTATGTTTACCAGGAACCAAGTGATGAATGGTACCGAATAAAGCATCCATTTCGTTCCCATCATCAGCAATAGCTCTGGCTCTCAAAGCAGAAGAACCTACAATATGCAAAACAGCAACGTTTTCGGCAAATGAACCAGCTATACCATTAAGAGCTGATAGTTCACCAACACCATAAGTAGTAACCAAACATGAAAAGTTGTGTGGATTGATTCTTGAGTAACCATCAGCTGTGTAGGCAGCATTTAGTTCATTGTTGTTACCAACCCATTCCAATTCTGGGACTTGGTATATTTGCTCAAGTAATCTCAAGTTGAAATCACCTGGGACACCAAAGACTGATTTGGTGACTTTAGATAATCTTTTAAATAGTAATGTTCCAATAGGAATTTTGTTGGTATTAGAAGAACAAGATGACATTTGGGAATTATTAAAAAAAACAAAAACAGGTGAAAATTACTTTCTTTTTGGTTTCTTCTCAACTTTCCATCTCAAAAAGATTTAAATAATGTTAAAACCAACTATTGGCAATACATAAGGCATTGATCATACATTTAAATACAACTGTGAAAATTAAATTTTTTAAAAAAAAAAAATGCTCATATTTCTTAAAAGCGATAAGGTTTCAATGAGCCAAAATCAACTGAAAAAAATGGAAACGTTATAGACGGTAAATGGCGGATATTCTTAATATCCGTAAAATAAGATTTCCCGCGATTTTCACGGCAATTCTGGTGTAGCCCTACAATGACAGATGAATGTTAATATCACTCTCCTTCAAAATGACCCACCAGTTTTTGTATGTGGAGTTCAAGGAGTTAGTAAGCCATATATGATGGATTACGTCCTTTGCTCTTTCAGCCGCTATCAGTCCTCTACTTAGTAAAGAGTCAAAATGAGACATTATTATTTGTTTTCCTTTTTTAAGAGTTAAACTTTCAATGTCTGTATTTGATTTATCTATAAACAGATTTCCAAGCTCACATCCAACTATGAACATAGATCCAAAAAGACACTGAGCTGCAGCCGATGCCAATGGAACGTGGTTTTCTAAAAGTTTGATTATCTCCAGCAAGATGCCTTTAACATGATTATCCTCTGTTAGTCTATTCAACAGTCGTCTGTGTACTTGTAAAATAGATATCAAAGCAAAGATCTTATTAACTGTTCTAAGCTGTTCGTATTCTTGTAAAGCACCTGTTGTTATATTATTATTTGTCCATAATTTAGCATTCAGCCCTAAAAGACCTTGTTTCTTTTCATACATCATTACATCTCTTTCAGCTTCGCTTGTGTTCAGGTAATTCTCCATATTCACCGACAACTTCATGCATTGGTTTTCAAAGTTTAAAATCATCAATGGGTCTATATCACTTTCCAAATCATCTATTTCGTCTTTTATAAAAAGTAGATCTGTAAGTTCATTCATATACTTGATATTTTGCAAATCAACTCCACTAAAATACTCAATGTCTTTCAATTCATTCATATTTTCACTTCTTTTATTATCGTCTATTTTATAAGTATAATGATCTTTTTTTAAGCTCAAATGGAAAAAGTTAGGAAGTGTTTTGTTTTTGTCTGGAATTAAGGCTTTCTTTTCTGGTATGAATGTCATAGCTGTTAGTATATCATTATAGTTTGTCCAGTTTGAAAGAAATTGAATTTCCCTCTCATCATTCATCTGTTGATAAGATTCCTTTGCTTGCTGTGTCTTTGTAACTGAATTGAAGAAATTATGATCATCATAAATAAAGTGCTTATGATTTTTGAAAGTATGCTCTGATGCTATTAAAATTTTGTTATTTCCATTACTGTCTTCAACCGTTATTTGTTGCTGATTTTTTAAATCATTGATTTTACGTAACAAATATAACAACTCCTTGCATGTACCAACAATCAGCTTAACATTTTTATTGTGTTTTCCAAAATAAGCATAAAATACCTGCAGCATAAGCAAACTTGTTAATACATTTACAATTTCATTTTTGTTTATTGGTTCATCCGATACTATCTTGCTTTGAATTAGAATGTAAGCTCCCTTTTTCAGAGCATCGACTTCAAATTTTTTATAAACATCTTTAAAGTTTTTAACTATTTGTCTTTCTTCATAAAACTCATCATATCCATTCTTTTCCAGCCACAAGTCATTAAAAAACTTTCCTTCATTTGTATCGATTAGTTCGTTTTCATCGTTGGATATACCTGCATACGACTCAATGTCTAAATCCTGGAGGTTGTTGCTTTTGGATGACAATGACCAACCTTCGTTGTATCTGCTATTGCTTTCTGAGCTACTGCAGCCGCTTATGCTATTTTTGATTCTATTTTTTCTTAAAATATGTGTGGCTTTTGTAATTTTAGCAAATTCATCAACCATTTTGAAAGTTAAAGGATCACGCATTGCAATTTTGGGAAGAATGGTTTGAAATGGATTCATGTTTCGATATAAATATCCCATTCCGCTAATTGGTGTAAAAGTAGTCCCACTATGATGAATAAAAAATTTAATACAGTCGTATGATGTTTTCATGCTTGGGGCTATCAAATATATCCCTGTAGGTGTACCATCAAAGTTTTGAGTGCCTGTTGACATGCTATGATGTGAATCAAAGGTAGCAACAGACTCATCAAGTGATAAAATAGGCTCATCTGTCTCATCAAATACTGCTTTTGTGCCATCGATATGTAGCAATTCTTTCTTGTCGTCGTTAGAAAGAGCTATTTCTTTTACTTTCTTCTTGCCCTTTTTGACTACTTTTTTTATATTTCCTTCCAAAACCCAGACTCCATTTACGATTTTGATATCATCTCTTTTATTAAGAAATCCATCTTTTTTTTTACTCTTGTATGGTCTACCTCCCCAAGTTACTTTATAAGATCTGTTATATTTTCGTTTATCCGATTTAATCTTTTTGTCTGACTCTTTCGATAAGCTTATCTGATTTTGGCTTATCATTTTGTTTTTATGCTGGTATATGAAAAGAATGAGTGCAAAAAAGAAAAAGAAAATAAAAAAAAAGGTTCGTTTTACTTTGATTGGTTATTATGATCTGCTATTAATTAACCATGTATTGACCCTAAAATAAAGATTCAATGCTATATATACAACTTAATCATGAAATTAAATTCAACTTTTTCACGAACCATTTTTTCCAGGCATCATGTGAAACTTCTCCGCTCGGATCATTGCACCAAAGAGCTATTAGCGGTTTTATGTCCGTCTTTTTTTAAAATGAATGCTGTACAATCCCATCTTACAAGAAGCATTGCCATGTACTTCAATATTTATGAATATGAGTTTGTTGTTTTTGAACTGATTGAATGCTGCTATTTGTATTTCAATTTAATTAAGTTTAAGATTTGATCAAATACTCTCTTTAACTCAGTAGATTTGCTCGCTCAATATATACATAGTTGTCATCGTGGTTTATTCTAAAAAAAAGCGGGTAATGACACGATAGCAGTGGAGAAACAGGTCCTTAGTGTTTGAATCCATACATTATGTCTTTGTTAGTCATATGATAGGTGTTTTTTTTTTTTTTCTGCAACAAAATTCAAGTCTAATCACACTAGAAAGTAAAATACACGTTATCTAGAGCTGTTTGGTCAATTTCATGTGTTCATGTTTTTACTGATATTCTTATAAACTCGCCATATATACGCCAAATCAATGCAATCTTTCAAAGAAGCACTGTTAAATCAATAAGTTCACATACCATGTGACTAGCTGAAGTGTATTACAATTGGAACAATGATAACAACCAACAACACAATAATACCCAGAACCAAACAAGCCTTCATCTTCAAATCCTTCAACCACATTTGCTTTCTAACTCTATTGGCACCTCTCTTGAATCCTTGTGCTGAATTTGCTAAATTGTCTGCTTTATCCTCAATGCTTGTTAATCTTTCACCTCTCTCGGCAACTTTATTGATGTTATCTCTCATTATTCCTACGGTGTCATCTATTTCAGACTTTAAGGCTTGTGCCTTGGATGGTTGTTGGTGTGTTTGTTCATCGTTTTCAAGTTCGTGGTCATCTGAAAATATGTTATCGCCTTGGGGCATATAAGGGTCGTATGGTGAATTGCTGTTATTGTTGCTGTTATTGAAGTAACTCATCTTTCCTTATCTTCTTGTGTTAATGTCTGGTTTCTTTTTATGGGTTTAGAATGCTATTTATATAATTAGATTACTAGAAAAAAAAACAATTTAATTCTCTAACGTCTATGATTTCCTGCCCCCGAAACCTCGTTGTTTTTTTTGGCTGGAAAGGGATTCTTGAGTTATTCAAGGAGCCCTTATGGTGTAGAAAATTTTTCATATAGAGTTGTGAGTATAACGCTACCGTGTATTTGTATTAATTAAAACAACGATATGTGTGGTTAAGCACACTGCTGTTGTATGATTGAAAAGATAAGAAACATGGTATAGATCTAGATAAATAATAATTTGGTAAAAGTTACTGGAAAGCATTTTTTTGGCCCCCTGTCATCTGGGCACTTATAAAATCTATTTGGTCTTGTATGCTTTTTAAGTCGTTTATTCCGCTGGTATTTGTTCCGAATGAAGTATTGAACATGTTGTCAGGTGTTCTTCCAGATGAGGAAAACAAATGGTTGGCTGATCCTGTAGCTGTAGGCTGCAAATATTGGGGGGTTTGATTTGCATTCATATTCTGATGATTCATCATGTAATTAGCAGAGCCAGTAGCAGTTGGTTTTAATGGCTGTAACACATTGTTATTAGAAAATTGTTGCTGTTGGAAGTTCATATGTGGAAGAGCCCCAGTCATTGACAAAGAAACATTGTCTACTTTTGGAAGGTTTTGGAAGTGTGTTAAACTTTCTTTCATGTCTGCTAGCTCAGCCTCATCTTCTTTACTTCTTTCCTCAGTTTGCTGTTGACTCATATTGTGCATCAGTTGATCCATAGGCAATGAAAAATCTAGTTTTGTATTGACATTCAAATCTTCTGTGTTTTCGTAATCATAATACTGCTTTTCATCTTCAAAAGTAACTAGTTTATCTGAAAATCTAACAGACTTGTTTTTTACTCTATTTCCATTTCTCATAACAACTCTTTTGACTCTATGACTTTTACCAGTCATCAATAAAGACGCAAAATTATCAAAATCTAGTTGACCTGGGCCTGGATCATCAGTAACCTCTTCATAAACTTCTTCTTTATCATCAATTTTCGCTAGAATTGATCTTGGTTTCAAAGTTGGTAAAGCTGTATCTAGCAGCAACTCTCTTGTAGGAATTTTGCCGTTTTCATTTATTAATAACACAAGGCATCTCAAAACAGCAAAAAAGTTATCTAACCCAATATTTTGCTTTATGTCATTAAAAATTAAAACAATCTTGTTTTTCACATCTTCATTAACAGTGAAATTATTGTGAAGAAACTCAAATATATCCATTAGTCTAATGGTCTCCCCTGAGTGTTTCTTCTTAGCAATTATATCGTTAAACCATCTTGAGTAATTTTTTATTTCTTCCCTAGACAAAAAGGTTGATTCTAATGATCTTGGTATTCTTTGAACTAATGCAGTAAAATCATCACGTACTGGAGGAGGTAACGTTATTTGACGTTTGTCTGCGGACGCATTTATAAAGGTAGGGGCTGATTGTGTGGATTCTGAATGCTGCATATTTCTGAAAGGATTAGTATTTGACCTCTGTGCTCTTGGTCGATTCATAGAACTCAAAGCTGTATTGTTTTGACTATCAATACTTCCATACTCAGATGTTATTTGAAGATCAGCTTTCGGCTTCCCAAATATGCTACCAGTATTGTTATAATCAATTCTATCATAATTAGGAGTAAACTTTTCCGCAGGCTGTGTTTGAAAACTCGAATTAGAATTAAAAGTATTTGAATTATGTTGATAATTATTTTTGGATTCAAACAATTCTTCTCCTTTTCCATATATTTTTTCAAAATCATCTAATCCTGTATTTTGATACACTTGATTCTGAGGTTCTACTTTAGAGTTCATAAATTGATTACTTTGAGCCTGGACAAATGTGTTGTTTAAATATGGATTGGTTTTAATGCTATTGCTTGAACCATTATTCAAAAGAGTTGGTTGCTGATAACTGCTTCCTGAAAATTGTTGATTCAAACTTGGCTCAATTGTGTATTGCTGCTGAAATTCTGGTGTCATAGAGAGTGGTCTTCCTCCGCTAGAATTAGGAGGCATTTGTTGTGGAATATTTGGTAGAGGTCTATTAGCATTACTGTATGAATTTTGCTGAAAATTTTGCAAATTATATGAATTCAAACTTATTTGAGGGTTTGATACGTTTGGTACATTTGGTAAAGGTCTATTAGAATTATTGTTTATAGGGGTAATCTGATTCATCTGCAAATTCATACCTTGGTTGATATTATTTTGATTTCCAAATTGATTATAATTAGGAGTTGTATTATGATTTCCATTTTGAGAATATGTATTTTGATTAGGCTGAGCTCCAAAATTTATGGAACTGTCAACTCCGTTTAACCATTCATATGACATTATTAAGCTCTTTTGTTTCTAGTTATAAAAAGCAAATATATATATGAGCAGTTGCTTAATCTTTCCAATTTATAGTTAGGTTTTTCTTTTTTGGTATAAGAACAATCTACTTGCTTCAAGCTTTCTGGTTTTTCAATCAAATATAAACCTTGATTATACACTCAATCAAAAATTTTTAGCTTTGTTTTTTATATTTATGTGAAACTTAAAACGGGGTATATGGTTAATTCTAAATCCGCTCGGAGAAAACAAAATTAAGAACTGATATTACACGTGACTAACATTCAAAGGTTTAATTGAACATATACTATATAGTTAAGAGTATTTATTAATACCAATTGTGTTCAGCTTATAAGTACTGAAGCATCTTGGTCTGTGAATAATCTACTTTGGATCAATTTTTGAAGAAGTTTTCAAAAACATATTTGACAACAGCCTCTCCAAATTCTTGGGATTGAACTTAATAGAGGACATCTTCTTCAAAAACTGGTTAATGCTAGACTCATCTTCTTGGTTAATAGCTGCTAATTTAATAATATCATTAACGGTGTCGGTTTTTTGATAACGCAATTGCTTTAACTTTCTGTAAGTATTATCAACAGGTATGTATTTTAACGAAAGTTTTTTGTTTTCAAACTTGGTTAATGTATTTCCAACTTTTTCTGTCAAACCGTAAATGTCAAGAACTTCACCTGAAGGAACAGGAGTAGGATTAGAAATAGTAACACAATTTATATCAACTTCCTTTCTTAAAACCTTGTCTATATCGACACCACTGAAGAATGCACATGATTGCGGCAAATCATCTATGTGTAAAGATTGGCAGAACATCGCTCTGGTCCATATATTACTTATTTGCAGAGCCATGGCTGTTCTATACTTATCCTCCTCTTTACAGATAAATCTTATCTCATCGTGTATAGATATTACAAGTCTTGCATTTATGTTATACTTCTTTATTAAATACTCCATGGAGGTAATCAACAAGTGCAAGTAGTCAACACCAGAAGACTGAATAATCCAATTGATTCTGGAAGTAATAAAGTTTCCTCCAGAAATATTTTCAGCAGAGAGACACTCAGTTATCTTTGCTTTTAAAACTGGAGTTCTACAATCTTCTTCTTCTGCTATTTCAGTTAGTTTTGTAAAAAGCGCACTTTCAGAACCACCATAGTAGATATCTGTTTCAAAATGTTTTCTTCCTTTAGTACGTAAATACAAATTATCAGTGGTTTTTTTACAAGATTCTTGTGTTTGTTCTGGGTCTAACTTTTTTAACAATTGAGCAGTAAACTTTTTACCAGCTCCGTATATTCTACTATAATTGAAAATTTTGGCATTGTCTCTAGAAGTGTTTAAAATATTTGCTGTTGTTGTATGCATATCGGTTCCTTCTTTTTTAGTACCTTCCAAAGTCATCCAACCTAGCGGAGTAGATCCATGATTCTCATACAAAGAGTCAGCTATTAAAGAACCTATCCACAGCTCTTCACTATCCACATCAGCTCCCACAAAGCAATATCCTTCTGGGGCCTCAACAAGAGATTTAAGTTCTGACCCTATTCTATTGGGTTTAATATTTGATGCTGTCAGCCAGGTGTTTTCAACAGCACGTCTTGTAACAGTACCCATTGTAACCAGACCAGGTAAAATCATACCATCATCTCCCTCAAATTTCTCATCCTTAGAAAAAAACTTGTTGTTTTGGAGCATGCTGTCTTTAATAAATTTATTGGTATCATTTGAAGTCAATAACTGATTCTTGTTTACAACCCATTGGCCCATTATTCTTTTTCTATTAGATACCCAATATGAACACTTTGTTACAATATCCAAAGCTTCCTTTGCTAAAGAAAGTTCAGATGAAATTGTTCCATTATCGAAAAATGGTTTAAAGGCTTTTGAAACAAGTCTGGTTACTCTTTTCAATTCGTCATCAGGATGCAAAATCAAAAATCTTTTTCCTTTGCCAGAAGTAGTTGGAGTAGCAGATAATCTATGGTTTTTATTTTCAAGTAAAAGTCTTATTTCTTCTGGATCTTCAACATCAAAGCATAAACAGTATCTTAATTTTAAAGTTTGTTTGTCTACACTTTTTTCAATAAAATGTTGAGCAAAAGAACTCTTCATAAACACATCAGAGCTTAACTTATCATCAGTTTCTTCTTCTTCTTCTTCCTTTTCAGTTGATGATAATGCAGAATTAACACCTTCTGCTTCATTTTTTAATGACTCAAGTTGTTTATCAGTCATTTTAAAAAATTTCTTTATTTGATTATCATTTAATGCATTCATCTTCTTTGAAATCAAGAAGTCTTTATCCATCCATACGTTCTCAAAGATTACTGGTTTACCCATATACTTAAGTTTAAAGAATATTGGGATTAGCTTAGAAGCAACAGTTATTCCAATTTCATTAGGTTTTTTACAAACACCTTTATACCAAAGGGGTTTTCCAGCATATCTATTGTGTACAATATTAGCAACTCCATCATTTCTAACTTTCCAAGGTATCTCATCCCATTCCAACTGAGATAACCAAGGATCATTTACCCAAAAGTATTTGTCTTTTTCATATTGGACCAATAAGTCTTTGATAATAGATTCAATTTTTTCTTGAATTTCTTCAGTGAACTTCAAATACATGTTTTCACAGTTGTTGATATAATTATTCCATTTTGTATTATTTACAGGCAAAAACGCTTGACCCATAGATTTAAGGGCCGCAGTTGATACTGGGTGTGGCAGTCTCTTTTTAAATTCAGGATATACTTTTTTGAACACTTCCTCTGTTAGTAAAGTATCCGAAGCACAATAGGTGATCAAATTTTGTATATTATCAACCACTGGTTTATAAGTCTTACTAACAACAAAAACATCTCTGATATCCTTGTCAGCTTCATATTCTAAATAGAATTTTGCACATTCTTTCAAAGAATTCATAGAGGTTTTTGATATCCAAGGATTGTCATATTGCACACCGGCTGCAGATAATCTATGCTTTTCAATTTCCTCTTTAAAATCTTCAAAAGTCTGACCTGACAATCCTGTAAAGTCATCCAGGCCTTCTCTCTCTAAAAATTCATCAGAATCCATTTGACTCAGCTTTTTTAATTTTTTGTAATGGAAGTACATTAATCTTTGTTTACTACACATTCCAGACACAGCAACATGTAATGATAAAGTATCCATAAAAAAATTATTTGTTTGTGCGTAGTTATATTCTTCAAGTATTCTTGCTCTATCATAAGAGACATTATGGCCAATTATAACTTTTTGTTCATTCTTTGGATTAACTGGACACAAGTTCTGAAGAATTGAAGGGCTCAAGTCAACTGGGTTGACATCTAGTTCTGCAGCTTCTTTATTCAACTTTATCATCATTTTTTCATATGTTTCTTTTTTAGCATTTTCTATTTGGCCAAGCTTCATAATTTTATTATCTTCAAATTTCTTAATCCTTGAATCAAAATCTTTTATAATATGTTCATATCTGTGAACTTCTTTGTTCTTATCATTTAATTCTGATTGAGCAACTTTGAACTCTGCTTTCAAATCGCTTATAATTTTTCTATGATCTTTCTTCAGTAAAGTATTTTCCTTGTTAGTCGTAGATTTCATTTCAGTATAAATTTTACTGGCTTCTTTTTTAGTCAGTTCAGCGTCTAAGCTAACTGCTTCTGCAACAAATTCTTGTCTAGTTGGTAACTCAAGTAAAGTAGGAGAACTGTTAAGTTTTTCCAGCCACTTATTTTCCGCAATCACTGCATTTTCTTGTAGTAAACTTTGTTCCAACCGTTTTTGTTTGAGCTTAACTTCAAAGTTTATTTTTTCGCTTTTGGCTGTTTGAAGCTTTTCTTCTATAACCAAAAGTTTATCCTGATAATTCAAAACGGCTTCAAGTAGTGGAGCTTTTTTCATTTTTTCCTCTTTCCACTTATTTAGATATTCCTCTTCCAAGTGAGCATTATCTTTGTAGTGATGATATGCTTTTATTAAAGCTGGGGACAACCAACAGTATACATTAGTAGTGGATTTGGCAGTGGCCATTACAGGATAATTCGATATTTGTGGAAGAGTCTCAACATCAAATGATAAGAACTTTTCACTAGGATAGTCCACCTTCACAGGCGGTTGATCATTGTATAATGAGTACTTCACCCAGCCTTCTTCTATAAGCCATTCCGTAGGTAAAATCTTTAGTTTTTCTTCAAAAGGTTGATCTTCTCTGCCTTTTCGTTTTTTTAAATTGTCTAACTTTGCATTCTGCGCTAAAGATTCATCTATAATTTTAGTGTAAGGTTCCGCTAAGTATTTTCCAATCTTTAGGAAATGACTTTCCAAATCTGGTCCTTCTAGATCTGGAAAATTCTTAATATTTACAGGGTCAAATCTAGAGGTTCTTTTACCTTTCAGTTCAAAGTTTTCTAATGATTTATCACATATTTCCTTTAAAATTTTAGTTTTGAATCTTTGAAAACCTTCCTCTTTGGTATTATTTGCGTTGCTTACTTTCTGAGCACTGAATTTCTTTCCAAAAACTTTCTCTTTTAAATCTGGTTGAAGACATTGAATACCATATGGATTGATCAACTTATCATCTTCAACTTGTTTATTTGAATTGCATAAAATTGCCGATGTTTTTATAGTTCTAGACGAAAGTATCATATGCGATAGTGTATGTCTATAGTAGCTTTTAATCACTACGTTTTGTCCTTCGCTGACTTTTAAAAAAAAAGACATAAAAAAAGTATTACTAACTAGATTTTGCTAATTTAAAAAAAAAAAAAAAACTTGATAATGCACTTAGATGTATTTGATTATTCGGTTTATTCATCATGTTCTTATTCTTATGACAGCTGAATCCACATAACATAACGATTATATACATGTCAATTTTTAAAAATATTAAGTAATAATTTCAGTAGTGAAATATTCCGGATGCTTGTACTAGAAAAAAAAGCAATGAAACTGAACGCTTGTATCGGATATAACCTCATAAAAGGTCTAAAACACACATAAGAAGTGTCTTGAAGCAATGTGCTTTGCTTAATTTATGTAAGAATTAAGACTGCCAAATAAAAAAAAGACCATTAATCTAGAGCTTCAAACTCAAACTTGAATTGACAGCGTGTAAACATAAGAAATTATCACAACATACTTTTATGACAGGGTAACTTAACTATTTTTGCCTATTTTGGCATATTAGTTTTTTTTGAAAGCTAGCACTGAAAAATTTAACCCGTGTTGGTGTTTGATCTTGAAAAATAACAACATACGTATTATCAGTACTGAACACCCACAAACCCCCCAAACAGCACATTCACTATGGAATCTAACAATCCTTTATCCTTGTACACCATCTCTTCCTTTGTTATTTTAAATGACAAGGGAAGACGTGTTTACAACAGATACTATACAAACCCATTCATCAAATACGAGCAATACGAAAAATCAAAAGAAACCGGTACAAACAGCAATTCAACTGATGTTAGTCTAAATAAGAAGAAACAAGTTGAGTACGAAAGAATTGTTTATAAGAAAATAAAGGAACAACATATTTCACACAACAAAGATATCGAGCTTTTAGTTCTTGATACAAAAACCATCATATACCAAAAAATTAATGATTTATACTTTGTAATGCAAAGTCATAGCTCCAGTCAAAACACCAATGAGATTTTATTACAAGCTGTCTTTGAAGGTATCATCAAGAGTCTTGACTTGCTTTTGGAGGGTTCTATAGATTTAGCCACAATTTTGGATAACTATGACTTATTGTCACTTGTTGTTGACGAAGCTATTGATGACGGAATTGTTTTACAATTTGATGAATCTTGTATCGTTAACAGAATCACTTTGATGACTGAAGATGAAGGACAAATCAATTTGAACAACATAGCTGAAAAGGGTTTCAAATCAGCATGGGGCTTTGCCAAAAACAGATTTTCTCTTTAATTTCTATATATATATATAAAGCTGCAAATTTTATATTAATGTAATCTACTTTTTCTTTCCTTTGCCTTTGGCTTTTTGAGATTTATTATTCTTTGATCCTTTTCCACCACCATTGGAAACTACATTTGATCCAGGTAGACTACATTTGAATTTATCAACAAAGAAACATGTAACCAAAGACTCGACTGGATACTCTTTGATTTTATCACTTTCAATTGGCCATATACGCTCTTTATCCTTGCTCTCTAAATCCAGCTTCATATGTCTTTCAAAGTAAACCATTATATCATGGCAATTTTTCATCTTCTTGTTTGTACCATTTAAGATCTTAATCTTAAATTTACACTTAGACAAGGCCATCCATGGAGCAAACATAGGAACAATATCGTAATCAAATAAATCGTCTTGTTCGGGAATATTGCTTAGCTTCAATAAAGGTGAAAGCTCTTTCAACATCAAGTCGTAATGAACTAGTGGTTTTGGTGTGTTCATCAATTTCATTACTTTTTGCGTTTGGAACTTGGATTTCTCTTCCAATTGACGAGCTCTTTCCTGTCTCTTGAATGAATCCTCACTAATGCTGTTTGATGGAGTCAAACTGTTTTTCTTTTCTAACTTCTTTTTAGATTTTTTAGGTTTAGGCTTCATGGACTCAGCTTGTTTCTCATACTCATCAAAAATGTTAGCAATGGTTTCACTGTGCGCATTTTTGATTTCCTCAACTTCTTCTAATTCAATATGTTGTTCTTCCTCATCCTGGCTTTCACTGTCAGAATTCTCCAAAACATTTTTATCTATACTTTCTTGAATTAATTCAGCTTTATTGTTATAAAAATCAATGACATCTTCTGCTTGAGCTATATGCTCTACATATTCCTTGGTTTCACTTTTAGATTTTTTTCTCCACATTAAACCAAAACCCATAACGATTTGTACCGGTGACGTTCTAATAAGTTTGCTTTCGTCTATGATGAAGAACTTCCCATTTTCCAAAACACCGTTTTTATCAAAGTCGTTATCAACAAATTTAGATATGTTTGAAACCTTACAATATAAACAAGAAGAACCATTAATTTTTTTGTTCCAAGCTTCAGAAGCAGCTAGGCAGTATTGAGAAGCTTCTAAAATAGCTCTTTCTGACAAGGTGTCTTCTTTTCTCAAATTTTTTATTAAAACCTTTGAGTTTTTATTCATTAAAGAGCTTTCACAAGTCAAGTAAAAATCGTCTGATTCAGCATACTTCCAATAAATATTGTCATCATTCAACAAGATACACAAATATCCATCTGTAGTGATAAACCAGTGGAACTTTTGAAAAAAGAAATTTTCTGCCAAACGTGTAATGTTTGGAGTTGTTTCTTGATTCATCTTTTTGTTTAAATTTTTATTAAACTTATTTTCTATACTCTTCATTGCTTTCTTCTGGTTAGTTAAAGTCTTTGTTTTTTTAGATTCAACCTCTTTTTTCAAAGAGAAATATGTGGAAGCATTTGTGTAGGCACTTTTACTGAAATCAATAGCAATGCTGATCATTTTCTTTTCTTTCTTAGGAGTTTCTGCATCCAAATCAGAGTCAGAATCGCTTGAAGAATCAGAATCAGAATCAGAACTTTCGCTTTCGTCGTCGTCATTATCAATAGGTAGTAATACAGTAAATTTGTTTTCTTCTAATTTTAAAGGTAGTCTTATTCTTCTGATGTTATCAGATAACTTGCCCTTCCTCTTTTGTTGACTTTGAATCCAAAGTTCAGCTGCTTTCCAATCCATTTGATTTTCATAAATCAACTTATTCATAGTTTCAATTAATTCATCGATTATATCAACATTGGCTATGATAGCATTTCCTTTAGCTTCGTTGCTGTGGCTAGCTTCTTCTAATTGCTTCAATCTTTCAAAATTTTCTTGCTTGGCTTGATCCAACTTTCTATTTTGTTGAGATATAAAGTTGTTTGTCTTTGTAGATATTTTTAAAACTTCTAACGTTGAATAAAATGTATCAATAGCATTTATGTATCCGTTACTAATTGTATCATATTCTAAACCTGTTGGTTCAAAAGGAGAGTAACTATCATACAAAAATTTTGGATTTAACTCTTTAGATTCAGGTTCACTTTCTAAAAATGAAGGATTGATTACCTTTGTTAAATACCCTAATCTATTTTCTTTAGATGTCTTCAATACCTTTTCAACATCTTCAGCACAATTGCGTAATATATCCAAAATCTTATTGATCTCTTGTTCATCAGAATCAAAAAACGAAGTGCATGCTTCATTGACTTTATATCCACTTTGCTTTAATTTTTCCTGTATCAACTGATTTGTTAAAGTGGGATAATTTAAGTATAGAAGCTTTGAAATGCTCAAAACCTTAAATTTCTTATTGTTTTTGTTTTCAAATGCATTAACCTTTTCACTTTCTGCATTGAATAATTTTTGCAGGTAGGAAACAGTCATTTTTTTTAAATCTTCTTCCAAATAGTTTTCAGAAAGCTTTTGTTCATTTATTTCGTTTTCTTCGCTGAACAATTCCAAAGGATTAAATAAGTTGTAAAAGCCTCCAATCTGAATTCCATGTTCTTCATTAACTCTGAAAACTTGTAGTATTCTCAAATTTTCATCCAAAACTATCAGATTACCACTACTGAAAAATTCTAAGGATAAATAAAACATACCATTGCTAAATTGCAAAACTATAATTCTTTCATTAGGTATTTTCTTCAAACCTGTTAGCTTTTTGTTAGACAAATAATTTCTCATTTTAACAATAAATCCTGATGGTGCAGGTGGTGTATTTCTTGTGTACTTGGTGACATAAATCTTCAACCCATTATCTATCACCAAATTTTGTTTAACATCTGGTTTTTGAAATTTCAACAAAAATTGCTTGTGCGCATCTTGAATGTTGTAAATATTGTTTAATCTTAAACCGACCAAACTTTCCTCAAGTTCATTCACTAATACTTCAAGATCTAAAGCTGTTAACTTTTCTTTCATTTTTTCTATAGGTTCTTGGTTAAAGTAAAACTCCTTGTGAATATTAACGTAATGTTTTATATATAAAAAATTCATGCCAAAAAAATATATATATATATAAGCTAACCTAAAATTTGAAAATTTTAAAAAAACGTTTTTAATTGTCACGTGATATTTCAAGTTGAACAATTTATATAATTGACAGTGAGTTAATCATATTGAACAGCATGGAAAGCTAATTTTCATCATTAAAAACATTATATATTTACAAACTTTGTTTCTTTTTCAACAAAAATAAAAATAAAAAAGCTAACCTAGAAGCTTCAAAGCTGCATTGTATATTTCTACATCCTCGGATAAATGTCCGTTATCCAGCAAGAACCTTAAAAACATTTTCAATTGTTTGTTTTTTGCATTCTCTTCGATTAAATATTCTCCAGTCAGTTTGTAAATTGACCTCTCGGCATGAATAGCTTGTTGAAGAATCTCTATTTGTTTTTCGGGGTTATTGTTCCTACTCGCATTTTGAAATACAAATTCTAAGTCCGTATTAAATGTATCCTGTTCATATGTGGTATGTTCATCTTCATCATTTGAAGGTTTCAAAGACCCCTCTGGAGAGCACAAATTCCTTAAACGTTCAATACTAGACGTATATATGGGATGATTTATGTTTAATTTTGGCACCATGGATATCAGTTTGTTATGTTTTTCCTTTATCAAGTCCCTTCTTCGATGTTCACTTTCAATGTGGTTCTTTTTTTTCACGTCCTCTGTAAGAAGGGCTTTTCTACCTTTTCTTCTATCTTTATTATCTGTTTTCTTCTCTACTGCCATTTGGTCTTCTGTTAATGTGGTTTTGGTTAACAGTTTGTTGTAGATGAGTAGAAGATTGTGATATTCTAATTATTAGGAGTTAAGAAAAAAAAAATGGTCTTAAAAACAAATAATCCGAGGAATACCCCCATGTGAAAAAGTTGTGTTACTATTTGTTAGTGGTAATGCTTCTGGTCAGTATATTTATAGACAGATTCTATGCATTGTGGGTATTAAGGTTTTGCATAAGGTATTCTAATAATCTATCACATTTAACCTCATAAGCTTTATTTTTTGGCAAATGCTTTAGTGGTATCTTGCTTTGGCATAGATAATATATTATTTATCTTATTGGGGGTTTTTTCTACGAAAAGGGAAACGTTTAATCAATATAGAGGAAAACGGGGTTTAGCTTACAAATGAGCACATTGATTTTCTTATGCAGAAAGCTTGATTTTTATTAATGTGAAATTTGACTCTATTAAATTAGACTTTTTAAGTGTTGCTTGTTCCATTTCAGCAAT
>ERZ794949.260-NODE-260-length-18919-cov-3.660146_pt1 | contig 18919 bp, 11 predicted proteins | sample MGYA00511363_ERZ794949 | MGnify/ENA primary metagenome ERZ794949 (study PRJEB30137, sample SAMN04331402) | food metagenome | isolation source: T1 must sample point D1 replicate B | place: Australia: South Australia ...
CAGTAAGATCCACAACTACGAAGACTTACCTGAAAACTGTAAGAAATACTTGAAGTTCATTGAAGAGTACTTAGGTGTTCCTATCAAGTGGATTGGTACTGGTCCAGCCAGAGACGCCATGATTGAAGTATAGGCTCTTATGATATATATAAACTAAAGATATGATTTTTCTATTAACTTTTTTTTTTTTTGATAAACGAATGTGTTTTATGAAGTTCATTATTTAATCATATTTGACATTATGTTCATACTACACTGGACTAATCCATACATTTTACAGTTACACCAACCTGCGAATCTAATTCAAAGTACACACTATTATTCATGACAACTCAACCTATCAAACTTGACAACAAGGAAACTGTTCTCCAATTTTTGGACTCTTACGATACCTTCTTATTTGACTGTGATGGTGTTTTATGGAGTGGTACCCATTTATTGCCTAATGTTATAGAAACACTATCCTTATTAGAAAAACTAAACAAGACTGTTTTATTTGTCACCAATAACTCCACCAAGTCCAGACAAGACTATACAAAGAAGTTTGCCAACTTTGGTATTGAAAACGTTACCAAGGACCAGATCTTCAGTTCATCCTTTGCCACTGCCATCTACATGAAGAACTTCAGCTCTTTGGACCCAAAAACAGACAAAATCTGGGTCTTTGGTGAATCTGGTATTGAAAAAGAACTTCAAGAGGTTGGATTCACTACTTTAGGTGGTAGTGATCCTCGTTTGTCAGAGGAATGGGATCAACAAAAGACACCATTCTTGCCATGTGACCCATCGGTCAAGGCTGTTGTTGCTGGTCTGGACACCAAGATCAACTTCCACAGACTATGTGTGACTTTCAACTACTTGAAACAAGACGATGTCAAGTACGTGGCCACAAACATAGACACAACATTCCCTGGAAAGCCATACTTACAACCGGGATGTGGTTCCATGATTGAGCTATTGACCAAGAGTTCTGGAAGACCAGAGCCTCCAAACTGTGGGAAGCCATCCCAACTAATGTTGGACACAGTCTTTGAGGCCTTCCCAAACTTAAAGAGAGAAAAGTGTTGCATGATCGGTGATAGATTGAACACTGACATCAAGTTTGGTATTGATGGTAAACTTGGTGGCCAACTTTTGGTTTTGTCAGGTGTTGAAAAGGAATCATGCCTTTCTGATAAGACCCATGGCTTTGAGCTACCAAAGTATTATGCAGACAAGTTGGGTGATGTCTATGAACATTACTCCAAGTAGATTTTAATGACTTATATATGGAATAACCTGATGCAGTTTTTTTCTCTAAAAGTATACGCGTTTATGGAAAATTAGAAGCTTTTGCATTTTTTCATAAAAAAATGGAAATTAAATCCAACATTTATGCATCAATTTTTAAAATACATTTAAAGGAGGTAGTCCCACGTACAAGACGATACAAAATTACTGCACTAAATGAGTGAAGAAGATAAAATCATAAGCTGCCCTAGCTGTTCCAAAAAAATCCCAATAACAAAGGTCAATTCCCACCTTGATACATGTCTGTCAGGATCTCAGAACACTCTGAAGAACGCGTTATCAGGCCGAGTGAAAAAGCCATTTGGCCTGACTCGAAGAGCAATGTCCACAGTCACCCCATCTACAAAAGCAAGTAAGAGCAATGCATTTACCAGAAGCATGACTTTGGATGGACTGTCCAATGTCAAGCTTCAACCACAAAGCACAGTTGAGAAAGTTGAGGAGATAAAGGACGAAATCTTTCTCAGCGACAACGAGAATGCACACCATGATGAGCCGAAGAAGATTGAATACGAAACAAAATTTGACGATCCAGATTACCTAGAGAAAATAAAAAACCTACCGCTGTATGAGAAGCTCAAGCCTCAGTGTTTGAAGACATACATTGGCCAAGACCATTTACTGAACAAAAAAACAGGAATAATATACAAACATTTGTCCAGCACACCAAGCAGCATCCCGAACATGATCTTGTTTGGTCCACCGTCCATAGGCAAAACATCACTGATAACAGTCTTATTGAACGAGCTGAATGCTAGGTCAACGGGAAAATGGAAAATATACTCCCTGTCGGGGGTCTCCCTTAGTATACCTGACCTGAAAAAGATCATTGAACAGACAGTGAAGAGTTTTCAGAACTGGAAAGTCAAAAGCATCATATTCATCGATGAGATACATAGACTGAACAAACTCCAACAGGACTCCTTGTTGAAAATATGCGAGCTGGGCCATGTCAGATTGGTGGGATGCACCACCGAGAACCCATCGTTCAAGATCAACGATAGTGTGCTTTCAAGATTGAATGTGTTTGTACTGAATGAGTACACAAAGGAGGAAAGATGGCAGATGTTTGAGCTGATTAAAAAGGTTCAGGCCCACTACTTGCCAAGGGTAAGCTTTGAAAACGAAGATCAAGAAAGGGAGATCTTTGAGACGGTTATCGGGCTGAGCAGGGATAACAGAAGATTCATTTCGCTTTATGAAAACCTGTACTTGTACTGTCTTGATGAAAATAAGGATTCTGTGTCATCCATTACAGTTGATAAGATGAAGGAAATGACAAAAAGCAATGCCTTCAAAAACGTCATGTACTACAACACGGACACCCACTATGAATTGATATCTGCATTCCACAAGTCGGTGAGAGGATCAGACACAAATGCGTCCCTGTATTACATGTTTAAGATGCTCAAGCATGGGTGTGATCCCTTGTACATATGTCGGAGAATGATCCGGATAGCCAGTGAGGATATCGGCATTCTCAATAACCATGCATTGGTTTTTGCTAATACCACATATGACAGCTGCATGAAACTGGGAATGCCTGAGTCAGATGTGATTCTGGCACACTGCTGTGTCATGCTCTGCGAGAGTCCCAAATCAGTCAAGGTTTACCGTGCAATGAACAAGATCAAAACGGCTCTTGAAGAGAACAGTGTGTATAGAGATGGCGATGTTCCCTACCATTTGAGAAACGCACCAACAAAGTTGATGGAAAGATTAGGGTATAAAAAGGATTACAAGTACAACCCAGACTACAAGGATGGTGTGGTACCTGAAGGCCAAGACTACTTCCCTGACAGCTTTTATGATGAAAACCTTGACAGTACGGACAAGAACTATCTGAGTGAAATGAAACATGTTTATGATAATGAAAAGCATCTTGGATGATTAAACTGGTGAGAAGAAAAAAAAGCATACATTTTTTTTGCAGATGCCAATGAGGGTTCTATCTTTTTTTATGAAATGATATTAATTAAAGATTTTATAAAGTGTTTTTATAGAATTGGTTTAGAACAACGAATGTGTCTGTGAATTCCTGCTTAGCTGAATCAAGTGAGTTCATGAGGAATTTGAAGATCAACTCATCGTTCAAACAGTTATATAATTCTTCTTCGTTAATGTTCTTTATAGTATTCGATCCATCAACCTTCAAGGCCTTTGTTAATTCCTTTTTTAGGGCAATATTTTGAATAAGTTCACAGTAGTAGGCAATTCTAGGAAGACCTAGGGCAGAGGATGAACCCTTTAGGAAATGACCTAAAGAGGAAATCTCGTTCAAATTGGACTTGGAGTTAATCAATGATTCTATTTTACCAAATGTTTCGGAACATTGGTCTTTTAGTTGTAAAAGAAGTTCTTTACTAAAGGAGTTTTCAGAAAGATCTGATATGATAGGAGAGGATGTGTTTGTGCTGGTTTGGACTTCTTCATCCTCATCATCTGAGTCCAATTCCATCTGAATTAGCTCGTTCAAAATGGTCCAGTTGATGTAGTCTAGTGCTTGGGTGGATTCGCTGATAAGCTTGATGGATAGAGAGTTAGGACTGACCATTATATCACAAAGATGTTTTGCAGGTTGTTATGAATATAAAAAGTATAAACTATTACAGTAATAAATTACAACTTTAATGAAGAAAATATAAAACATGAGATAAAAAGAAATCCACCAAGAACTTTAATTTTGGCGGTAAAGTAATATTTTTTTTTTTTTTTGCAATTTTCCCAAAATGAAAATATGTAACAATTCTGGGAAATGGGAGTAGTTTGTGCTCTAGACGACACTTACTACTTTGGGAAGTATGATTTCTATCAATTTTAACAAAGAAATGTGCAAGAAAATATCATATTATCTAACATGATAAAAAAAAAACCTCACTATAAGATAAAAGAATTGATCATGAGTATGGTGATTGTCTTAAGAATATACAATAACTTGATGATTTATACACTTTACCATAAGTAACATGCTATTATCAGTGGTAACGGTAATGTACAGTACCAATCTTATATCCGATTAGGCAAAACGCATTATCGATTTCCGCCAATTTGTTTTTTTTTCGTGTTTTTCCACACGATTCCATGTTCCATAAATCATATATTGGTAGTTTTTTTGTGCTGTATTCACCATTAACTCATCATGATATCTTGATCCAAACCATCATTCACATACATTACATTTGCAATATTGTTTCTTATTTAAAGTATCTGGATATAATTACTTGAAGAAAAAACCAAAAACATCAAAGGTATTTTCATCAACTACCAAGTATTTTAACTATATATTCACATTATTAAAGCTACATCAAAAATAACAACATAAACTAAATGCAAGCTGTACAAGGTCTTCTGGCAAGAATATTCTCTAAATCCAAGGAGTCTGAAGAACATAGCGATAATGACCTACTCTCGCCTACAGAAAGTGAGAAAAACATCATACTTCCACTCAGAAACAGTATGGAAACGCCTGAAGGCATAAATGATGGTCCTATGATGAATGAAATCACAAACTCTTCTGATGAATCAGACAGCAGTATGGAAATTCTGGAGGTACGATCTTTCACTTCGGATGATGAGCTAAAAATTTTGAATGGTAACTTCACGCATTTCAAGTCTTCCAAATTATTGGGCAATATTTATAACGACACCAGCAAACCTATAGATGATTTAAACTTTCAAAATAACAATCTCATGGATCACGATTTTCCTCAGCTGAATACAAATAATCAAAATAATGATTCAGGCTCCTTTCAAGTTCAACCTCACAGTTTGGACATTAACCGAGAGAGCCAGCACGGAAAGGAATCGATTGTAGAAAATATGTCATCTTCAGATGCTGATGAGGATAATGTCATTGTTGAACTCAAAAATGAAACACAAGCCATGGATAACAATGAATTAGATAACAGAGGCTCCACTTATGGTGATGATGACGATTTCATCAACAAGATTGAGGAGTCACTGATTAACAAGCATATTTTACAGCCCGTTGATAATAATGGCAAAGTACAGGAAGAATATGCACCTTTTGAACAAATGATTGCTGGTAACAAAGGTGTAACATTTGAAGAGGAAAATATCACAAGTGAAGAGGATTCAGTTGCAGTCACTGACTCAAATGATAAGAAAGAAGATACAATAGATGAAATTGACTCAGAAGACGATAATGGCATAGCAACAAATAATCCTTCGAAGAATATATTAGAAATGATCGAAGAGACAACAGAAACAGATACTGAGGATGAAGAAAACAGCTATCAGATGAACATTGAAGCAACTGGCAAGGATTTTAATGAGTCCTTGAAATCTGTGAAATATCCCATTGGTTCTAATGAGCAAACCATTGAGGAGCCTTCAGATTTTTTGATTCAAAAGGTTAAGACTCCTTATCTAGATAAAGCTGAAATAAAACTTCTTGTTGAGGAAGAGAAGAAAGGAACTGACCAGGGAACTGATGTTAGTGATAAGGAAGAACCAACTACAACTTTGAAAAGAAAGGTTAATGAGGAAGAGTCTCAAAAGAATACGGAAAATGAGTACTCGAATCCCCTTCTGAATGGATTTTTCAGCCAAAAAAAGAATAAACTGAAGAAAAGAAAGGTTTACATAGCAAGCGAAATAAAGACATTTGACTCATCTCTTTTTACAAAGGAAGAGGATGACCTGATACTGGAGTATGTTAGAAGCAACTCTCATCTGAAAAACTCACACAGTCTGTATGATCACATTGCCAAAAGACTGAAGAATCATACGGGAAACTCCATAAGAAGAAGATTTTTTAACAAACTGGAAAAGCAAATGGTTTACCACTACGAAGTTGATGAGGAGACAGGTGATGTTGCCAAGGACAAGGAAGGAAATGTCATAACGACACAGGAAAAAATAAACACTCAAAAATCTAAATACACAGCCGAGGAAGACTACAGCACAGCATTGCTTTTGAAATGCCACTTCTATCTGGATCTTAATCCTGATGTTGAGGGTATCATAGACCGATATGACATTGAAGCATTGGACAGCATGGAAAGAGAATACTACGAAGCAAACTTGATCCCAGATGGTGACAACAGGTTGGATGAACAGAAAATTATCCCCTCAAACCCAGATATCCCATGCTGCAACAATGGGAAGGTTATAGATTGGAAGCCAGACTTTGCGCAGTTCAGATGCAACGGCACTTCTGGACCGTTGAAGAAAATCATAGTGGAAAGATTGGTTCTGAAGTTTCCAAATCATTCCATTAAGTCATGGAGAGACAGATACAACCGTTTTTTGAAGCCATATGGGATTGATCGATACATATACTACTACAACAAGTGCAGATTGCTAAAGGTTGAGCCAGAGCCAATATCAGGGCTAACAAGCGCACGCAGCAGGGCCATACTTCTTCAGAAAACCGCAACATTTGCTGAAAACATTACCTTGGCTGATCTGGAAATGAAGTTCACTCGAAGACGAGCCTAAATAATAATTAATAACAAAAGAACAAATAAGTTTTTTATATATATTCTCTTTTAGTCAATGGGTTGGTCCAGAATTCCACGCAATGTAGGACCCAGCGGATCGTCATTTGCATTGTCCACATCCCAATTCAGTCTATCCATGTCAAATCTCTTTATTGTGTTGAAGTACTTCAAGTATAACCAGTCACTTATCTGCAGAATTTCATCGGCACTCTCGATTTCCAGCTTGTTGAAGAAGATGAACAGCTCATCGAACGAGGACACCTGATTGATGATGAACTCCTTGTGCTTGTACAGGATCCCCAGGACGATCCATGTTTGTGGATACTTCCTGAATCCCGCGACAGTGTAGTCCCAGAACTTGAGCAGGTCGTGGGACTTGAAGTTTTCCCTCGTGAACAGCACCAGAAACATCTTGTACACGTAAACGAAGTTCTCGGCGTTGATTTCCTTGAGTTTCTTCATCAGGGAGGGCATCAGAATCTCAGTGAGTATGCTCAGGATATCGAGATTGTGCGTGATGCCCTTCTGGTCTTCACGGAAGTTGTCTCTCAGTCTTAGATCATCAAACATCTTGAGGGATATGTTGTACACAAGTGCCTCCTGGCCTGGATAGAGTAGGTATATGGTGGAGACTATATCCGCCATACCCTGAACATACTGGGTTGGGTGGTTTTGGGTTAGATTTAGAAGAATCCTGTTTATGCTTAACAAGTGCTCGTTGCTCAAGCTCCAGTTATCCTCTTCCTCTCCCTCGTCATTTGCATACAGGGGATCCATGGAGCTCAGTCTGTAAACGTCCTTGATGATCTGGAAGCTGTTTTCATCAAGGTCGTTGACCCCCGAAGTGTTATTTGCGGATCCATTGTTCAGGTCCTTTGATAATTTTTCATACTCAGACTTAATAATCTCGTCAGCTTGCAATCTTTTCAGTTCATTACTGGTGATGTCATACAAACCCAACAGAATTGGATACATCTTGATTCTGATTTCCTCAGATATGTTGTTGAAGTTGAACAAGCTTCTTAGCTCAAACATGGTTATTTTCAAGTATCCCTCCTCATCCATGATGTCACTCAATTCCAAAACAGAGTCTCTTTCCTTCTGGTAAACAAACTCCTTGCCGTCATTGGTCATTTCAATCTTTCTTAGCTTTATTATACCTTCCTCTTCCGACTTACTTTTGAACCGTTCAGCCCAGTGTTGCAAGTACCTCTGCTGTTCAATAATGAACTTCTTTGACTCCTCTGGTGCAATGTCCTGAATTTTGTTCATGACCCATCTGACCTTCTCGTTCTTCTTGTACGTCTCCTTGCTTGTCAGTGATACAGAAAGATCAGCAAACTTTGCCATGAGGGACCACTTGGTGTTTTCCAAATTATTCCAGAAGGAACCAGTGTCCTTCTTTTCAGTGTCTGGACTGAATGGGGATACTTTGTTGTTAAGAATGTACACGTTTTCGTTGTTTTTCTCTCTCATCATTGGTGTGACCTTCATGATGGCCCGTTTCAGATCCTCACCTCCATAGTAAAGTTCGTTTTTGTTGTCAAATGGGTTGTATTGAGTCTTGATTTTGTACTGCTTTATTCTCTTTGTTGACTCGCATTCATCATCATGTAGGAAGATAACAAATTCTTTGGAGTTTAATAACTTTATCAGAATTGAACCTTTGTAAAATTTGGAAGGCTTTCTAAAGTGAATCAAGTTAATTGCATCAAATGGGAAGGAGTAGTATAGGTACTTATTGGCAAAGTCAATACCACCAGATATCGTTAATTCAACCTTGTTAGGTTTCTGGTCAATAATGGAGTCCTTAACAAAGTACAAGTCCAAGGTATCAAAATATTCGATGTATGATGCTGTTAAAGATGTCTTTTTTATATAGCCTAAGTATAGAAAGTTGTCTAAACTTTTATAGATGATTATGTACCCATTGATGTTATCTTTCAGGCTTTTTGTAGGATGCAGAAAGCAGCCTGATTTACAGTATATGATTTTCATAATGTGATGTGAGTATGTTCTTAGGGTGATTTTGGTCCATGTATTAGTTACTGTATTGATAAGAGGGTTTAACATTTAAGCCAAGGAGTAAATTTCAAGGGGTGTGGAAGTGGAATACGTGTAAAAAGGCAGATTTAGCATGCATAGTCACGTGTATGCAATCACCAAAGAAAAATATCCCACCAAAAAAAAAAAGCAAGCCTTAGCGATTTCAAAGCAATACGAAACATGCTTTAAATAATTATATTATTATAAAAAACAAATCTTTGTTGCAGTGGATCCCAGTTACATAGCACAGAGACGCTGCCTATAACAGAACATGAGCACTAGAAGAACTTCAACCAGAAGAAACAACCAGACACACACAACCACCACACGAAGTGGAAGAAGACAAGTGTCCACATACAAGGAACCAAGCAGTGGAGACGAAGAGGACTTCTATGATGATGACGAGCCAGAGGAAGAAGTTGAAGAAGTGGAAGAACAAGAAGAGGAAGAGGAAGACTACTTTTCAGAATACGAAGAAGAACCCGAGGAAGAGGCCATCCCCATAAAAAGCAAAAGAGTCAGTGCAAGAATAAACAAGATCGAGGAACCGGAAGACAACGAGGATGAACTTGAGGAGGACCAGGAGGAGGATATTGAAGATGACAAGGACTTGGTGAGGGAAGAAAAACTCAGAATGAGAAGAGCGCTAGCTGAGAGAAAGCTACAGGAGGATAAAAGACTGGTGCTCAACAAGCTGCTAAAGAGAAGAGTTGGAGCCACAAGAGGAAACATTGCACACAGCATGACTGAGAGCAAGGAGGACAACCCTGAGAAGGATGAAACACCACAGCCTGTGAAGAAGGTGAAGCTGCCTCGGAGACTGGTGTACAAAAACGATGGCAGCATTATATATCACATGGAGTAATTGCTTTTTGGTGACACAAAGTCCCAGTTGGGACATAAGTCCGACAGTGCGACGCCAAAAAGGCGACGCAGCGCTGGGCGGAGGAAAATTTTTTTTTTTTTGGTGATAAACGAATGTTTTGCTGGGAAAAAAAACAGAGGGGGTCTTTGTCCGTTAAGGTTCAACATCGAATGGAATGGCAGTTCCATCCATAAAGCTCAAGACAAAGAGAATGTGTTTTGAAAGTCTATAATCCTTTGACAGTCTATAATCATTCGTTATTCACACTCTACGCCATTATTTATACAGCAAAAGACCACAAAAACCTATTCATAGTAAAAGAAATAAAAGTAAATTAGAGTCCAACAACACTGTACAACATCTGTTTGCCTTATTTTTTTTTTTGTTCTTTTCAAATAAAAAGTTGATAACCCTCATATCCATATTTTTATGAATAATTACAACCAAAGCAGTGCTTCTAATAAGAGACAAAAGACCACCCATGACTCCAATAACTACATCAACGTTCCCATCCATCTGCTTCCTTTAGTGTCAACAAACAACAAGAAAATTGTCATACCTGACCCACTGCCTCAGTCTGTTTCGCTGTTAAGACCTCCCAACTATTCAGTTAGAAAGTACTTGTCAAACATGTCCATACTGAGAGTTTATGAGATTGTTAATTTGTTGTCATTCACTGTGAAGCAGGCCATCAATGTTCAGAAAAAAACACAGGATAGAGAAAAGTACTACAAGAGCATTGAGCCATGCATTGCCATAGTGGACAAGATGTTTGCTCCGTATGGGTCCATTCATTATGCCATATCCCCCAACCAGTCCAACAGCAAAATAAGAACATTTGAACTTTCTGTTCTTTCTTTCTTGTACTTCTTCAAGCAGTGGATGTGTAACATGGTGAATGCAGACTTGGAATTTTTTGTTTCTAATGTCAAGGCCCAGGTTCTCAACAATGGTACCATCTATGTTGAGAGCAATGACTTCACAGTTATCAAAAGCTATCCTGATGGCTCAAGAACAATAAAAAAATTTAACTGTAAGCTGATATTCGATTCATGGCTTAAGATAGAGTTCCTTGAGTTGGTCAGACTCACGGCTGAAAGCTTTGCTTCTAAGGAGTCGCTTTCTACTGAACATTTGAACAAAAACAATGACTTTGATGCCTTGTTGGACTTCATTTTAAAGAGAAAGGAGCACAAGGAAAAAATGAAGAAAAACGATATTCAGAATATGTTCAACCAGGAAAACGTATTCATGGACCAACAATGTAATAACAAGACTAACGGAACCAAGAGAAGCTTTGATGACATTGATCACATGGAACTCAACTTGGAAAAAAAACACTCCAACAGCGATTATTCTTCCCGCACCGCAGTGCCATCAACAAACAATTCATCAAGCGAGTACAACATCCGACCTAGCAGTGTAAGCAAGTACCCATTTCCAAATTATAAACTTGATGCTGAGGGCAGCCCTCAGAACTTCACCAATGAAAACACACCACACGGAATCAATCAAATAAAGCCAGAACACTTTGAAAGCGAGCACTTCTCTCCGCAAAACGCTGAGCAGTCTGAGTTCATGAAGAATCATCCATATAACAAATTGGCAGCTGACACCAATGGGGAACTGTCTGACTCGGAATTACTGGGTAATTTCCTTAAGTCCAAAATCGAATGTTTCAATTTAGACTCAGAATATAACACACCAGCAACCTTTTTGAAGATGCTACAGCTGGCAGATGTCATGACAAACTTAAAAAACTTGATGCTGTATCAAAAAATCAATGGTGTGCAGAGCCCCATGGATGCAATGTTCAATTTCGTTGATGATTTAAGAAAGAGAGAGAAGGAGCTTGTTGATAAATAAGTTGTTTTGCTTTTTGTTTTGACTTTTTTTCCCTTATAGGTGTTTCACAAATGTTTTGGATTGCATTTGTATGAAAAGATAGGAAAAGTCCTTTTTCATGAAGGTTTCTTTTGCTATTTTCAAATATTATTTTCAGTTCTTTAATCCAATTAACAATGTTCTTTTATATTTTCTGTAGAAATAAACTGTATATACAACTATACCTATATTAGTGTTATTATTTCATTCTTTTTAAGTGTTCTTTTCATTTTGGTTTTGGCTTATTTTTCTGGGGATATGTCGCACATCATGAATTTATATCCCTGAATTTTTTTTCCTCAAAAATAGAAAATGTTGATGTACTCATGTGAAAGCTAATGAAAAGAAAGATATACTTGTACTCATCCATAACGTAATATACAGTATGAGAATCAATAGACAACTTATCAAGAAGGCAAGGAACATCAATCCACTGCTTCCCTACCTGCTCCCTCAGTGCAGAACGATTGAAAACGCATCAACAGAACTGCGATGGTTAACTGATCACTTTTCTTCAAGGTCCCAATCTGAATTGACACATGCCTGTAAACAACGTTATAGGGGGATGCCTCTGCAATATATCCTAGGAACACAACCATTTGGAAGAAATCTTAATATTCTGTGTAGAAAAAACGTGCTTATACCGAGATGGGAGACAGATGAAATCGCATCGTTCGTAAATGATGTGTTACTGAAGAAACGATTGCAAAGCATTGGCGAAAACCAAACAAACTCTAAAACAGTCATTCTGGACTTATGTACGGGATCAGGATGTATAGCGGCATCGGTCAAAGAAGCATACCCAAATTTTCACAATTTGTTCGTGTATGGCATTGATGTTAGTAAAGCCTGTATTGATTTGTCAAGGGAAAATCAAGTTTTCAATAAACTTGAAAATTGCAAAGATAATGATAACACCTGGCTAGGATATACACTACATGACGTTTTAAATCCTGAAGAAGCATTTCTAGATAGATTGAAAAAGACCAATGAATGGTCCGGTGGTGAGTTCGAAGGCTCAGCATCACCCTTTATAGAGTGCATAGTGTCAAATCCACCCTACATACCTTATAAACAATTGCCTGAGTTGAACGTATCAGTCAAGAACTATGAACCACACAAGGCCTTATTTGGGGAATTAGAATTCTATAAAAACTTTGTTGATGTTTGGAGTCCTCATTGTAACAGTTTCTTCTTCGAATTAGGTGACACGACACAAGTTGATGCCATAAAGGACAACTTGGATGTAGATACATGGACCGTGCATATATGGATCGATGGAAATGATAAAATTAGAGGTGTTTACGGATACAGAAAATCATTAAAAGATGATTATGAACATTATATAAAACAATCCCTATAAGTCGATACCCAAGACTCTGTAACAACTCAACAGCCAACCACCATTACTTTTCATTGTCATCACTGGATGGATCTTACCTCTCTTGGTTTGGTATGGTCTGCAGTACGTTTGCATTATCTTCACATTCAAATAGTTGTTTGATTTCATGAGGTACTCGTTTGATAGGTCCAACAGGGGCTCTCTGAACTTACAGAAGACAACTATCGGACAACCCGGCTTGATAAACTTGTGGAATCTTTGTATACAGTCCTTCAACTCAAAGTCAGTTTGAACAACAAATGCATCGTAATGGTTGAAATTTTGGGATATTTGGTATATTTGCAGTTGCTTGTTGTACCAGTTTAGTTTTCTTTGCTGGAGTGGGGTTATTTTGTCCTTCTCGATCTTCTTCAAGTCGTTTATGTCCAAGTTTTGATTCAACAGTTTGAACTCAGCTGCAATTTCCTTTTCATTTTGTGGCTTTAAGAACTCCATGACAGACAGATACTTCACTGTCTTTTTCAAAAACTCATCTGAGTAGTTGCTATATTTCAAAAGATCAAGCTGTGGATGCTCTGTCTCAGTGATAACAGTTATGGTACCGTTTTTGGTTTCATCATCTTCTCTACCTCCATACATTCTTTCTAATACAGAGTAGATCAAGAACCCACCTGTTTCATCCATCAACAAGTAATTACCATTGCTTTGGATATTACTCAAGTTCAATTGTAGCCCCATTGACTCTAATGAAATGTCATTGATTCTTATCATGTCGTTTTTATCCATCAAAAACTTCAAAATGTTTTGTGGGGAACATCTTTCAACTTTGAAACACTTGCTGAATTTCTTGAACTTTCTAACCAAGTACTTTTCCTGTGATTGCTTGGTCTTAAAATTGAAGTTCTCGTGGTTTGTGATAATGTTTTTGATGATCTTGCTGGTGTTGACATTGTTTTGCTTCAACAACTCTATATCGCTGGTCTTCAGCTTTTGTGCTTCACTTCCCTTATCAATAAGAAGCTTGTTGGATTCGGAATTGAAACTCTCCAGTAAGATATCCTCGGTTACTTCCAATGTTTGTGCTGTATCATTCAAACGAGGCTTGATGACCCCCGGCTGGTGTTGTTGTTCTTTTTTACTCTTTTTGGTGAAATTGTGATTCAAAACCACATCTGTTTTATCGTTCTTTTCATCATATTCTATATCAAAGACAGTACCGTATGGGTAGCCAATGATGTCCTTTGAGTAAAAAGACCCGTACTTGCCCAGATGGATGACTTCAGTGCCTGTGTGGTAGATCTTGAACAGATCATTTGGCAGTTGGATTACAATGTAGTTATCCCTGCCAATGTGTGTGATGTGATCAATAGCCATTGTGTATTGAGTGCAGTGTTTGGTAAGTTAATGTTTATTATATTTGAAAAAAAAGAAGTGGAAATGTAGTTGATAGCGTATTGGTATGCACTGGGCCATGGATCACTATTTCCTAATTAGGAAACCCACGCACTAAGAAAAAAAAAGCAATGCTCTTTTCTTTTTTTGTTTCTTTTTTTTTTTTTTTACCATTTTTTTGGTCATTTTCAGTAACAAAATCTAATGCGGATACTATCAATTTAGTGAAATTTATTCAAGATTGTATGCTTTATCAAGCTAGATTTAACATTCTGATTACATATTTATACTTTAAAGAGTATATACAATCGCCAAAGACTAGCTTATAACAGTATCAATATGGGTAGTAGACAATTAAAAAACAGACAAAGGGATCCACCTACCTTGGATGAATTCCAAGCCAGAAAGTCTAACAAAAATAAAAAATCTAAAAGATCCACCAAGGAATCTGGTGAAGAATCTAGCAAACACAAAAAGCAAAAGAAATCCAGCCATAAAGAAAAGGAAGTTGAAGAACCTGTTGAAGAAGAAAATCTTCCTGAGGTTGACTACGACAAGTTAGCCAAGGAAAGTAAAGCCTTATTCGATGACGACGAAGTCGAAGAAGATTTACAAGACGAGTTTGACTTGGAACAAGAATACGAAAATGATGACGATGAAGATAACAACAATCAAATCCAGTGGTCTGATGATGATGAAATGTCTGACAATGACATTGAGAAGTTGAACATGGACAACATTGAAAAGTTATCTGCCAAGTTGGATAAGCAAGACCAAGAAATTCAAGAAGAAGCTGAAATGGAATTACAAGAGCAAAACTTACAAGAAAAGATCACCGATGTTCTATTGAACGATGAAGAGCTAGAAGAAAACGAAGACCTTACAACCACAAGAACCAGAATGCTTGAAATTGTCAAGATTTTAGAAAACTTCAGTACTCTAGCTGATCCAACCAAATCAAGATCTCAATACACTGAAAGATTGCTTAAGGATATTGTCAAGTACTTTGGATACACCGAATTCTTAGCCGAAAAGCTGTTCCAATTGTTCTCTCCTACTGAAGCCATTGAATTCTTTGAAGCTAATGAAGTTTCAAGACCTGTTACCATCAGAACCAACACTTTGAAGACTAAGAGAAGAGATTTGGCCCAATCCTTGGTCAACAAAGGTGTCAACTTACAACCTATTCCAGGTAACTGGTCCAAGACTGGTCTTCAAGTCTTTGAGTCCGGTATTCCTATTGGTGCCACCCCAGAGTATCTGTCTGGTCAATATATCTTACAAGCTGCCTCATCATTTTTGCCTTGTATAGCTCTTGATCCACAAGAAGGTGAAAGAATCTTGGATATGGCCTCTGCCCCAGGTGGTAAAACCACTTATATCTCTGCCATGATGAAGAACACCGGTGTTGTGTTTGCTAATGACTTCAATGCCAAGAGAACCAAATCATTGATTGCCAACATTCATAGATTGGGATGTACCAACACCATTGTGTGCAACTACGATGCCAGAGAGTTCCCTAAGGTCATTGGTGGATTTGATAGAATCTTATTGGATGCTCCATGTACTGGTACTGGTGTTATAGGTAAAGATCCAAATGTCAAGTTGAACAGAACTCCAAAGGATTTCATGGACATTCCTCACCTACAAAAACAACTGCTATTGTCAGCCATTGACTCTGTTGACTGTAACTCCAAGACTGGTGGTGTTATTGTTTACTCCACTTGTTCCGTTGCTGTTGAAGAAGACGAAGCTGTCATTGATTATGCCTTAAGAAAGAGACCTAATGTCAAATTAGTCGATACCGGATTAGCTATTGGTAAAGAAGCCTTCACAAGTTATAGAGGTAAGAAGTTCCATCAATCTGTCTCATTAGCCAGAAGATACTATCCTCACGCATACAACGTCGATGGTTTCTTTGTTGCCAAGTTCGTCAAGACTGGTCCATCCAAGTTCGACGATAACAAGTCATCTGCTAAAGAAAAGGAATTCCAAGCTCAAAAGGAATTGGAAACCGAAGCTATTATCAACGATGACTTCGCTGAATTCGATGAAGAAGAAGATGAACACTATATTAAGAAATCTAAGAAAGAGGCATTGAAGAAGAAAGGTATCAACCCAAAGTCTGGTAAGAAGAAAGAAGATAAGTAAACTAACAATTGTATATAATTATTTTATTATTTGAGGAGGTTTTTTTCTTTTTTTTTTACTCTTTTTCTATGGTATTTCCCAGTAAATGCTCTTTTATGTATTCTGGACCATTTTCTCTGTATTCCTCTTTGGAAATAACACTTCTGGAGTATTCCTCACTTTTACTATACTTGATCATACCGTTGTAGCAATCTAAATCTGGAGTGTCACTCTGCTTGACGTTTACATTCGTTCTTGTTGGCAACCACGATTCAAAGTCAGCAACTATTCTTTGCTTTATGCCTGGAATTTTGCTTACACCACCAGTCAAGTATATATTTTGACACATCTCCAGTTGATCATGTGATAGTCTTGCGTTTTTACCTCCTGATATTAAGTCTCTACAAACATCTGAAATACCCAAATATTGTGAACCCGCAATGTGCGGGTAGAACAAAACCTCAGGTGTCTTGAATCTCTCAACATTCAAGTGTATTTGGTTGTGCTCTTTCAAAGTATCGTTGAATTTGTTTGGACCTCTTAAGAATCTATGCATAATGGATTTTTTCCACGAATTTTGAACCTTGTAGTCCAGAGTATGCTCCTTCAAAAAGTTGATATCATATTGTAACAACATGTCTTCTAACTTTACTATTTCTTTGAACTCTAGTTCCATTAATTCGTCAATTTTGGCTGGATCATCCAATATCTTTTTATTGTAAATATCCCAATCATTGTCATTGGCACCAAAGGTATCATTTGGATCGTTGTCCAGAGTTACAGCCAATCTATTTCTTTTGTTAACCCCTTCTTTTTTATCATTTTCAGTTTCATCCACTAAGGAAGTCAAGTTTTTCATCTTTTGCTGGTTTATGGCCGACTTTCTGTCCTTTAGCTCCTTTTTCAGCTGTATTTTTTCCTTTCTGGATTGTAAGAGCTTATTAAGCTTTTCATGTTTATCCTTTAACCACGACTTTAAATCTTGTTCTCTCCATTTATTGTCCAAATCTATCAATCGTTGTTTCTCCTCCTCTCTGGCCTTCTTTTCAAGTTTATTCTGTTGTCTGGCTTTAAATCCTGCTAACTGTAACTTCTGCATTCTTTTCTTCTTCAAGTCTTCAGGACTTAGTTCTTCATCTGGAACGTCTATAAGAGTTGTTTCCGGTGGTTGTAGATCATCTTCGTTGTCTTCTTCATCATCGTCTTCTTTATTGGCTCTTGCTATACTTGCTTCCAAAGATTTCATGTATTTCTTGAAATCAGCCTCATCATCAAAGCCAGAGTTTTCTAGAGCCCTGACAAGTTCCACCTTGGATAAATCCTTCCATTCATTTTCCAGTAATGTTGTGTAATACAAATAATCGTTCTGTTTTTCCAATAACTTTTGCTCTCTTTTGATTTTTGCTTGCTCTTGAAGTCTTATACCTGATTTAATTTTTTTTTCGTGTTCTATTCTCAACTGTTCCTCAGATTTAACTACAACTTCAGGTTCCTTATAGTCTAGCTGAACTGTAACATCCCTTCCTTTCAAGTATTCAACATTCTGCAATATGTCATTGACTTCCTTGCTATAATCTTTAGCAACATATGCGTGGTCATGGAATAGCTTCTCAATTTGCTGGTCAGTGAAGTTTAGATTATATTTTAAAAATAGTGATCTGCTCAAGTATTTAGTTAACGCATCTCCAGTTATATCAAGTTTCTGACAGTTTTCCAAATCTGGAACATTTTTGATAAAGGGTATGATATTAGTTGAAGAATGTCCTATATTGACAATTAACCCATTTTTGGTTTCATTTTGATTTCTAAGGTTGTAATATGAAAACAAACTATCAACCCCTAAGCTCAATTGATTGACTCCTTGATAACTTTCAAACATCAGCTCATACCAGTTACTTCTTTGGTTTTTGAATTGAAATAGTGGCTCGTTAAGTAGAATAGGATGCTCATTACCATTTTTAAACAGGTTTCCTATAATAGAGTCCATGATAAGTTCAGTGTATTCCCAATTAGAAATAAATCCTTCAGTGAATGGTGATTTTGCATCTTTGATAAATGAACTGTTCAAGTACAGATCATTCCCAATTACTGAATATGTAACCGAGTTATTTCTATCTCTAATCTTTGCAATCAAGTTTGGCATTCTCAATAAAGGATCGTTATTATCAACACCGGCCTTGATCTCATATGTGCCAAAATCTATAGCCAAGGGCTTGTTGTTAGTCTCAATGCTTTGATACTTGACAGGTTTTGATAAGGTATCAACCTCTGGCATGAACACCAAATTCTCGTTATCCATAATCTATAAAGTATTATTTGTCTATTTTTCTCTGGTTTTTTCTACAGATTTAATAAATATATGTGGAAAACACTGAGCGTATCGTTGTTTATTATTGTTAATTCTGAAAAAATAGAAGAACACCAACGCCAACAAGATTCACTTCCAATGAAAAAAAAAAAAAATTGAAAAAAACAAAAAAAGTTTACACCAAGGAACTCAAGTTC
>ERZ794949.261-NODE-261-length-18877-cov-3.256349_pt1 | contig 18877 bp, 14 predicted proteins | sample MGYA00511363_ERZ794949 | MGnify/ENA primary metagenome ERZ794949 (study PRJEB30137, sample SAMN04331402) | food metagenome | isolation source: T1 must sample point D1 replicate B | place: Australia: South Australia ...
GTCATCCCCTCATTGAGATGCTGCTTCGTGACAGGGGAATACTTTTCCAGATCCTGCTGACGATACATTATGCGACGTTCTGGCTGCTCCCGCCCGGAATCGATACGGGCTAATACCGCGCCGCATAGCAGGACTTTATAAGTGCTCATCATCGGGAAGCGTTCCCCGGAACGATAACTTTCACGGAGCGCGCCGGTGGCAAGATCAAGCTCTGCAAAGCCGGCCCGCGCATGCAATTGTTGTTCAGCCAGTTTTGCCTGCTCCGGGGCAAGGCGGGGGGAGGCAATGACCGGCAGACAAAAGGCGGTTATTAACAGAGACAGGGGCAGATAAATGTATTTCAGGGGCATATTTTCTCAGCGTTGGTTCATGTGAGATCGGCGAAGAAAAATGACCTCCCGCCGGTATGATCTTCTGTTTAATTCACTCTCTGACATTCAGGTTGCCCCCGGTCAGGACGTTTTTACGGAGCGTGGAACGGAGACTTAGGTGAGAGACATAAGCCTTACTCCGGGAGTCTTCATTAGTAATGAATTAACCCTCCGTCCACGGCGTACTGACTTCCTGTCACGAAGGATGAATCGTCAGAGAGAAGAAACAACGCAACGGCGGCAGCTTCTTCTGCAGTGCCAATCCGGCCCAGGGGGACCTGGCTGACCACTGAACTTTCAAAATTCTGACGCGATTCTTCAGGTAAAAAGTGTCTGAAGTTGGTTTCGATTGGACCAGGGACTAACGTATTGGCTCTGATCTGGCGCTCTGCAAGCGCGGAGGCCCAGCTTTTAACCATAGCGATTACCGCGCCTTTAGTGGCAGCGTACAAACTCGTCATGGCTGCACCTTCGTAAACAGAAGACGATGAGGTCACCAGAACTGAACTATGAGTATTCAGGGAGCCTGATAAGGCTGAGAGTTGTAACATCGGCCCCCGCACGTTGGTATTCATCATACGGTTAAATGTCTCTGCGGTAACTGACTCAGGAGAGCCAATTTCTGCAAATCCGGCATTCAGCCATAGTCCGTCAAGCATTCCCCATTGAAGAATCGAATCTCTAAGCGCTGAACTATCAGCTTCGCATCCGGCATCATTTTTGAGTATCAGTGATGTGTCCGGGAGGATTTTCTTAGCCTGTTGTAAACGTTGCTGATGAAGTCCGGTAATCGCGACCTGACCGCCTTCTTTCACTATACGCAAGGCACCCGCTAATCCCATGCCATTGGTCCCCCCCGTGATCAGTATGCGTTTTCCTTCAAATCGTCTCATTATTCAGCCTGTTACCGTTGGTTTCTCAGTATCACCCTTGCGGATGATTTCATTGATATCGTTGTACACAGAACAGGGCGGGCGGCATAACTACCAGCCCGCCGGAAAGCGGGAGATCGTGGCAGGGGATGAAGAAAACCTCCTCTGATGGCAGGCGGGGGCGACTAATAGTCGCTGACCAGCCACATATCAGATTCTTCGAACATCTCTTCCAGCATACGGTTCAGCTTTTCACGATCACTTTTGCTGGCATCACTGTTGAGGCCATTTGCCTGCATCGGCTTGACCCGCACGCTGGCCTCCGGAAAAATTTTATGAACCCGGCGGGTCAGTTCTTCCAGAATAATCTCTTTCGCGTTCTCTAAACCTTCGACATTGCGCTTATCGTATACTAATTCCACAAACATGATCACTACACCCGATGACTGGTTATATAACCAGTAATTTAGCAGGAAATGGCAGCGATAGCAGCTTTTTTATCCGTGCGGGCGGAAATAAGGCTGCTCCGGGGATAGCGCCGGCACGGAAGGCCGGCTTTGGCATATCAGCGGCGGACGTCGCTGATATGCGTGGGGTTTCCGCGACGGCTTCGGTGACCGGAAGCCGTCTTAGACAATAGCAGTCCGGCGCTATTTCTCAGCAAGTGTTGCCAGAAAATCATAACGTCTTTGTAAATCTTCTGCCGCGTCTTTCCAGAGCTGTTCAGCGACTTCCGGCTGCTGCTGATTGAGGCGCCGGAACCGCTGCTCATGGCCCAGCGTTTCTGCCAGTGCATCTGACGGAGGACGTGAGTCCAGGCTCAGTGGCGGCTTACCGCTTTCACTGCGACGCGGGTCGAAGCGGTACAGGGGCCAGAAGCCGGTGGCTGTCAGCTGACGCATCTGGTCATGGCTCAGTGCCAAATCATAGCCGTGCTCCTCGCAGGGACTGTAAGCGATAACCAGAGACGGTCCCGGATAGGCCTCTGCTTCCTGTATGGCTTTGACTGTCTGATTAAGCTGGGCTCCCAGCGAAATCTGAGCCACATACACATGTCCGTACATCATAATATTGACCCCGAGATCCTTGCGGGCCTTACGCTTGCCGTGCTCTCCGAACTTCGTCACCGCACCCAGCGGTGTCGCTTTTGACGCCTGCCCGCCGGTATTGGAATAACACTGCGTATCCAGTACCAGCACGTTGACGTTCTCATCCATGCTGAGCACATGGTCCAGCCCGCCATAACCGATATCATAGGCCCAGCCATCTCCGCCGATAAGCCAGACAGACTTATCCACCAGTGCATCCGCATCCCGTTGCAGTTCTGCTGCCAGCGGATCCTGCACCCCGTTGAGTGCTGCCTGCAGTGCGGTTATCTGCTCGCGCCGTTGTTCTGTTTCCGCCGGTTGCTGCAGTGCGGCAAATAATGTCTCCGGGATCAACTCACGGCACTGGTCGAGTAACCGTAACACCCGGTTTTTACGGTGATCGGTCGTCAGTCTGAATCCCAGACCAAATTCTGCGTTATCCTCAAACAACGAGTTAGCCCAGGCCGGCCCGCGTCCGTGACGGTCTGTTGTATAGGGAGTGGAAGGCAGGTTACCGCCGTAAATCGATGAGCAGCCGGTTGCGTTGGCAATCAATAGCCGATCGCCCCACAATTGCGTTAACAACTTGATATAAGGGGTTTCGCCACACCCGGAACAGGCTCCGGAATATTCCATCAACGGCGTCAGTAACTGTGATGTGCGTATATCAATCCGCTCCAGTTGCTGGCTCTGCATTTCCGGCAGTTGCAGGAAGAAATCAAAGTTTGTTTTTTCTTCTTCAGCATGTTCAAGGTGCGAGCGCATATTGATGGCTTTAATCTCCGGTTGCTGGCGATCTTTAGCCGGACACACCTCCACGCAGAGATTACAGCCGGTGCAGTCCTCCGGGGCCACCTGCAGAATATATTTCCGGCCACGCATATCCCGGGACTTAACATCCAGTGATTGCAGGGAGACCGGGGCCTCATCCAGCGCTTCCGGTGCGACCACTTTGGCCCTGATCGCCGCATGAGGGCAGGCAGCGACGCAGTGATTACACTGAGTACAGAGGTCTGGCTTCCAGATGGGAATGTCGCTGGCAATGTTCCGTTTTTCCCACTGCGTTGTGCCGGAAGGCCAGGTACCGTCGGGGGGCAGGGCGGAAACCGGCAGTTTATCACCCATACCGGCAAGCATGGCGGCAGTCACGGTTTTGACAAAGTCCGGCGCGGCATCAGAGACCACCGGCGGACGTGGCCTGCTTGCGTCAGAGACCGGCTGCAACGGAATTTCATGCAACGAGCCCCGCGCCAGAGCGAGTGCCTGCCAGTTTTTTTCGACCAGTTCCTGTCCTTTGCTGCGATAACTGCGTTCAAGTGCCGCTTCCAGAGCCTGGCTGGCCTGTTCCTGCGGGATAACCCGGGTCAGACTGAAAAATGCCATCTGCATGACCGTATTAATACGCGCCCCCAGCCCGCACTGCCGGGCTATTTTCGCTGCATTAATGGTAAAGAACCTGGCCTGTCTTTCGTTCAGCACACTCTGAACTTCCCGGGGCAGGGTCTGCCAGACGCTTTCCGGGGGATGCGGTGTGTTCAAAAGAAAGATCCCGCCGGGGCTGAGGTGCTCCGCCATCGGATATTTATCCAGAAACTGGGGCTGATGGCAGCCGACAAAACCGGCCTGACGGATCAGATACGCTGAACGGATAGGATGCTCACTGACCCGTAAATGAGAAACGGTCAGCCCGCCGGCTTTTTTGGAGTCATAAACAAAATACCCCTGGGCATAACTGTCAGTATTTTCGCCGATAATTCGGATATTATTTTTGGTGGCAGAGACACTACCGTCACTGCCCAGCCCGTAGAATAGCGCTTCCATCTGCGCCAGCGAAGGCGGACGTTTTTCAGGTAATGGCAGTGAAAGACGGGTGACATCATCATAAATGCCGACGGTAAAACGGGATTTCGGGGACTCTTTTTCCAGTTCACTGAAGATAGCCAGTACGCATTCCGGGTCAAATTCTTTAGAGGACAGTCCATAGCGGCCTCCGGAAATGCGTGGCAGTGCCTGGCGTTCACCACGGCTGACCGCATCTGCCAGCGCGCTGATAACATCCAGACAAAGAGGCTCTGCCGGTGCACCCGGCTCTTTCGTCCTGTCCAGCACGGCAATCGTGCGCACACTCTGAGGCAGTTTTGCCAGCAGATGTGCGGCAGAGAAGGGACGATATAAGCGGACTTTCAGCACACCGACCTTCTCTCCCCGGCTCAGTAACAGGTCGGTGACCTCTTCACAGGTACCGCCTGCCGAGCCCATGATGATGATGACCCGTTCCGCCTGCGGATGACCATAATAATCGAAGGGCGCGTAGTGGCGGCCGGTAAGTGAGGCAAACTGCTGCATGGTTTCTTCCACATGCCCGCAGACGGCGTCATACCAGGGGTTGGTGGCTTCACGGGACTGAAAGAAGGTGTCCGGGTTGGCGGATGTCCCGCGGATCACCGGCCGCTCAGGGCTGAGGCCTCTGGCCCGATGTTCATCTATCGCCTGTTGCGGCAGCAGAAGCTTCAGCGTTTCATCGCTCAGCGGGATGATCTTGTTCAGCTCATGAGACGTCCGGAAGCCGTCGAAAAAGTGGATAAACGGCACCCGGCTCTTCAGCGTTGCGGCATGCGAGATAATGGCAAAATCCTGTGCTTCCTGCACACTGCCGGCACACAGCATAGCGCAACCGGTTTGCCTGACCGCCATGACATCTGAATGGTCACCAAAGATGGAGAGCGCATGCGTGGCCACCGTTCTGGCCGCGACATGCAATACAAAAGGCATCAGCTGACCGCCCAGTTTATACAGGGTGGGGATCATCAGTAATAATCCCTGAGAGGACGTAAAGGATGTCGCCAGCCCGCCGGTCTGTAATGCGCCATGGACGGTGCCGATGGCTCCGGCTTCGGATTGCATCTCCACCACCCGCGGAATATCTCCCCAGAGATTACGTTTACCGTTGCCGGACCAGGCATCTGCCTGCTCCGCCATCGCAGAACTTGGGGTGATCGGGTAAATACCAATAATTTCACTGCATTTAAACGCGACTGCCGCGACCGCGCTGTTACCGTCTGTAGTAATCATTGCTCACCTGAAAATATGTAATGTATTTTTTCAGGATGGTATCCCGCTGTTATTCAGCCGTGTTTTAAATAGTGCTATCTCTGTGGACATGGGTGCGATCGTATTAAAAGAATGATTTTTACGTAGCGACAGAGAACGACTTATTCCGCAACGGGATGCGGGAGTCTTTCACTGTCACCCGTGTCATAACTTTCCCTGGGAAAGTCAATCAGGGTGTCTTCAGGGGGGGCAATAAGGCTCAGCATTCAGCAACCCGCCCCCGGCCGCCATTGCCTGTGGCACGGGGCCTGATCACCAGGCAGTCTCCGCCGGGAATGGAAGACGAAATCCATAGGTTCTTTTTCTGCTCATCATTATGTCGCTGTCGGGTGATACCTGATTATAAAAATTTACATAAATAATCATTAATTCATGTTTACTTACTCATACTTAAGTATGAGAATGATAGTAATTACTATTAGCATTTAATTCCGTTCGGGCAGGGTATCTCTGGTGTTAGCCACTCTTGTCATAGCATTACGCGAAGGGCTGGAAGCAGCCTTAATCGTCGGCATCATTGCCGCATTCTTACGTAAAAACGGTAAAAGCCTGTACGCCATGTGGATCGGCGTACTGCTGGCTATTGCCCTCTCTTTGCTGGTGGGTGTCGGCCTCAGCCTGACAGAACGTGCTCTGCCGCAGGCCAGTCAGGAAGCCATGGAAGCCGTGATCGGCCTGGTGGCTGTCTTTTTTGTCACCGGCATGGTGATGTGGATGAATAACCACGCCCATGAGATTAAACGTCAGCTGGAAAGTGAAGCCGCCGACGCTATCCGTCAATCCAGTGCACTGGCACTCGCCGGTATGGCTTTTCTGGCGGTGCTTAAAGAAGGGTTCGAAACCAGTGTTTTCCTGCTGGCGACCTTCTCGGTCGCACAGTCAGCATCCCTGGCGGCGACCGGTGCGGTACTGGGGCTGATCCTCGCGGTTGCGATTGGCTGGGGCATTTATATCGGTGGTGTCAGGCTTAATCTTGTCCGCTTCTTCCGTTATACCGGGTTGTTTCTGATCCTGGTCGCGGCAGGGCTGATTATCAGTGCGTTGCGCAGTGGCCATGAAGCCGGCTGGCTGAATATCGGTCAGCAGCGTGTCGTTAACCTTAGTCCGCTGATCCCGCCGGGATCTGTCCGCTCGGCATTAATCACCGGAGTGCTCGGTATTCCGACCGATCCGCGACTGCTCGAGGTCTGCGGCTGGGGGATTTACATCGTGCTGACGGGGGTTCTGGTTTTCTGGCCACGTCATCTGCGTCCCGGGGCAAAACGGCTCAGTAAGTTGCTCTTTGTCACTACAGTCGTACTGCTGGTTGCCGCCGCCGTTCTGCACTGGCGTACACCCGGCAGCAGCATCCGGTTGCCTGCCACCGCACCCTTGCAGGAAGGGGGGACGGTAACACTGCAGCCTCAACCGGCAGGGGGGTACCGTTTGGAGGTTAATGCGGGGCAACAGGTACCCGTAACCTATACCCTCGCCGCGGATCAGCAGCATATGACAGTGCAGCAGGGGGTCACATTACAGCAGTGGACCCTCAGTAGTCAGCCGCCGGTCACGGGTCTGCCGGCCACCCTGACGCTGGATCAGGTGCTGGCGCTGTCCGGCAACCGTATTCCTGTCGGGCTGAGCCCGGTACAACATCCAGGTCCGTATCACGCCAGCTGGAGTGTCAACTGCACTCTGGAAGCTGAAACCGTCAGTCATGCGCTCTACCGTGCCGTCGCGCGGGAAACCACTCTGATGACGCTTTCCGGCGGCGGTTTATTATCTCCGCGGACGTTTTCGGTGCGCGCAGCGATGCCGCAGACGGGATGTCACTGGCAACTGGCGGAGAGCTGGCAAAGCGAGGTGGACAATGCGCTGCAAAAAGCAGCACAGGCTTACCAGCATCATCTGTTCCTGGCTATCGAGCTACCGATCATGCTGGTACTGATGGCGGTTATTACATTTGTTCTGGCATTGCGCCGTCTTGCGGATGCACGCAAGACCGATGAAATAGCGCATTCCGGCCATCCTTCATTATCTGAACATAAATAAAGGGCCTTTTATGATCAACTCCATGTTTAAAAAGAAAAAGTCAGTTCTGGCATCGGCTGTTGTGTCAGCACTGTTGCTGGTGTCGCTGGAAGCCACGGCAGCGGGTACTGTGGCTCCGGTCGCTAAAGGTGTATCGCAGGTCAATATCACGTTAACCGGTGCGGAAGGCGGAACCTGTGTGGTCGACCATACCCTTGCCAAAGCAGGCCCGGTCACGTTTACGGTGGTTAACAAGACGGCGACCGCCATTACTGAAATTGAGCTGCTGAGTGATAACCGTATCCTCGGTGAAAAAGAGAACCTGGCTCCGGGGCTGCCGGCCGGTAAATTCACCCTGACGCTGGATGGCGGTAAATATCAGATTTATTGCCCTGGGGCGAAGCAGGAACTGATCAACTTTACCGTCACCGGTAAAAGTGCGGCGAAAGCTACCGGCAGCACCGCTGACCTGCTGAAGCAGGGAACAGATGGCTATGCGACCTACGTGAACGGTGTGGTGGATGCCATGGTTGTGGCCGTTAATCAGCTGAAAGCCGACATTGATGCCGGTGATCTGGAAAAAGCGAAAGCACAGTATGCCAAAGCGCGCCCGTTCTATGAACGTATTGAATCGGATGTCAGTGGTTTTGTCCTGCCAGGCTTTAAAGCCACGGATAACGCCGGTAACCTCGATTATCTGATCGATATGCGCGCTTCTAACCAGGATCCTAAGGTGGGCTGGCACGGTTTCCACGCCATTGAACGTGATCTGTTCGGCGAGGGTAAAATCACCGATAACACCAAAAAACTGGCGGCAGAACTGCAGCAGAACGTCACCCGGCTGGATGGCCTGACCAAAGGGCTGACCTATAAGCCGGAAGATCTGGCTAACGGTGCAGCCGATCTGCTGGAAGAAGTTCAGAGCAACAAAATCAGTGGTGAAGAAGAAGCCTTCAGTCACATTGATCTGGTGGACTTCGCCGGTAACGTTGAAGGTGCACAACAGGCGTTTGAATTTCTGAAACCGGGACTGAATAAAATCGACCCTGATCTGACCCGTCGGGTGGAAGCGCAATTCGCTAACGTGAACAAACTGCTGGACAGCTACCGTGATGGTAAAATTGCCGGTGGCTACCGTTACTATACTGCGGAAGTGAAGGCTGCAGATGCGGCCAGACTGAGTAAAGCTGTACAGGCATTGCAGGAACCGCTGTCTAAAATTGCAGAGAAAGTGGCCACAGCCGGAGGCGCGTGAGTGATGAAAGATAAACAGAATACGGAGCGTGACAAGACCAGTGTCTCCCGCCGTCATCTGTTAAAAGGGGCGGTGGCGGGTGCGCTGGCCATGCCAGGCATGGCAGCGGCACACAATGCAGCGGTTGCGAAAGCCGAACCTGACGACCAGGTTGATCTTTCCCGGCAACATGCATTTTATGGCCAGGGCGGACAGGCGGGAGTCACCACTCCGCCTCAGCGTCATGTGATGTATATGACGTTCGATATGACCAGTCAGAACCCGCGGGACCTGCAAATCCTGCTGGCCCGCTGGTCAGCGGCTATCGCGCAGATGATGGCCGGGGAAATCATTGGTCAGGTTGAGCCTGTCCGGAACAGCGGTATCGGAATGGATACCGGTGAAGCCCTGGATCTGGGCCCGGCGTCACTGACTGTTACCGTAGGGCTGGGGCCGGGTATTTTCACGGAAACCTACGGACTGGCAGAGAAAAAGCCGGCTTTGATGCGCGAACTGGTTCAGTTACCGAGTGATAATCTGCAACCGGCGTTTACCGGAGGTGATCTCTCATTGCAGGCCTGTGCGGATGATCCTCAGGTGGCTTATCACGCCATTCGCAACCTGGCCCGGATAGCTAAAGCCACGGGGGCAGCCGAAACACGCTGGTCGGTACTGGGGTTTGGCCGTGCATCAGCAGGCAAAAACCAGAGTACTCCCCGTAACCTGTTTGGCTTCAAAGATGGTACCCGTAACCTGACCGAACAGACTGATTTTAACAAATTTGTCTGGATCAACGACGGCGGACCCGCCTGGCAGCAGCAGGGGACCTATCAGGTGGTACGTAAAATAAAAATGCATATTGAAAACTGGGACACGGATCGTGTCAGTGATCAGAATGCCGTTTTTGGCCGTCATAAGGTCTCCGGCGCGCCGCTGAGTGGTGAAAGGGAATTTGATACGCCTGACTTTCACAAAAAGGACAGTGACGGTGCGCCGGTGATCCCGGTAACCTCACATGTCAGTCTGGCGGCACACGAGAACAATCAGGGGATCCGCATCCTGCGTCGCTCCTATAACTACACCGACGGCATCAATCAACTGGGCATGCTGGATGCCGGGCTGCTGTTTATCAGTTATCAAAAAGACCCGGCCAGCTTTGAAAAGTTACAGACACGGCTCGGTGCGGCCGATGCGTTGAATGAATATATCTCACATATCGGCTCCGGTATCTTTTTTGTCCCTCCGGCACCCCGTGAAGGTGAATATATCGGTTCACAACTCTTCAGCTAAGTTACCCCGTCTGACCGTCTCTGCAATCCGGCCGGTGACAGGCATGCGTAGCGCGGTTCTTCAGGGTCTCAGGGATGAGACCCTCGGTTCCGTTTTTCTCCGGGATGAAGTGACATCGCCATGTTGTCTGCGTGGACGGGTACTCAATTTATATTCCCTCGCTTTCAGGAAAACCGGCTCCGTAAATCAGAGGGAGGCAATGCTGTCAGACAGGTTAATCTCCAGCCCGCGGAAGGCTGATGAGGAACAGACAGGGCACATCAGCGGCTAGCTGTCTCTGACAGGATAAGAACCGGATTTTAGTATTTTTATGGCAGTTGAGTTAAATAAGAAATAAACTTAACACTAAATGTTAAGGAGAATTTATGAATACTGAAATGATGATCTGCCCGCATTGCAAAAGTGAGATCCCGCATGGCGCTAATGTTTGCAGGGGATGTCAGGCAGAAATCAGGTACGGTACGCCGGGTTTATTTATGTTAGCCGGTTTTATCCTGCCGCTTCTTGCAACATCGTGGATCCTTAATGCGTTACGTACCCATTCGACCTTTGTTATGTGGTTCATTGGCTTACCTTTGACAGTTATCGGATGGTTATTCTTCTATAAGCTGAGCCAAAAACTGTTCTCTCGGCGGATACATTTTTCCCGGACTGTTAAAAAGTAAAAAACATCTCCTGTGAAGAGTGTCGCCGGGGGTTTTTCCATGCCTGCAGCGGAGAATATCAACGTTGTGTCAGGGACAGGAAAAAGTGTCGTAGCGGATGCGGATGGCAGCAGAGGAGGGGCGTTATACATCCTGTCGTGACACGGCCTCCAGGGGGCGGTTGTCGTATCATTCAATGTATGGCTGTAACCCCGGGCAGTGAGTGCATATTCAGGCAAACAAAAAACCCGCAAACTCAGTGAGGATGCGGGTTTTTTGTGGGGTTTCCATCAGTCACCGGTACTGACAGAATAATGATTTGGTCGGCACGAGAGGATTTGAACCTCCGACCCCTGACACCCCATGACAGTGCGCTACCAGGCTGCGCTACGTGCCGGACTCTGAGGCACTATAGTACGGATAATTTTCAAAATAGCAATATCCGTGAACGCTAATTGTCTCATTAATCATCAGTTTGCAATAAAGCGTTTTTCTTCTGTCAGTACCTGCAACAGCAACCCAAGCTCCGGACGCTGTTTGCGCAAACGTCGTCCTTCAGCGTCATAAGTGGTGTAATTACCATCATTATTCAGCACCAGTGTCATCTGCGGGGTAGTGATGATCAGCCGGCCGGCATCATTGGTGCTGGTAACCCAGTGGTGCTGACGCTGCGGACTGAACAGGTCTTCGCCCTGAGAATAATCTTCCGCCGGGGTTGAAACATGCAACAGGCGTTGCATCAGGGTTGTCATCACATCCTGTTGATCGGTTAGCTGTCCGATACGTTGCGACGGTGTTGAAGGCCAGTGAACGACTAAAGGTACCTGTAATAACTCACGGTTACCGTCATCATCCCCGGTGTCATTGAAACTAATCCCCTGCCCGGCAGTGATGATAACGACCGTATTCTTCAGCGAGTTATTCTGCTGCAACTCGGTGAGAATTCGGGCAATTTGCTGATCAACATTGCCGCTACTCTGTGCATAATTTTTCTCACGTGCCGCCACGGTATTACCACTGGCATTAATCCCATCCAGTGACACCCATGAGAACCACGGAGCTGAAGTATTCTGTTGTTTCTGCAACCAGGCCTGCCATTGATCGACCGTCTGTCCGTCGTTTTGAGAGGTTGCTGCTGGCAGAGAGTAGTCTGCCAGTAATGCCTGACGGTACAGGGGCTGACTGAAGCCATCAGAAGAGAATAAACCAAACTGATAACCCTGATTATTCAGAGTGCTCAGCAGGGCAGAAGGCATCCGGGCCGCCAGAATCCCGTTCATATAACTGGCCGAAATACCGTAAAACAAGCCAAACAGCCCGCTTTCGCTGTTACTGCCGGAGCTGAAGTGCTGCGTAAACTGTATATTGCTGTCCGCAAACTGGCTTAGTGCCGGGAAACGGGTCGCCATATGAGACGCATCCGCCCCATTGACGGTGATCAGCATCAGATTATAGTGGCTACCGCTTTGAGTGAAATTGATATCACTGAGCGGATACGCCACGGAAACCGCATCCGGGTCTCCCTGCTGAATAAGCCGGCGCTGATATTCCTGCGGGTCCAGCAGGCCGTGTTTTTCAAGAAAGCGCCGTGCGGTCATCGGATAAGATAACGGCAGATTCGCTCTCTGCATGGTGATTGGCCGGTAAAAATTAGCATCTGCCCAGATATACAGAAGATGACTGGATAAAAATGCCACGATAAACAGTACAGCCAGAGGTTTGCCAAAACGTCGACGGTTGAGACTGCGCAGTTTCTGCCAGCTCCAGGTGGCAAAAAGCATTTCCACCAGGAAAATGACCGGCACCGAAATAAACATCAGTTGCCAGTCACGTGACATATCGCTCTGTTGCGGGTTGACCATCAAATCCCAGACCACAGGATTAAGATGCAGATGGAAACGATTAAAGACCTCGCTGTCCATTAACAGCAAGGTCAGCCCACTGGTGGCCAGAATCGAAGAGATAACCCTAAGCAATCGTTGTGACATCACAACGAACGTCAGCGGGAAAATGACCAGCAGATAAGCGGCAAAGACCAGAAAGCTGAAATGACCGACCCAGCTACAGTAAGCATAAATTCTGCCTGCCAGCGAGGCAGGCCAGTCAGTTACCAGCAGATAACGGCTGCCCAGGATTAGCGCGAAAAAAATATTAAACAGGGCGAACCAGTGCCCCCAGCTTATCATCCGGGACACTTTTTCCCTGTAGCTCTGCTGGCTGTTTACCATAGGGTTCAGATCATATCATCAATGTGCATGGTCTTCGCGGACAGAAGCCTGCAATGCTTCAGCGAAGGAACGTGCCAGAGTATGACGTTGCGCAGGCGCAACGCTGGCGTTAATCAGATTCGTCACCATATTGCCCAATACCATCAGGGAAAGGTCAGTCGGTGCTTTATCTTTTTCAAGTACTTCAACAAGTTCAGCGAGCAAGTTTTCTACACGCTCGTCACTATATCGGGATGATTGTGGCATATTATCAGTTAGCTAAGTCGTAAAAGGCGGCTATTCTACTGCAAACACGACTTTTTTTCTGCAATTTTATTGTCTGTTTACCTTCAGCATAGCGACGGTTTCGTTACTGACTGTTGTAGCCTATTGTGGCTGATCTTGCACCGTTTTTCATGTGCGGCTGGCTGAGATTTTGAATATTCTGAAAAATCACCGGGGGTCAGGACGGTATCCGGCAGGAAATAAGATTGAAAGACGTTCGGGGCAATGGTTGAATACGCATCTGCATAAGAAGGGGAGTCTGCCATGAGTCTGGATATTGACCAGATTGTCGTCCATCAGTTAATCAAACGTGATGAAGATCAGCTGGAGCTGGTGTTACGTGACTCTTTGCTGACGGCCAGCGAAGCTGTCGAAGAGATGCTGGAAGAGTTACATCGGGTCTATAGTGCTAAAAATAAGGCCTATGGATTATTCAATGAAGAAAGTGAACTGGCTGACGCCCTGCGTCAGTGCCGTCGCGGTGAGCAGGATTTTTTAGCTTTCAGTCGTGCCGCCACCGGCCGTCTGCGGGATGAGCTGGCAAAGTACCCGTTCGCGGAAGGCGGTGTGGTGTTATTTGCCCGCTACCGTTACCTGGCCACCGAATATCTGCTGATCTCTGTGCTGAATAGCCAGGCCAGTATGCGGGTGAATGAGAGCCTGGACATCAGCACCACCCATTATCTGGATATCAACCACGCGGATATTGTGGCACGGATTGATCTGACCGAATGGGAAACCAATCCGGAATCGCTACGGTATCTGACCTTCCTGCGCGGACGGGTAGGGCGCAAAGTGGCAGATTTCTTTATGGACTTCCTCGGGGCCAGTGTCGGTCTGGATACTAAAGCCCAGAACCGTAGTCTGTTGCAGGCGGTCGATGATTACTGCGATGAGGCAAGCCTGGATAAAAAAGAGCGACAGGAATACCGTCAGCAGGTCTATACCTACTGTAACCAGCAGTTGCAGGCCGGTGAAGAAATCACGGTTCGGGAACTGTCGGGTGAATTACCGGAAGTGGCTGAGAAGAGCTTCAGTGATTTCGCCAGTGAGCAGGAATATTCGCTGGAAGAGAGCTTCCCTGCGGATCGCAGTACCCTGCGTCAGCTGACCAAATTTTCCGGCAGCGGGGGCGGACTGACGCTGAACTTCGATGCGATGTTACTGGGTGAACGTATTTTCTGGGACCCGGCGACAGATACCTTGACGATTAAAGGCACACCGCCCAATCTGCGGGATCAGTTACAGCGCCGGACAAACAGTAAATCGTAATCCGGTTGCATAAAAAAACGCCGCATTATGCGGCGTTTTTTGTAAAACCATTCAGCGATTAAGCACGAACGAAGTCGATGTGCTGAATTTTTGGTTTGAACGGGTGACGCTGTACGGCCTGAACTTTAACTTTAGTTTCTTTACCGTCAACAACCAGGGTCAGAACCTCAGAGTAAAACGCCGGGTTAACCTGCATGTTGATTAAAGAATCGTGGTCCAGTTCGATAGAAACAGCTGCTTCATTTCCGCCATAGATGATAGCCGGGAATTTTTTAGCTGCACGCAGGCGGCGGCTCGCACCCTTACCCTGCACTTTACGTTCTTCTGCTTTGATAGTGAACATTCTTATTTCTCTTCGTAATTCTGTTACAGGCGACCCAGCAACAGAAGGTTATTCATAAGCACTCTTACCGGATGTAAAAGCGCGCGGCATTATAACGGCTTCACTGACGCCGGGCAAATAAAATCACCCGGCGGGCGCTTTAGCGCAACTGGTGAGCTTTACGGAAACGCCCCTGGTAATCAAAGACCTTATGGCGTATTTGCCAGAAATGACCTTTTTTGCGGGCGACAATAAAGTCCGGATAACGGAAATGCTCACTCAGTGCCGCCAGGTCCGCCGCCGTTTGCCAGTGAAGCGGCGTTGCCGGGGCCTTATGATGTTGTCTTAAAAACAGCGTTTCAAAAATATGACGCTGTCCCGGGGTCTGCAGCCGGAAAAGCTCGCTAACTTCGGTGGCCTCCTCATCGTAATAGGTGACCTTCAGGCTTTCGCCCCGGCTATCGCGGCCCGGCTGCAGGGTCATCCCTGCGCAGCGTAACACCAGGGCATCTTTCAGTTTTAGCGCAGCCTTCAGCATATCGTCGGGGTCGGTCAGAATGCACTGGCACTGATGACAGACCCGGGCGGCTATGTCATTTTCCGCATTACACTGCGGGCAGGATTTAAAACGGAACCGGAAATCACACTGTTCACGGGGAGCGTCCGGGAAGTCAATGATCCCCTGGCAACGTCGGCCAAAATGCTCGGTGATGGTACCGTCGGCGGTGGTTTTGCCCCAGAACGTATTGGCAAACCCGCAGGCCGGACAGAAAACCTGTACCGGCTTATTATCACTGGCCCCTTTCGGGGTACCGATTTCCGGACTGAACAGGTCATGAGGATTACCGGCATAGTCGAGGATAAGACAATCCGTTTTACCGGGTGACAGGCGCAGCCCCCGGCCGACAATCTGCTGATACAGGCTGACGGATTCGGTAGGGCGAAGGATGGCGATAACATCCACGTGCGGCGCATCGAATCCGGTCGTCAGCACAGAGACATTCACCAGATATTTAATTTTCTGTTGCTTAAACGTGGCCAGGATTTCGTCCCGCTGCCGTGCAGGCGTTTCGCCGCTGATCAGGGCACTCTCCGGGGGCAGCAGACCGAGAATTTCCCGGGCGTGCATCACGGTGGCCGCAAAAATCATCACGCCGTGCCGGTCTTCAGAAAGTTCAATCACCTGGCGGATGATTTCCGGTGTCACACGCCGTTGTTTGCTGAGCTGATTATTCAGGTCCCGTTCGCTGAACAGCCCTTGCTGCGACGAAAAAAGGGCGGAAAAATCATAGTGAACCACCGGCATATCAATCCGGTGGGGATCGGTCAGATAACCATTTTTTATCATATAGCGCAGTGGCAGTTCATAGATACATTCATAGAACAGCGCATCCGCATCGCCGCGTACCATACCGTGGTAGTGCAGATGATAGATCCAGCCTTTCCCCAACCGGAAAGGCGTCGCGGTCAGCCCCAGCAGCCGGAGTTCCGGGCGTCGCTGGCGCAGATAAGAAAATATGGTCTGATACTGGCTTTCCTTGTCGTCGGCAATCCGGTGACATTCGTCGACAATAATCAATGAGAACGCGTCGTCAAAGGCGTCCAGGTTACGGGCCACGGATTGCACACTGCCGAACACCACTTTCCGGTGGCTCTGTTTTTGCTGTAAGCCGGCAGAGAAAATATCTGCGCTGAGCCCCAGCGCTTCATATTTTGCATGGTTCTGAGCAACCAGCTCTTTCACATGGGCCAGTACCAGTACACGGCCCCGGGCTTTGCGGGCCAGTTCGGCAATCACCAGGCTTTTACCGGCCCCGGTGGGCAGAACAATGACGGCCGGTTGCTGATGCTTACGGAAGTAACTGATGGTGGCATCCACCGCTTCCTGCTGATAAGGGCGTAGCGTAAAAGACATAAAACGTCACTTTTCCGGGACTGACTTAAGGGATCGCATGCCATCACTGACAGTGCAGTACAGAACACGCTATACTGACCGGCTGAAGATGACGGTTAGCGTCATTGTATTTACCCTTCGCTGCTACAGGCAAAAAGAAATTCATGCGACTTGATAAATTCATCTCTCAACAACTGGAAGTTAGCCGGGCTATTGCATCCCGCGAAATTCGTGCTCAGAAAGTCACCGTCGATGGCGAGGTAGTGAAAGACAGTGCTTTTAAGGTCTCTGAGGAGCATGAGGTTGCCTACGACGGTAACCGGCTGCAACAGATCACCGGCCCCCGCTATTTTATGCTGAATAAGCCGCAGGGGTATGTGTGTGCGACGGATGATGAAGAATACCCGACGATTTTATATTTCCTCGAAGAGCCGATGGCCTGGAAACTTCATTCCGCAGGGCGTCTGGATATTGATACTACCGGACTGGTACTGCTGACCGATGACGGACAATGGTCACACCGCATCACTTCGCCACGCCATCATTGCGAAAAAACCTATCATGTCACGCTGGACTCTCCGCTGGATGAGCAGGTCGCCGAACAGTTCGCCAAAGGTGTGGCACTGCGCGGGGATGACGAGGCGACAAAACCCGCCGTGCTGGAGGTGATCACCCCGACCGAAGTGCTGCTGACCATCAGTGAAGGGCGCTACCATCAGGTCAAACGGATGTTTGCTGCCGTGGGTAACCATGTTGTCGCACTTCATCGCCAGCAGATCGGCGATATTGTGCTGGATGAGGCCCTGGAGCCTGGTGAGTACCGTGAACTGACCCGTGAGGAAATCGACAGTGTCGGCCTTCCTGTAGAATTACAACAAAAAACAGCGCGTCGTAAATAGCCTGTTCCCCCCGGAGAAAAAAATTGAGGCTTATCGTTATTCTGGGCTTACTGGCGATGCTGATGCCACTGTCTATCGACATGTATCTGCCTGCTATGCCACAAATTGCCAGCGACTTTATGGTATCCAGCGGTAAGGTCCAGATGACGCTGAACATCTATATCCTGGGGTTTGCTGTCGGTCAGCTCTTTTATGGCCCGCTTTCCGACAGCCTGGGGCGAAAGCGGGTGTTGCTGCCGGGGATTGGGGTTTTTATCGCGGCGGCGGTGGGTTGTGCGCTCTCCGGGAGCATTGACCACCTTATCTGGATGCGGCTGCTCCATGGCCTGGCCGCGGCATCTGCCGGGGTCGTGATCAATGCCATTATCCGCGATTCTTATGCCAGCGCTGAGTTCTCACGCATGATGTCGATAATGATGCTGATCACCACGCTGGCACCGTTGCTGGCCCCGATTTTCGGAGGCTGGCTGCTGCTCGTTGGTGACTGGCAATCCGTATTCTGGACCCTGGCGGTGGCAGCTCTGGCCGGGTTCCTGCTGGTGACGTTTTTTGTGAAAGAATCGTTGCCTGTCACGAAACGTCAGCCGTTGCATCTGCGAACTATCCTGAACAACTTTATTATTTTGTTTCGTAACAAAACGGTCTTTGCGCTGATGATGGCCAGCGGATTCTCGTTTGCCGGTTTATTTGCTTTTCTTAATGCAGGGCCATTTATTTATATCCGGCTTTATCATATTTCACCGCAGCATTTCGGTTATTATTTTTCGCTGAATATCGTTTTCCTGTTCACGATGACATTTATTAATACCCGACTGGTCCGCAAAACAGGGCCGCTGTTCCTGTTTCGCATGGCCCTGATGATACAGTTTGTTGCGGGTATCGCATTATTACTGGTCTGTGCATTAGGGTTGGGGTTGTATCCTCTGGTGCTGAGTGTGGCGGTCTTTATCGGCTGTGTGTCTATGGTCTCCTCCAACGGAATGGCGGTTATTCTGGATGACTTTCCGCACATTGCCGGGACGGTTTCTTCACTGGCGGGCACACTACGCTTTGGTATTGGTGCACTGACGGGGGCGTTATTATCACTGTTCAGTTTTAACTCGGCCTGGCCGATGGCCGGAATGATTGCTGCCTGCGCCACACTTTCTGTCTTACTGTTTCGTTACGCCTCCCGAAGTCAGCGTCAGGGCAGACCGGCAGAATAATAATTAAGCAGGCAGGGGATCGGTTTGCTGGCCAGCGTTTACCGGCGAGGCAGGAGCGTATTCGTCACTGGAAAAAATAAGTTCGCTGAGATATCAGCAAAAAAAAACGCTGCCTGAGGGCTAATGCCGATCGTTTAAGACTACTTGATCGATCCAGTGCATGATGTAAAAAG
>ERZ794949.262-NODE-262-length-18815-cov-3.474414_pt1 | contig 18815 bp, 11 predicted proteins | sample MGYA00511363_ERZ794949 | MGnify/ENA primary metagenome ERZ794949 (study PRJEB30137, sample SAMN04331402) | food metagenome | isolation source: T1 must sample point D1 replicate B | place: Australia: South Australia ...
ATCTCAAAAAAATATGAAAACAGAGATTACCAACCTAACTACTTTAACAACTGGGTAACTCAATTAAGATATAGAAAGAGACTAGTATTGAAATTCATTAGAACATGGTTGGAGTCATACTGGGATTATAAAAATGACTATTTTTGCCTACCAATTTTAATGAACTTTTTCAATGAAACTTGTAATAAAGTCTTACCTTTGGAGAGTAAAAATTTGATGAACATTTTGAGCAATATTATGTTGATTTCCAATGCCTCTGACAAGAACATCAAGATACCGCAAATGGTTCCTAATACTTTGAGAAATTCAAAACTAAAGAAACTTATGTTAAGATTTTCAAGAGATTTAAGTTTTGCTGATTCTGAAGACATAAATGACTCTCAAATGGTTGAAACTTATGACTTATTAAATGAAAAGAATCAAGACTCCTTGCCGATATCTTCTGAAAGTATTGGATTGAACAATTTGTTAACTCCAAAAGAGTGTGTTGAAGTCAAAGAATGTTTAAGCAAGTATGTTTCCGGTTTGAACATTTCTGATTTAAGAACTGATTTGAATACTTTTGAGATTATATCCTTGTGGAACAAGCTTGATAATGAAATAAATGGATACTTACATATAGACAATAACACCATGATTTGTGATTTGAACAGTATGGAAGTAGCAAAGCAATTCACGTTGATTGAATCTTATACTTTTGCTAATATAGACATTGATGAATTTGCTTTGTACCTAAGTAACTCGGGTTTTGATAAAGAATCATCAAACATAACGACTATAGTCAAGTTCAACAACAGTTTATCAAACTATATTATTGAATCCTTAGTTTCTGGAAAAACTACTTCATCTGTATTGAACAGATTCACATCATGGTTGAAAATCGCATTATCATGTTACTATTTCAAAAATTTCAATACACTTGCATGTATCATGACTTCTTTACAAAAACATGATATATCCCGAATGAAATTCATATGGAACAACTTAAAGGGTCAAAACTTGGAGTTGTACACTAAGCTAGTTAAGATCATGGATCCATCAGGTAATTACAAAAACTACAGACAAAAGTTGAAATACTTCACCAAGGACTTGAAAAAAACATTTGAAAGTGATTCAATGGATTTAAAGGAAAACAACTGTGTTGTCATTCCGTTTTTGTATCTATTTCTACAAGATTTGACTATGGTGGGCGAGCTCAACTCAGCAACCTCGTCGACCAATCCTAACAAGAAGCGGATACACATAAGTAAGTTTTACAAGATGACAAATATTTTGGATAACATTGAGGAATTGCAGTTCTTTATAGTAAGCAACTTGCAACCAGCCTTGAATTTGACTCAAAACGATTCCTTTGATAACAACTTTATAGCTAACTTGCCAGAGCTCCAAGAGTTCATAATGCTTGAGATATGGGATGTTAATAAAAAATATGAGCTTGATCCATACAGGGCAGATAAAATACTAAATAGATAGGTTATGTAGAATATATAGAAGAAAGTTAATTGTAATTGTCATGTAATTGTTAAATTACTAATATTTGTATTATTGAATAATTTTTTGTATTTTTTTGCATATTTTTTAAAGTAGTTTTAAGTTTACATTTTACTAAATTAAACCTTATTAAAGTAAAAGAAAATAAAGTAAAAGCTACATGTAAAGTTTTCTATATTAAAAGAATGAAAATGAAAAAATGTAATTACGCAAAAAAAATTGGTTTAAAAATAAATAACAAAAATTTAGTAAAAATTTATATATACAACTATCAATTTTGCAATTGAGATCTCTTTAACTCACCGATGTAATTCAAAGCTGAACCGTACTTAAAGAAGTTGACTTGGTCAGCAGACATGGTATGTTTAGCTTTAATGACAAATGATTCACCACTTGGCTTGGTGACCTTAATATCCAAGAAGCCACCGTTATCTCCATTCTTCTCAACCAATTCAGGTAAGCCAACAGTCTCCAATACATCCTTGGAGGAAATTTTATCGTAATCAGCTTCATTGGCAAAAGTCAAAGGTAACATACCTTGCTTCTTCAAGTTGGTTTCATGAATTCTGGCAAATGACTTGACTAAGATGATCTTTCCACCCAAAAATCTAGGTTGTAGAGCAGCGTGTTCTCTAGCGGAACCTTCACCGTAGTTATGCTCTGCTACTACTGTCCAAGGAATGTTTTCGTTTTTCCACTTGAACATCAAATCCGGGATGGAATGTTTACCCCCATCGAAGTCATAAACAGTGTTTACTTCACCTGTTTCTTTGTTCATTGCTCCAATTAATGTGTTGTACGCAATGTTTTCTAGATGACCCTTGTATTTCAACCAAGCACCTGCAGCTGATATGTGGTCAGTGGTACATTTACCTTCAACCTTTAATATAACATTGGTCTTCAACTCCTTGCCATCCCATTTATCAAAAGGTTCCAATAATTGCAATCTGTCAGATTCAGGAGAGACATCGATGGAAACATCCTCGTTAGGTTGTGGATTTTTGACTGGATAGAACTCATTTCTACCCTTCAAGAAGCCCTTTGAAGGTAAATCCTCACCTGTAGGTGGATCAAATTTGAAAGTCTCACCGTTTTCAGTCTTTAAAGAATCAGTCAATGGGTTATAAGAAGCATCACCTGAGTAAACCATGGCTGTGACAAGCTCAGGAGATGTCAAAAAGTTCATGGTGTTTCTGTTACCATCATTTCTGGCTCTGAAGTTTCTGTTGAAAGATGTGAAAATTGAATTGGTTTCTTGGGATTTCTTGTTAATGTCTTGTCTATCCCATTGACCAATACAAGGTCCACAAGCATTAGACAACACAGTGGCACCAGCCTTTTCAAATATATCAACAATACCATCTCTTTCTAATGTAGCTCTGATTTGCTCAGAACCTGGAGTGACAAAAAATGGAATCTTTGGCTTCAAGCCTTTGGTAGTGGCTTGAGATACCAGTTCAGCAGCTCTGGTCATGTCTTGGTATGAAGAGTTGGTACATGAACCAATCAAACCAGCAGATATCTTCTCAGGCCAGCTGTTCTCCTTAACAGTTTGTGAGTACTTTGAGATTGGTGTTGATAGATCAGGGGTGAATGGACCATTGACAGATGGTTCCAGTTCAGATAAATTAATTTCTATAACTTTATCATAATGACAATCGTCATCAGCTCTTAAAAATCCTTTTTGTAAAGCCAAGTCAGCAGCCTGTGCAACTTCAGATCTTTCAGTGGCTATCAAGTATTTTTTGTGGGCAGGCTGGTATGGGAACAAAGAGGTTGTAGCACCGATTTCGGCACCCATGTTACAAATGGTGGCCATACCAGTACAACTTAGGCTTTCAACACCCTCACCAAAGTATTCAACAATGTAACCAGTACCACCTCTAACAGTTAGAATACCAGCTAGATGTGTAATGACATCCTTTGGAGAGGACCATCCCTTCAATTGACCAGTCAATTTAACACCAAGGATCTTCGGAGCCTTCAATTCCCAAGGAGTACCAGTAAGGGCGTCAACGGCATCAGCACCACCAACACCAATGGCAATAGCTCCCAAACCACCAGCATTAGGAGTGTGAGAGTCAGTACCAAGCATCATCAAACCAGGAGCAGAGAAATTTTCCAGGACAATTTGATGGATTATACCGGAACCAGGACCCCAAAATTGGATACCGTATTTATCTGAACAATCCTTCAAGAAGTTGAAAACCTCCTTATTTGTAGCAATGGATGACTTTAAATCAAGATTCTCACCATCCTTACCTACGATCAAGTGATCACAATGGATGGAAGCTGGAACTTCAGTGGATTTCAACTTGGTGGTGATGAATTGCAACATGGCCATTTGAGCAGAGGCATCTTGCATAGCTACTCTGTCAGGAGACAATTTCAAATACTTTTCACCTCTGAAATTTTTCAATGATGTTGAAGAACCCAGAGTTTCTTCTACATTATGTAAATGGGAATATAGAATCTTTTCAGCTAGTGTCAAAGGTTCCTTGGATGTGATGTTTTTGATGAGATCTAGGTTTCTGATAAGTTTTTCATATGGAGGAGTGACAGAAGACCCGTTTCTTCTGGCATTATTGATAACCAGGGAATTTATGGATCTTTTTTTCAGTAAGTTATTGAGCATTGAATTAGCGCTTTATTTATGAATGGTTTTTATTGATTTATGATTTAAAATATATTTAACAAGCAGAAACTATGTATAATTGCTATTTTCCAAAACGAATTCAAGTTTAGAGAAGTAATTTCGACCTTTCAGTATTTAAGATGATGTATTTATATCTGGCTGTTAATTCGTGAATAAAAATTTTAGAGCAATTGCAACAGTGATTGAATAAGCACAGACAGATTTTACTTAAATAAATAATGCTCTGCCTTGATGACTAACTGTGGATGTATACGGCAACATGTTAATTTTAGGTATGAAATTGTATAAAATTGCGACGCTATTTTTATTTGTTTTGCGAAAAAAAATTAAAAAAAATGTGGGTATCTGAAGCGCTTACGCTGTAATTCGCTGTGGTGATCCTTTTTTTTTTAAAGAAAAAATACCTGTGATTTGGTCTCTCAATAAATGCCTGTGATGTCAAATTATACCTTTACAGGAACATTAGTAACATATTGATGTCCATATTGATACGACATCTATACATTTTTTGCTATTACTGTCTATACTTGTCAATGAATGGGTGTGAAAGAGTAAATTTTTTACAATATGAATATATTCTTTTAAAATGGCAGAACCGAAGATCTCGAGGAGTTGACACCGCTACCATAGTTGAACAAACTGTTCAATAGTTTATTTGCCCACTGAGGAAAAAACAATAGTTGAAGCAATAACAATGGTCAGATATGTTATTTTATTTTGGAAAACTAAACAAATGGTGATTTTAAGTCAAATCTATCATGATCAATACGTGGTATTGGAAGTTGCGTATAATATGCTTCAACAACAAATGTGCAAGGAAGGGTACATTATCATCTGACCAATTGAACGATGACATCTATGACTACAAAAAATGAGTTAATACAGTGCTGTAATATCCATTTGTCCAATCAAAAAAAACCCCTTTTTCCTAAGCATTGTATCCTGATGACTTGTTCTTGTTTGAAAAACAGTGTTATCACATCTATGCGTATCTTGTTGCAACCTTGTGGAGAATTGAACAGATTGTTCCGTATCAGCAATCAAGACCAGCCGCACGTGCATTGATTTTTAATTTTTTTTACCTTAAAGTTTTTGTCTTAGGGCGGTTTACGCGTTCCAATGACCTGTTAATCTATTAATATGTTTTTTTACTTTTGAGGTTTCTTTCCATAACTTTATTTTCTGACTTCTTTATTCAACAATCTTTTTTGCTAAGAAAGTGACTTATAAAACACCCTAAGAAAACCTAAAGATATATTGTCTCCAGTTTGAATATGAATGGTGTTCCACCAGCTTTAAATGAGAATATTTTCCAAGAACTATACAAAGACGAAGTATTATCTTTTTCTAAGCAGACTAATCCTTCGAATATTTTAAGTGATTGCAAAGTGCCCAACAATTCTGTAAAAACAACCATTAGTAATGAAAAATCAGAAAAAGGTATCAAAATATTGTGCTTTGTTCCTTCTTTGACCTACTTAACCACACCCGATAAGAAATTTCTAAGTTTTTTCAAAAATCAAAGACTAAATTTAAACTCTCTTAAAAATATATGCCATAGATACGCTCACAAAGTTTTGAAAGACCTTGTGGCGGATGAAAATAATGACAGCGCTTTGGCTGCAGCTTTCAACGAGGTTGGCTATGACCTTGCTAGAGCACTATCATTAATCTATGACACTCCCATATCCCACCATATCGAGAAATTTACAGATGAAGTTATGTATAGAATTGTCATAAAATGTGAAGGTATAGAATCCTGTAATTTCTTTGCTACTTTTGAATATGAAAAGTCTTTGAAAACTTTAATTTTGGCTTCTAATGAAAAACAATGCTCAAATCTCGATTGCAAATGCAAATCTCAATTTGATAACACAGAATTTTGGGAATATACTCTGCTCAATCCAAAAATTAATTTTTTGAGAAAAATTTCTATCTTTAACAATTGCTTTTTGTATAATACTGTAATGGCAGCTCAATCTTTAATATCTGTGTTTTCAATTTACTTGAAGAATAACTCTTCGTTAATAGTTGCAGCAAACAATATTTTACAAAAATTACCATCATTGTTTTCAACTGCTATTTATCCAAACCCTATGATTATACCGAGAGAACCTCAATCTTATGACTTTGAGATTCTTGATTCGGAAACTTGTATTGATTGGAAACAATGGATTGCCTACTTTTCTGTTGATTGCCAGAAGAATGGCAATGATTTTGAAATCATCACTAATGATAAAGGAGATATTATAGGTATTTTGGTCTTTTTTGTTAATACCCTGTCTGTCTTTAAAAAGCATCAAAATTATAATATTCATTTAAAAAAACTTGTCGCAGACTATTGTAGTAATCTTAACATGTCAATGGTTATAGGCGAACTATCCAATAACAAAGTTCACACTTTGTCTTTATTTCTGTCCAAGGGCAGCTCGCAAGAGGCTTACAGTTTGTTGTTAAAGTCCACCTTTATGAAGCTAAAAGAGCCTCACATACAATTGACTCAGGAAATTATATCTAACTTTGATAATATTAAAACACCCTCTAGAATCTCATTTTTCAGCGAGCATTGTTCCCAGCAAATTGAAATGTTTGATAAATCTGGCATAACATTGAAATCAAAAAACGATTATCTATTATTATCGTTGGCCAAACTTTTTAATAATTCGGAGTTGAACTACAAAGAAAAACAGGCTTTAAAAATTTTTGAATTTAACACTGAATCATTAGATTATGTCGATGACCATATCAACTATGGAGTGATTATCTACCATAAAGAATCATCAGTTAAATCTATGGATCTTTCTTCTTCTACAGGCATAAACGAGACTGATGAATATGTCTTTTCCTTTTCAAAAGAGTTTCAACTTCTCTATGAAAACAAGCTATTGATAAAGGACATAGTTGAGACTAAATACGGTAAAAGCGCGTCATATAACATAACAGAATGTGATATAAAACAAGCGGATAGGTTGTTCAAAACGTCCAGAGATATTAATGAGTTTGTTCTATCATTATGTGTATTGATGTATGCCTGTCATTTCCACAAGAAAAGATATTACATCAGTAAATTTTTAGCAGAAGCATCTTTTGGGAAAGACGCATCAAAATTGTCATGGATGTATAATGGACTACTGGCTCAACAGAATGTTAACCTTCATGGTGAATTGAATTGTAAATTTTTTAAAGTCATAAAAATTGGGAAAAAACACATAAAATTAAACATTAGGGATGATTTTGGAACAGGCTCTGATTCTTCTTGCAGAAAACTTGTAACAAAAATATGCTCAAAGCATAATCAATCTCAGAATGATGTTATAAATTTAATTAAGAGATTAGATTTCATAAACTCTAATAGATTGCAGGAACATAAACCTCAAAAATTTAATATGCAATTGCACGATATAAACAGTTATTCTAGGAGACTTTATACGGATTACAATGAACTACTGATATCAAATTTGAAAATAAACATTGTCGGTGGGTTAATGATCAGCTACCTTTATTATTACGTAAAAAGAGATGTTCAGTTTTACAGTAATGCCTTCATATATTTGAAAGATGATCTTTTAAGGTATTTGAATTCCACTCAATCGGCACAATTTAAAAGTTTAAAGTTTTCTAATAAATTAGCAACGTTCAACCCTGGTTTGACAGAAAATACTGGTCTTATTAGTAAGCTAAATAAAGTTATATGCAACAAAGTAAAGGACTGTAAAGAAACAATTAATGATTTCAATGTCATTGCTGAGAAGGTAGCATGCGAAGCATTTTTAATATTTCTACAGTCATTTGAATGCGGTGAACACTTTAGATATAATGAGTCAAATATTTTTGATGTTCACCCTATCACATTTAACTATAAGCTCTTGAATAGATCTTATTCAAAGTATAACTGCTACACCACTCACTTTGAATGCATTCATAAATTTATTAATAGAATTGATATTGTCTTTTTGTATGGGCGCTTTAAAATCAAAATTGTTGCTCCTTATAAACAAGATGATATACCTGTTCAATATCAACATCACATTAATGAATCTGAGAACACCCAATATGAAGAGCGTTATGAAGTAATGAAAAATAAGCTCAAAAGATTTGAGCAAATACCCACTTTAAAACCTCTTTTAGAGACACAGGAGGCAAAAACTTCCAATAACTCTGACAGTTCTTCAGATTCTCTAGTAGACCCTTTACAGACGGAAAAATACGAGAAACAACCTACAAATGAAAATAAAAAATCTTTGCTGATTGAAAGCGATGATACTATTACCGATGATGTAGTTTCAGTCGCACCACCTAAAACGCTTGTAGTTGCAAAACCTGACGCTAATAAAGAAGAAGCTCCTCAGGTACCAATAGACAGCCCAGATGACTGTGTCAAAAGTATGCCTATAGTCAAGGAAGAACAGAAAAATGATTTTGACTTCACCAGTGAGTTCGTATTTCAGCCCATTGCTAGTACCAACAGCTCTTACAATTTAAACTCATTTAAAAATAAAATGAAAAGAAGGCTGCGCAACATACACTGTGGAGAATCTTACCCTTCAAGTGGTTTTCAATCACGTCATCTAAGAAAACGGAAAAATATAGATACGATTCAACCACCCAGAAGAGTACTGCGTAAGAAGACTGGAGGTACTGAAGATATTAGTGGAAATATTAAAAACAAGAGCAAATCTGCTATTGAAGATTTTTTCTTTGAGATTGATATATATTAAATTTAACATTATTGAGCTTTGTTCATCATGATTGAGAATGTTTTCTTTTTTTTTTTTTTTCATGATTACCCCGTATTTTCTCCTTTTGTTATTTATGCTAGAAATATGAATTTTTATTAGCAATTAGGCAGATTGTTACAATCATTAAAGGTCATTATCTTGGTTGATATTGGTTTCGAAGAAGTGTATTAATAAACTTGATCGCTGTTTGAGACGAGGATTTTATCTAATAACAACTTTTTATTTTGCATCAGTTACATTATTTACCATTTTAATTTCTTTTTAACTAAAAAACTAATACACAATGACTGTGAAAATGGGGTTTCAAGATATCTTTGAAAATGAAGATATATTTGGTAAAATAATGTGGAATTTATTTGAGCCTTTAGATCTCTATGAAGATCCTCGAAAAGCAGAAGCTCAACTTCTCACCCTCAAACTAGTTAATAAAAAGTTGAACAAAGTAGTTTGTAGTTATATGTCAAGAATAAATGCATCTGTTTCTAAGAAATATAAGTCATATTTCAAAAATGATGATTTTGTAAAAAGTTACAGTATCTGTGAGCTCATGATTTTAAGTCAATTTTCCAGTGAAGCATCTTTGCACAAGTATTTGAAGTATCCACACTGCTATAGTAACCTTGAAAGTGTTGGCACACTCAGCAATCTATTTGATAAAGTTACATTTAGACTGAAAATCAAGCTTGATCTCAACAGAGATGCACTTGCTGCACTCTGCAAACTCTTTACAGATCAAAAAAAAGTTGATCAATTTTTCATCTCTCAATTAATACCATTAAGTCAAACGCTTTTACACAAGTACAGTATTAACTTTTTTCTTCTTTCCAAGTATCAAGCAAATAACTTTGAAATTGTTGGCACATCATACATATCAGAATTTTGGACATACACCCTCATCAAGTTACTATGCAAAACTATAAATTCTTTGCAACAATATAGATCAGATGTAGAAGTTTTAATGAAAAACGATAAGACATTTAGCCTGCATTATGATTTTCCTTTGACTACACATGAAAAGAATCCCTTTTCACGGCTTAAAAATTGGGATTTGAGCCAGAATTACGATCTATGCATTCAAACAAGAAATACATATTTAAACGATACAGAACAAACACCAAAACTTATAGATTTTCATGAAGTTGAACACGTTGATAACAGAGAGGTTACTTTAGAGAAGCTCATTGTAATTTGCTGGCCATCATTTTACCAAAGTAACCAAGACGCTGCCTTTTTGACCTTTGATATGAGTTCCACTTTCGGAATAGATTCCGAATTATCTTCCAATTTTCTTGAAGCCTTGTGCAATATACACAGTTCAAATGATCTATAAATTTTATTATCGGCAATATATAAAAAGTCAAACACAAAATTAAGGTCTTTTCTTTCACTTGTTCAAATTCTTTAATAGTTTTAAACCTTCGCTTCTCTCTTCAAACATCATAATCAAATTAGAGACTTTTCTGTTATCTAGAGTTTTGGAATGAGCAGAGGCAAGTTTATGATCATCATTGCTTTTCATACTTTTCTTAATTTGTTGTTTTCTTTTTTAGTTATAACATATTCCCAAATATCTTCATCATTTCCGTGTCCATTGATGATTTTATTTTCGTTACTGTTAATCAAGTTAGCATCAACAGATAAAGATCTAGAAGAGGTCTTTAGCTCCAAAGACTTGTTAACTTTTATAGGCGAGAGCACTAGGTTTTCTATTGATGGAAGGATATCATCAGATCTATATGAGTTTTTCTTAGGAGACTCCAGTAAATTTCTCTTGGTTTGCTTATAGATGTTATCTTCTTCATGAGATGTAGTGTTTTTACTTGCTTTAATAGAACTATCATCGGATAGGAAATTCAATGTTTCACTATTACTTCTGCTGTCAGTGCAGTACTCTGGCATGTCTATATGAGAAACGTTGTTTGATTTTGTTTCATCCAGCTCAGAGTCAGTTAAATACTCAGAAGGTGATTGGTATGGCAATAATAGTGTGTCATCTTTAATAAATGGTTTTTTACTCGATGCACCTCCCATTTGCCTTTTGGAAGGAGAGTCAGTAAGCTCTGTTTTATTCTCATACACTTTGATAGGAGAAAGTACACTAGAAGACTTTCTGGGATTAGGCAACTTGGGCACTATCTTTGTAGGAGTTATTGCCTTTTCTAGATTATTTTCCTTTCTATTATTTGTTCCAACCGGCTTTGCTACCTTTTCATTAGTTAAGTAAGGGACCGGCCTAATATCCAAACTTTGTTCCAAACGAACAGCAGTCAAATCTGGTGCAGATTTAGATGCTCCCGAATTGGACTCTATACTTTTTTTACTTTCAAAATCTGAACATATCTCATCAAAATGAAACAAAACATTATTAATAAATACCTTTCCAAAGTTTTTGTCTGTAGCATATTTTTCATTATCAATATCCAATTTACATAGAGGAACAACTAGTGCCTCTGAAACAGTTTCATAGTTATGATGAGTTACATCGTAATGTTTAATCATATTGATAAACAATGGAATTATAAATTTAATCAGATTATAATAACAATTATATTCCATGATGTTGCTAAAAATTTCATAAGTCAAGTTATATCCCAATCTAATATTTTCAATTTTGCTATTTTTGTTCATAGCTTTAACAATCCCTTTCGAAGATTTAATCATGTTGATAGGAAAGAAGGTTTTATTTTTACTGACCAAAAACCATATGAAAATTGATGCTAATGAATAAATATCCCACTGGGAAATATCACAATAGTTATTTCGATTGATAATGTCTATCATTATGCTGATACTACTGGAATCCCCTTTTTTATAGAATACTAGGCTGTTGTCAATGGACTCTTTGCTCAAACGCTCATAAATCTTTTCAAACATTGATTGTCTGAATTCCCTATTCATTTTAGTACCCGATTGTGTTGATAATTTTTTTTGGTAAGAAGAAGGCAATTCAATATATTCATTTATTTTGGAGTCATAGAGATACACATTCAATGAAATTCTGAGCTTTGTTATATCAACATGATGCGATAGCTCAGACAAATCATTCAAGTATATGGTTTCAAATATTTTTGATGATGTCACATTGGTATAAATCCCTTCTTCAGTATCATCAAAGACAAAAGAATCATCGGCATCAGGATCCATTTCTTTTTCATTTAGTACTTGACCATTCTTGAATTGTTGCCAAATTTGGAATAGTGTTCTTACCCATAGGGATTCATGCACAATATAAATCTTGTGTACAATTAGCTTTTCATTGTTTTGTTTTCTATAATCATTTATGGCGTTCAAAAGCTTTGAGTAGATTTTGATACCCATTGTCCATTTCCAGCTCAGCTTCTTGAAACCTGAGCTAAATATTATAATGGAAAACTTTTTGTTTCTAGGAACTCTAAGAATCAGTTTCTCTATAAGCCTGTTTATTATATTATCATATTGTTGCTTGTCACTGCTGAAAACTTCCATATCGGGAAGATATGTTGAGTCAAATATGTATATAGGATGATCCTTGTCATCAACAGTGTAACTTTTGAAGAAAATGTTTGAAAAGTTTATATTCAGAGTTTGTTTTTTAACATTCTTTTCATTTTTCGATAGATTGGATGATCTTTTTCTAACTGAACTTAAAAGAGTATCTTGAATTCCCATACTGGTTCTGGTATAACTAATGAATGCAATGGGAACAATAAGGCAGGCAAAACAACAGAGTATATACAATTGAGACAACTTGATATAGTAATAATCAACCGGTAATGAGAAAAGAAAGAAAATGCGATGTTGTTATAATTTTTGTTGAATTGTGGTTTGGTTATTTATCTATAGATATGCTAACTCCTAACAGAACACCAAATTATTAAAAAAAAGTATAAGTCATGTTTACATATATTCTAAAAAAAAAAAGAAGTGAAATAAAATGATGTGTTTTTTACCTATTCCGTACATAATCATTTAAAAAAGGAAATACCCTCGTACACAAATTTAAGCGCCCAGTAAAAATGGTTCTTTTCTCTAATAAGGGTTAAAGACTGTCCCATAAGCGCCAATCAAGCTCTTGTGACGTTTGAATCCATAACTACCCTTTTAGATTTAGATTTTTTCTGCTTCTTTGTGGTATTTGTATTTACCTTGTGACTATCCAGCTTTCTCTTTTTTACCATAGCCATCATATCCGTTTTGAAGTACTTTTCTATCTCTTTTTCTTTATCAATGTTACTTTTCATCAGCTTAAGTTTGTTAACGTCGAGGTTGTAATTCAAGGTGACATCAGAAAGCTTTGGAAGAATTTGTTGAATGGAGGGTAGTTCAATCCGTGTGAACTTTTTGTTTTCATCATCATCTAGGTTATTTGACAATATCTTAAACCAATCTATACTTTCATTAATATACCCATAATGAAGTTTGAAATTATCGTTTTCAATATGTTTGAGCTTATTTTCAAGATGCTTGTAATTCAGTAAACTTAGATGATACAGCTTTTTAAACAAAATCTGCTTATACAACGGGTGTCTGTTATCGATTTTATGATCATTTGCTTTCAAAGTAAAGGCATTGCTATTTTCATTGAGCATTATATTAAGCTTTTGCTTATAATACGAATACAATTTGTAAAAATCTCCGTCTCTATCATTGAGCCAATCCAACGCAGAGTTATCTTTATAGAGAATTTCCAATCTCTGGAGAGGATTCTCATGTTTTCTAGCCGTTGTATAAATAGCAACAAGCTTTATCATTTTCAAATCTTTGACTGAAAGCGATGATTCTATATTTTTGATATAACTGTTATCAATTTCTATATTAAAGTCTTTTTGAGCATCCTGTAAAATTTTGTCAATTTTTTTATCCATTTCTGTTGTTAAAGAATACTGATTTGTTAGGTTGTATAGTACTATGTTCTTGATAGTTGTCTTCTCAATATATTAGTTTATTGCAGTATCAATGGTTTTGAATGCGTAAAGTGAAAAAAAAAAAGAAAACATTATTTTGTTCATATCACGTGATAGCAAGCATCTATTCCAAACAAAAAACATTAATTCGCAAATAAAAACAGTTTTTCATTTTAAAGCTGAAAACAATAATTAACTAACTAAATAAGCTGTTGACTCTATTTTGATATTTGCCAATAAGTGCTAAGTATATTCAACCAAAGATTAAATTAACGTTATGTCCAATACCAGTAATGATGGGTTGGATCTTGAGTATGAAGAATACCTAACATTTCCTGAAATTTTTCAATCCCCTAGTATAGCAACTCATGTGGTCTCTTATCTAGATATCAAAGACTCTAACACTATTATAATACTATTTGGAAAGCAATTCAAATACATTATCGAAGACAAATTATTCAACGTGTTTACTAAACTATGGGATTGTAAGAATATTAAGGTTAAACTTAAAATAGATGACAATTTGAACGAACAATTATTAAAAGAAACATCAGCCGATGATAAAAATAATAAACCCATAATGGAACCTTTGAACATTAACGTTGCCAATTTTTTCGATAAAATAAGAACAGACCTAAATGAGTGTACCTATGATACACTATTGGAAATATATTTGAGGGGATATGAGGAATTTAATGTGGTTCTCAAGGCTGCTCATTCATTTAATAGGAGCCTGAATGTTGAGACGGGTTTATTTAAAAACAAATATAATATTCTAGAAATTGCACAAATCATTATAAATTGTCTGGAGTTTGTAAAAAGTATCGAGTTTTACGATCATATTGGTGGCTCTCAAAAGCTGGAAGTCATAAACTTTCTGAAGGAATTATTTGTGAATGAATGCTTAAACAAACTACACAATAATAAAGATAACTCAAAAGTGTTGCGTGTGACCATATTGGCGCTTCTCAAGATGAACGAAAATATGCTATTGATGGATTACTATAAATCATTGAATGATTTACATAATGATGTGCTAAGTAAGTACACCAAGGACAATTTGTTTGAGTTTGCTGAAAACAACCTTGATTGTAAAAGAAATGCAGAAAACTTTACCAAATTGTTTGAGTCTATGCTTGATTTTTTCAACAAAAAATGCTCAGAAGCTGATACTCTTTTTGACGCAGAGTTGCCACTAGTCTTTGTAAATTACATGGAAGAGGCAATTGGTGATACATTGTTGACGTGGTCCAACACTGTATTTGATACACCTCAAACATCCACACACTTTGAATACTTCTACAATAATCTTTTGGTTGATGTATTATCTAAAATTGAAACAAACGGAGCCAATAGTTGTGGCAGGGTTGTGATGCTAAAACATATTTATGGATTTGTAAAGTTGTATTATGGCAATGATATACAGGAATACTTATCAAGACAAATATCAGATAACAACAAAGAAGTTTCTGAAAGGTTTATGAAGTTTGAAAAAGCAAATACTGATCTATTAAACAAAGAAAATGAGACTTTTTTGAATGAGAGACTGAGAGAGTTAAAGCAAAAGAAAAATGCAGAAGAATCTGATGAAAACCCTAATAATTCAAAAAAGCACAAGTCAAACTTTCTGAGATCTTTCCAACATATGCTTAAAATAGGCTCGAATTCAGATTCAAATCAAGAAGAAGAACAGTTAGAAATTGAATATAATTTGAAAAAATTGGAAAATGACATTGGGAATATAAGAAACTTGATAGACCTTCCATTGTGTATTGAGATTATACAAATATCCTCAAATAGAATTAACAACATAATGAGTTTTCTTGAGGTCTATTCGAAGTTAAATATTAGTATATCGACAGATGAGTACGAGCTACATGAGAAGACTTGTGAAATGATATATGAAAACTTACTGAATAATATCGATTCTCTTCATTTATCCAAGGCTTTTGAAAGGTCATTGAAGCTCTTGGTAGATTATAAACTTGATCCAGAAGATGAAAGCGACTCAATCATAAGTCCGTTGAGTAACTTTTCAGAATTGATTAATGTTTCTGATATAATATTACAACTTCTGCAAATGTTTTACAAAAATGACATAGAAAACATTCACAAGAAGGTACCTAACCAGGTGAACAAAAAGAAAAAAACATTTGACTTTTTGAATCAATTAGTTATAAAGAAGAAAAACTTTGAATTGAAAATTGATGACTATGTTGCCAATGGATTAAACATAGGTATTACTAAGCTTCTGGAACAGATCGAATTTATTTATACTCTGAATCAATCGCCAAAGGATTATTGTCCTGATGAAGAGAGTAAAGATGGAGAAATCAGTACTTGTTGTTTGCAAACTGTTAACTTACTGGAATTACATTGTAAAATGATCACTGAGTCTTTAGCAAACAAAGCCACACTTGAAGTTTACAATCAAGAAATAACTGAAAGACTTTTTCAGTATGTTTTAAAAAATTTGAAGAAAAATATAGTTAATGTGGAAGGAGGCAAAAATCTAATCAATGATTTAAATTATTATCTGAAGTTTGTAGAAACAAATTTGAAGGCTAGGAAAATGAATGTGTTGTTCAAGAGTTTAATAAAGGTTAGTGAAATATACACCATTGACTTTTCTGAAGGCTCCAATGAAGAAACTGTTGAAGAAGACAGCACAAGTAAGTTGGCCAAGAAAAAGAAGTACAATACTTACAAGGCTGTCAGTAAAGATATAGCTAAGAGAATTTGCAATCCAAACTTATACTTAGGTGTTTTTACACAAGACGAAGTCTATGAGCTTGTAGGAAGAAGAATTGATTGGTACAATATAAAGCCGTTTGTTGATAAAGCAGTCTATGGATTAGATTGTGTGATTTGTTAATACAAATGAATGATTGGGTATAATAAGTACAGATGTATATCATTTTGAAAATTCTCGGTCGATGATTGCACGTGAGTGATTTTGGAGTTAGTAAGCTGAATATATTCTTAATTCTTTTTTTTTTTTTCCTAATTGTCTGTTTCTTTAGGTGTATATCCGAAATTTTAAAAAAAATCACATTTCCAATAATTGTATTACCCATCATTTCTTTAATCTAAACAAAATTCAAGAAAACATATAGAAGCGTGAAGGTACCATACTGTTCATCTACATATAAAACAATGTCAGCTGCACCAAGATATATTTTTGGAAAATATTTGGATCCTATTACAGGGATTTGTGTAGGTATTTTCACATTTTTACAATTTGAAAAGACCAACAACATTCCGGAAAACAGAAGAATTATGTACAATGTTAAGAAGAAATTGGGATACAACGTAGAGACACAGAAGATTCCAACTAATGAATAATGAACTCATAACGGATATTATGATTCACCAATGTAAGTGAGGGAAGAAAAACTTAATGAAGAATATTTAAATTACATGACTATATATAAATCCATATCATTGCTGGCAGGAATTTTAGATTTGTTTTTGTTAGAATCATCTGAGTTTTTTCTAGCATTCGAAATTTGATATGTATTTCTTTGATATCCTAAGCTGTTAACTTGATTAGAGCGATTAATATTTGAGAAATTCATGCTGTTATCTTGAATGTTTGTAGCTGCTTTTATTTCATTAATATTTGATGAATTGTGATTAGTGTTGTCAACACTATTATCAACCTCATTTTCTTCTGAAATTTTAGTGTTATTCAATTTAATAAGCTGGGCTTGAACTTGTTCATAGCTTAATCTGTTAGATTCAAGGTCATGGTGACTCATGAAATTGCTCTGTGGTGAAACATTTTTTGTATGTGTGGATTCTGAATGAGCGATGTTGGTGTACTGTTGGCCAGTAGATCCATTTGGAGGCGAGTTAACAACAGATGTACTATTCAAGTGCATCAGCCATTCCTTTCTATCTTGAGAGCGAAGTTGAAATTGCAAAGAGTTATGTTGCGACAAGGCTTTGTTGATAGCATCTGGATTTAAAAAGTTCCTGGTTTGAGGTGGGTTGTTGTGTTGCTGCTCTTTTTTTGCTTCTTGAAGCATCTTCAACTTTTTCAGATTTTGAATTTGTTGTTTTTCCAAAAGCTGTACCAAATTTTGTTGTTCCTTGAAAAGTAATTGCAAAGTTGATATGGTTTCTTTCAAGTAATCGTTTTCCGTTTCAATTTCCTTGTAGTGTTCCTCGCTTAGCTTTTTTTCTTGATTTATCACTTTTAACTCGTCGTTCAACTTGGAAACAGTATCTTCAAGTTGCTTGATTCTGTCGTTTTCTATATTGATTGTCTTTATAGGAACCATTTGTGAAAGATCAACACTTTGATCCAGTGAAACATCCATTTTAACAGCTTTAAGCTTCCTTGGTTTGGATTTTCTGACTCTCGGTCTATTTGAGGTACATTCTTTATTGGCGATTAAACAATTGTTACAGCTCGATAAAGTACCAAAACAAGCCCTCCTTAAGGAGTTACATCTGTCACAGACAACTTCTCGTCTATGGTACAGATGAGCCAAGGCTTGTCTGTTGATTAGTTCATTTTGATCTTCAGTTGGGTCAGGTTTAACCGAAGTTGTCGGTTGCAATGTATCTGTATTGTCCTTGATACTGACATCATCATTTTTCTGTTGTTTTAGTAATTTTCTTTTTTCAGCAGATTTTAATTTCTCTTGCTCTGATTTGGGTTTTCTACCTCTTTTCTTACCTGTGTATGGTTTCAATACAGGATTATTTGTTTCTGCTGTAGAAATGTCCTGTATTTTAGCATCTACGCTGACTGAAGTCTCCATTTTGAATAGTAAGGGTTCTTCTCAATATATTGAAAATGATTTTGAAATATAGGATGATGTTGTATTAAAAGCTTTTGGAGTATCCTTGCGTAATTTAAAACCTAAAGCAAATATGTTTTGAGTATTGGTTTGTGTTTTTACTTTTCAAATGTGAATCAATTATCTTTTTGGATAATATTTTTTTTTGATTGAGCATCCACGGCTAAATAAATTTTGAATCCTCATGTAATTTTTTAGTTTTTGGAAAAAAAAAAAGAAAAAAAAAACCAACAAA
>ERZ794949.263-NODE-263-length-18806-cov-2.830996_pt1 | contig 18806 bp, 20 predicted proteins | sample MGYA00511363_ERZ794949 | MGnify/ENA primary metagenome ERZ794949 (study PRJEB30137, sample SAMN04331402) | food metagenome | isolation source: T1 must sample point D1 replicate B | place: Australia: South Australia ...
GCTCAACAGGGCGAGTCCAATCGCCGCCCTCGCTCGCCTCGGGCCAGGATGCTGACCCTCTGTGCGCACTCTTGCAGCTCGCTCCCAGCCCTGGGATCACGCCCGACAACGGCCCTGCGCGCGACCGCACCGACGACACTCGTGCGTCCCACCCCGGCCTCTTCCCCCTTCGAGCGTCGACCCGGCTCACTCCTCCCTCCCTCCCTCCCTCTGCAGTCTCGTTCCCGTGCGACTCGAACGCGCTCCAGGCCCAGCTCGAGCAGTGGACCAACGTCGCCTTCGAGTTCGACTCGCCCGACTTTGCCGACTCGACCGCCCTCGCCGGCACCGACTCGGACTCGGCCAAGCACCTCGGCAACGCCCTCGACCCCGCCGTCGCCGCCGCCGCCGCGCCCTCGCCCACCGCCGGCGCAGATGAGCGCAACCGCTACGCCGCCCGCGTCGGCGAGTTCGGCTTCAAGCCCCTCCTCGAGCACGACGCCGACCACCACGAGCAGCAGCCGACCGTCGACCTGAGCGCGCTCCTCGCCTCGCACCCGTCGGCCGGCTCGCTCGTCGACCCGGCCCTGAGCCTCCCCTCGTTCGCCTCGGCGTCGGGACCGGCCCTCCCGCCGTCCTTCTTCGCGCCCGAGACGCCCGCCGCCGTCGCCGCTCCTCTCGACCTCGTCAGCCCGGCCACGTTCGACGCCGCGCCCTCGCCCGCCGCCTCGTCCTCGGCCGGCACCGGCTCGGGCTCGGGCTCGTCGGCCAAGAAGGCCAAGGGCGCCTCGTCGTCGTCGTCGTCGGCCGCCTCGAAGAAGAAGCGCGCGCCGTCGGCCGCCGTCGCCGCCAAGCTCGCGACGGCCGCCAAGACGCTCCCGCTCCCCGAGGGCGTCGACCCCTCGTCGCTCAACGAGGACGAGCTGAACCGGCTCGCGATCGAGGAGGACAAGCGCCGCCGCAACACGGCCGCGAGCGCGCGGTTCCGCGTCAAGAAGAAGCAGCGCGAGCAGGAGCTCGAGCAGACGGCCAAGGAGCTGCGCGAGCGCGTCGCCGGCCTCGAGAAGGAGGTCGACACGCTCAAGACCGAGAACGGCTGGCTCAGGAGCCTCGTCGTCGACAAGAGCGTCAACACGGGCAGGAACGGCGCCGACAACACGCGCAAGCGGGCACGCGAGGACGACCTCGAGTCGTCCATCCTCGTGTAGCCATAGCGTCCCTCCCCGCCGTACCTGTTGTCCCCCTCGCCTCGCCTTCGTTCAGTGCCCCCTCCCCTTCGCCTCGTCGGTGCCTTTCCTCCTCCCTCGAGCACGCCCTCCTCCCCCTTCCTCCTCCCCTACCCCTATTAGTCGGTCCCTTGTCGTTTCAACACACCTTCCCGCAGTATTCTTCCCCCTCCTCTCCTGTCGTGTCTAGCTGGGCGGCTCCAACACGCCTGCCCGCACCTCGCAGGAGGACGGTCTTCGCTTGCAACTCTGCGCGCTTGTCCGTTTCTCATTCCCTCTCGAGCGTCACAATGAGAGGAGCGAGAGAGCTGGTCGTGACAACAAGATCGTCTACAACAAAGGAGAGCCCGATCGAGAAGAGGAGAGCGAGCGAGAGGGACCTACTCAAAGACGCGCACGACGCCGGCGCGGTCGCCGCTCACGACGCACCGGAAGGGCAAGTCGAGGACGGCGAGGGCCGTGATGGCCTCCTGGTGCGCGCGCAGAAGTTGCTGCTGCGAGTTGGCGATCAGGGTCGAGCGGTGCACGCGCGAGGCAGGCGCGCTGGCCGAGGTCGAGGTCGACGCCGACGAGGACGAGGTGCGCGACGAGCGGGACGCGCTCGGGGTGCTGCTGCTGCTCGATGAGGCGAGAGGGCCGGCCGACGAGGGCGACTCGAGGTAGAAGGTCGGGCGGACGGTGCTCGAGTGCGTACTGCGGGGGAGGGGTCCGAGCGTCAGAGTCTTGCTCGACTGCGCCTCGATCCTGCAGAGAGGAAAGAAGAGACGCACCTGTACGACGGCATGTCCTCGTCTGCGTCGAGCCCGCTGACGACGGCGCTCCGACTCGGCTTGCCCAAGTCCCAGAACCGCAGCTTGCGGTCCTCGCCGCCCGAGAGGAGAAAGCCGCCCTCGCCGCTCGACGACCGGCCGTCCTTGCTGCGGCCGTCGGCAGTAGCTGACGCAGGGTCGACGAGCAGCGCAGTGGCGGGACGCGTCGACGGCTGGGTCGAGTAGTCGGTGCCGAGGAGGAGCGCACGGACCGTCGGCTGGATGGGCGTTGCCGGCGCCGCTCCGTCGGCCGTTGTCGGGACGACCGGCGCAGGCTTGGGCGCCGTCGAAGCAGCGAGGAGCGCCTCGATGGCCGCCGCCGGGTCGAGCGTCGCGTCGTGCATAGCGACGCTCACCGGCTCGTCGACGCCGGCGAACATGTTGGACCGACTCGACGACGACGACACCGCCGCCTGCGCCTGCTGCGGCGAGAGGACCCGGAACTCATCGACCTTGACGCCGAGGTCGATGTCCCACACCTCGGCGACGACGATGCCGTGACCGGCAGCCGACGCCGTCGAAGACGACGAGGAGCCTCGCCGGGCTTTGCCCGAGTCGACGACCGGGCCCGACGCCTCGTCCGGCTCGGCGGCGACGACGATCCATCGCCCTTTGCCCTTGACCGGGTGCACGGCGATCTGGTTAATGCGCCTCGAGCCGACGCTCCAGCTGCGCAGGAGGAGGCCGAAGCGCAGGTCCCACAGCGTGAGCACGCCCGACGCCGTCGCGGCGACGAGCCACAGGTGCTTGCGGTCGAGGCACAGGGCCGTGATGGGGCCAAAGTGGCGCGGGTTGGCGAAGGTTTGGAGGGCGCGCATCGTGCGGATGTCGAGGACGATGATGGACGAGAGCGAGGTGCCGAGGACGAGGTTGGTGGTCGTGTCTGCTCGAGCGGGTTGCAAGAATCAGTTACAGACCTTGCGAGATGTGAGACGAGGAGCGAGAGTGAGCGCACCTGTGTTGAAGCTCGCGAGACAGGTGGCGTGGTCGCCCTCCTCGTCGAGCGGGTACTGCCGGATCAGGCACGGCTTGCTGTACCGCGGCATCGAGCCCGACAGGCTCACGTCGACGCGGTGGATCCACACGGTGCCCGTCGTCGACGCGCTCGCGACGCAGTGCGAGTGCTCGAGGACGCACACGGCCGTCACCTTGCCGCCCTGCCGGAACGTCTGCCTCGAGCGGCTCGTTACGTTCTTCTCGAGCCGCATCGCGTCCCACACCTTGACCGTGCCGTCGTCCGAGCCCGTGACGAAGAAGAGGTGATCGGGCGAGACCTGGATCGACGTGATGCCGCCCGTGTGCTCGACGAGGTGGGCGATGAGGGTGCCGTCGGGCCTGGTCGGCGTGCGCTCCCGAGGCGGGAAGCTCGTGCGCAGGGCTTTGCGGCGAGGGATGCCGGCGGGGACGTGAGGGCCGAGCTCGGGGAGAGGCTCGCGATAGCTGTCGAGGTACGTGCGCTCGAGGAGCTGCTTGATGCTCGGGTCGTTTCCCTCTGCGCGCACGGTGGCTGCCCGTCAGGACGGCTCGTCGAGCACTCAGAGAAGATCGAGAGGGACGCACCGTAGGTTGAGACGAAGCGCTGAGGTGCCGGCACCTCCCTCCCGCTCGTGCTCCTCCTGAACTGCCCGGGCGACTGGCTCACGACGTCCTGCATGACGCTCGCGGCATCTGCGTCGCCGGCGCTCGCCCGGTACCGCGCCTCGACGTCGAACAGGCCCATCGCGTTGGTCGAGTCCTCGGCGACGGCCGGCACGGCCCGAGCTACCTCGACGGCGTTGAGCCGGACGCGGCTGCGCGGCTTGGCCGTGCCTGCGCCCGCCGCGCCCGAGACGGTCGACGTCGTCGACGTGGCCGTCGCCTCGCTCGCAGCGGTCGACGTCTGCGAGACGGTGCGGTGCAGGTCGAGCCGCTCGCCCGGTGCGAGCGTCGTCGGCGTCGCCGGCCTGAGCGTCCGGCTCGACGGCTCGGGCCCGTCGGCGTCCTCCTCCTGGAAGCTGTGCATGCTCGACGTCGTGCCGCCGCCCATCTGGTGCGCGCCGAGAGCGAGCCGCCTCCGCAGGTCGTCGACGGGCGCCTGGCTCGAGCTCGCGCGGCGGCTCGTGGACGGCCGTCCTGCGCCCGTGGCGTCGCTCGACGCGGTCGAGACGCGCCTGCTGAGCGAGCTGCCGACGGGACCGGCGCCCTGGAGGCGCGAGCGCGCCTGGTTGAGCATCTCGTCGGCCGAGAGGACCGAGAAGAAGATGGTCTGCGGGACGATGCCGAGGTCCTGGAGGTTGGCGGCGCTCGAGGTGGGTGTGAGGGCGTCGGGCGAGTCGTAGCCACGAGATGGGCCGCTGCGGGACAAGCAGTCGAGAGTCAGGGTCGAGCAGGGGAGGCGGGTAGAGCTGCTCCTAGACGGCGAGGAGAGGACCGTGCACGCACCCTTGTCGTGCCGCAGCCACCTTGGCGACGTACTCCCTCATGGCGCTCAGCTTGTACTCGTCCTCGACGCTCATGCCGAGCTGGCGCATGCGCTCGAGCTGCGCATGGTCCTCGTCCGTGCGGACGCTCGCGTCGCGAGGTGCGCCCTTGGTCGGCCCGCCGCTGCCGCGCGAGAGCGACCAGAAGTGCGACTTGCCGCTGCGGGACGCCCACGAGACGGCGGCCTCGAAGACGACTCGAGAGAGCTGCGAGCGGGACCGGCACGAGCGTCAGTCGGGCGCGCGAGGAGATGACGAAGGACGGAGAGGAAGGCGACGGACCGGCTCTCGGGCGTTGTCGAGTAGGGCGAGGTCGGTGATATCCTTGATGTCGGAGCGGAGGAGGCGCTTGACGGTCGGGTAGAGGATGCACCACTTGTCGGTCGTGCCGAGGAGGCTCGCGACGGTCGCGAGGAAGGCTGCCGCACCTGCGTTATCGGTCTTGCGTCAGCAGGCGCTCTCTTGCTTTCTGACTGCTGAGAGGGAGAAGAAGTAGGAGACGCACCTTCTCGGATCCAGATATTGGGGTGGCACAGGAAGCCCGTGACTTGGCCGACAAGCTCCCACATCTTGCCCTTGGCGAGGAGGCGGCGCTCGGCGAGATTCGTGAGCGAGTCGAGCACCTTGACGACGACGAACTCCTCGGGGTCTGCGCGCATTTACGCGCTCGCAGCCGAGTCAGCTCGAGTCGCGGGGACAAAGCCAGGAGGGGTGCGAGCGAGGGACGCACCGGCGAGGCTGAGCGAGATGAGCGGCAGGATGTACTCCTCGAGGCTCCTTGCACCGACGCAGCTCGCGACGTCGACCGCACGCTCGTTCCAGGCCGCCCGGAGGAGCCAGTCGCGCGTGTTGAGGTACGTGACGAGGTGGGCGAGGACGGCGTCGTTGGCGCGTAGGCGGCCGAAGAAGGTGCACAGGCTGCCAACGTGGACGAGGAGGGCGCGCTTGACGGCCGACGACGGGTCGGACAGGAGCGGGTTGACGTGGTCCTGGATGAGGGCGTGCAGCTCTTGAAGCCGGGTGTCGAAGTTGCCCTGCGCGCGGCGAAAGTGCGTCAGCCGGCCTCCTGCACATAGCACGAGAGAGGCGAAGCAGGAGAACGAGAAGACGCACGGCGTAGGGCGAGCCCTCGAAGTCCTGCTGCAGGCCCTGAAGCTCGAACGCCCCCTCGCCCCTCATCGCCTCGGCCATCTCGAGGAACCGCTGCGCCGTCTCGGCGAGCGCGGCGATGCACAGCGCGTACATCTCCCGCGGGAGGACCTCGGGGTCGGTCGAGAACGGCCGCGTGTTGGGCAGGATGTACTCGGGGAAGACGTCGACGTTCGAGGGCGTGATGCCGCGCACGAGGACGAGCGTCTGCGTGAGGGCGCGCAGGGCGACCGAGCGCACGGTGGCGATGTCGTCCTCGAGGAGCGAGACGAGGTGCGGCACGAGGCGGTCGAGGCGCGTCTCGTCCGTGAGGTACCGGTTGAGGGCGAGGAGGATCTCGAGCGCGCGCAGGACCGAGGCGGGACGGACGCAGTTGCGAATGTTGGCGCACACGAGCGAGAGGATGACGAGGGCCGGACCGTCTGCGAGCGAGAGGGAGGGCATGTCAGCGCACGGACCCCTGAGAACGACGAGCTGAGGTCGGAGGACGCACCCTCGCTCACGTTCCCGCCCTCGACGACCATACCCTCCTGCCCTGGGAGATGCAGTCGCACAGGAAAGAGGCCCTGTTGCCGAGGAGAGTCAGCAAAGCGCCCGGGCGCAGCGAGAGGGTCCGAGAGCGAGCCGACGCACCTCTCCTCGTCCCGCTTCAGCCCGAGGCTCTCCTTCCTCGCCCTCTCGCGCGCTCTGCTGCTCGACCGTCTCGTCGAGGTACCGCGCAATGATCTCCCACTCGGTCCAGACGCGCTCGATGCGGTCGTCGGCGTCGGTGCGCAGCAACGTCTGCTGCTGCTGCGGCGCGCCCGCAGCCGTCTCGGCGGGCGTGCTCGACCCGGGCCGTGTCGATGAGGGCGGTGGAGGATGAGGTGCCGGGGCGGGCGGCGGCGGGGAGGACGAGGGCTCGTTGAGGCTCGAGAGGAACGGGTGCAGGAAGGTGTAGAAGATGTCGGGGAAGGCGGTCGAGCGGTACTGGGTGAGGTAGTCGGCGAACGAGAGGCGGGCCGAAGGGTCGAGTGAAACCATGCTGCGGATGAGCGACTGTCGCGCGAGGTCGAAGTGTGAGCACACGAGTCCGGCGCAAAGAAGGGGACGGTGCGCGCGAGAGGGAGGGAAAGAGGGGACGCACCCGGATCTCGACGTCCTCGATCTCGGCCAGGTACGTCTCGAGGTTGTACTCGCCCTCGCGGTACTTGAAGAGCTGGCTGAGGGTGAACGGCGGCGTGCCCTCCATCCACAGCTCGGCGAGGACGCAGCCGAGCGAGAAGACGTCCATCGCCTCGGTCACCTTGCCGTCGCGCTTGCCGAACTCGAGCGCGTCCTTCTTGCGCGCCGTGTCGGAGCCGGCGGCGTAGAAGCGCTCGGGCGCGAGGTAGCAGGTGCGGCGGGACGACGTGTCGAAGTAGAACGAGAAGGCGGACGGGTCGTCGAGCGGCAGGAACGTCGGCTTGAACGCCGAGGAAAAGTCGGTGAGGTAGGCCCAGTTCCAGGTCGTGACGACGACGTTCTCGGTCTTGATGTCGCCGTGCGAGATCTGCGAGCGTGCGAGGGAGGAAGGAGAGACAGCCGGGTCAGCAAGGGCGGCAGCGTGCGCGCTCAGCTGAAGAGAGCTGGACGTACACCTCGTTCTCGTGCGTGCTTGAGGCCGGTCAGGAGCTGAAAGGCGATCCAGCGCTTCTCGACCGAGGTGAGGAAGGGCCGAGTGCTGCAAGGCGCAAGTGGGGAGGAGTGAGCGAGGTGGTCGGCGTGAGGCGGCTCCACCCAGCTCGAGGGAAGGACGAGACGCACCTGATGCGGTCGTACAGGTTGCTCGCGACCCACTGGCGCATGAGGTACCCTGCGCGCTCCGTCTCGAGAGCGCGGCCGTAGGCGAGGACGTTCGGGCACTCGACGAGAGCATCTCGCTCGGCTGTTGGCGGGAGGGGGGGAGGGTCAGCCACCGAGTGACTGTACGGCGAAGCAGAGGGACGCAGACGCACCTTTGATGCGACGGTGGAACGGCTTGAGCGAGAGGGCCGGGTCGGGCTTGACGAAGACCTTGACGACGAGGGCGCCGCTCTTGTGGCGGGCGCGGACGCTCTTGAGGAAGCGAGAGGATCCCATGCTGCATTGCGCGAGTCAGCTCTAGTCCCAGGCGAGCTGGGAGCGGGGTGGAGTGGGCGCACCTCTTGTCGTAGACGACCTCGCCTCCGAGCTCCTGGAAGAAGGGGTCGGTGCCCGGCTGGGCGCGACCGGTCGCCGGGAGCGAGAGCGCAGCCTGTGGCGCACTGACTGCTGCGCCCATCGTTGGCGAGGGTGACGAGGACGAGGAGGAGGATGTGGGGAGAGCTCTCATCTGTCGCCTCCTCATCCTCGCTCTCACCACGACAAGCTGGAGCGAGCTGGGCCACGATGGCCTCGCAAGGGCAGCACAGATGCCCTCCAGCCTGTCCTGCCTGCTCAAGAGCAGACCCGACTCGCCACTTCTTCTGCCGCACCTGCATCTCGTCCTGGTCCGTCCCTCTTCGCCCCCTCAGCGCCTGCGGCCGAGCTGACCCTGTCCTGACCAACAGCCTCGCCGATCACAACGCCCGCCGACAGCAGCTCCGCAACGCCCTCACCCTCGTCACCGCAAAGGCCAACGCCCTCCTCTCGGGAGCCGACCGCGCCCCCTCGTCCTCACGCGCACCGCCACTAGGCGTCACCGACGAGCGCCTCCTCAAGGCCGACAAGTGGATCCTCGCGAGCAGGGCCTACGCGGCGAGGGAAGCCGTCGTCAAGGCCAAGCAGGCCAACTCGCAAGGTGCGCCGCTTCTCCTTCGCCCCCACGACCCCTTGTCCCAGCGGAGCTAACGCGTGCACCCTCCGTGATACAGCCGAAAGCGACCTGGCGACCCGCCGAGCAGCCCTCGCCGCCCGCCGCGCCAACCTGTCGACCGCGCGTTCCCTCCACTCATCCCTCGCCTCGTCCTCACCCTCAGCCTCGTCTCTCTCCCTCCCCGACTCGCTCCCCGCCCTCGCCGTCCGCATCGAGAACCTCTCAAGCGCCCTCACCCGCCTTGACGCCGAGACGGCGCGCGTCAGGGGCATCCTCAAGCGCGAGCTGCTCGCCGTCGTCGCCCTCGCGCCGCTCGAACGGCCCCTCGCCGACCCCTTCCTGTCGTTCCCCTCGCCGACTCGCTCCTCGTACTCGACGCCCTCATCCGCCGCTTCGCCGTCATCCAGCACAGCAACCGCAACACCGACTCGCCGACGCGCAGTCCCCTCGCAGTCCTACACCCTCTCGTCCCTCCCCCTCCCGCCGCTCTCCTCGCTCCTCTCGCTCCCGCCGCCAACGCTCGAAGCCCTTCTGTCGCACCTCGCCCACCTCGTGCGGCTCGTCGCCCTGTACGACCGCGAGGCGCTCCCCTTCGCGCCCGCCATGAGCCTCTTCGGGCCGGGGCGCGCGGGCGTCAGGGCCGGGCCGGGCTACGGCGTCGCCGCCGCCGCAGCGGGCGAGGGCGACGGAGCGGCTGGTGGAGGAGCATCGTCGGCGAGGAGGAAGGGCGCGCTCGGCACGGCCGTGTGGCCGCTCGTGTTCGGCTCGAGGCGCCGCGCCGGCAGCGCCGCAGCATCGGCGCTCGGTACGGGCGACAGCGCAGGCGATGGCAGCGTCGATGCGGACGCGTACGGCGACGGCGACGACGGCGACGACTACTACCACGAGGCGGCGGGCTCGCGCAGCTACGCCCGCAGCGCTTCGACCTCGTCCTCGACTGCGAGCGCCGCCGCAGCAGCAGCGACCACGAGCAGCAGCGCGCGCTCGTCGACGTCGAAGCGCAGCGCCAAGCGTGCAAAGCTCGTCCTCGGCGGCGCCGTCGCGCTCGCGCTCGACTTTGCGTTCCTCGCCTGGGTGCGCGAGGGGCGAGCGGTGGGGCGGCAGTGGAGGGTCGACGACCTCGACGATCTCGGGGCGCTCATACGCCGCGCGACGGGCGTGCTCGACGGCGAGGAGGAGGGCGAGGGCGGGGAGCGCGCTGAGCGAGGTGGCGCAGAGGAGGAGGACGAGGTCGGCCCGCAGGCGTTCCCGCTCTCGATGGCCGAGGCGCTCGTGCACTACACTGCGCTCGCGCTCGGCCCGTCGTCGGCGTCGACGCCGTCGTCGAGGGCGGGGAGGAGCCGAGCGGCGCTCGAGGAGAGCGGTGTCGTGGTCGATGGCGAGCCCGGGCTGGACGGCGAGGACGACGAGGACGAGGGGTGGGACTTGGTCAGCGTGTAGCTATCTCTTTGTTGCTTGTAACAAGCTCGATCGGTCACGTCCACGTCGAGCGCCCTCCCGACGAGAGCCTGAGAGAGCTCGTGCACGGTCCCTGCTCTAAGCTTTCAGCGACCCTCGAGCAACACGACGAAAGGTGTACGACATCTCGTTTGACAACAGCTCTGTCTCTACATCGACCCTCTACTGCTCGAGGCTCTGCTCGCCGTCCCGCGCCGCTTCTCGCTCGCGAGCGTCACTTCTCGTCCGCCGCCGAGCCGTCGAGCAGCCCCTCTTCCCACGCGACCCTCGCCGCCTCCCACACCCACTGCACCTGCTCGGCCGTCTGGCACATCGTCGTGCGCTGGTCCCTCAGGCCGTCGACCGTCAGGCCGACATAGTCGACCGCGCCCGGCCCGCCGCCGAGGATGCGCTGCGCCGGGTACACGCCGAGTGGGTGCGCAGCGTCGGCGTCGGCGTGCGGCAGCGGGAGGGACGAGAGCGGCGGGCGGGCGCGCGCGAGGTGCGAGAGGAGCGGGAGGAGGGACGAGAGGGCGAGGAGGGTGCCCGTGCGGCCCACGCCGGCCGAGCAGTGCGCGAGGATGGGCGCGGCGGTCGTGCCGGTCGGGCAGGAGAGCGAGGCGTTGAGGGCGTGGAGGCGGTGGATGAAGCGGATGAGGTGGGCGGGAGAGTCGGGGACGCCTGCGAGCGGTGAGGGCGAGAAGGTCAGCGACGGGCGCGGCTCAAGACGAGCGAGAGAGAAGCGGGCGCACCGTGATCTCGCCACCCGAGGTACTCGACATGGACAACTCGTCGTCCCTCGGCGTCGCCCTCTCGTCCAACCCGCAGCTTGCTCGTCCTCGCGCCGTCCCGCTCCTCCTTGCTGTCGAGCCGCACCCACACGCCCTGGCCTCGCTCCCCGCTTTCGCTCGCGAGCTGCGCCGTCTCGCCGACGTTGCTCGGAAAGTACGGGTGGCACTTTTGCCGGCGCCCCTCGACGAGAGGCGTGAGCTGAACGACAAGGTTGATGAGCGGGAGCCGCTCGAGCGGGGTGGACGAGGCTTTGTGCAAGAGGGAGGTCGGCGGCGAGAGGAGAAGTGAAAGAAAGTCGTGCACGGTGTGTGGGACGGGAGCCTGTGTGCGGAGTGAGAGGGAGGAGGCGGAACAGAGTTAGGACGGCAATGAAGCGGAACGAGCGGGCTCGCGGCGTGAGCGCTCGAAGCGAGAGTGAGGACGTTTGCGCACCTGTGCGGCCACCCACCACCTCCTCGGGAGCACGTCGTCGTCGAAGCCGAGGTCGGGCTCACGCACGAGCGACGCGTTGACATAGTCGGGCTCGGCGGGCGAGCTGGTCGTGCGGAGCGGCGGGAGGCAGCGGGTGCGGTCGTAGGCGAGGATGTCGCCGTACCTGTAGGGATGGAGGAAGGTTAGAAGGAGGTCTCGAGGATAGAGAGGAGGCACACGCACCTGTTCTTGTCGCGGTTGGTGCGGCTCGAGGCGGCCCCGACGGAGAACCAGTCTCGCTCGACGTCGGCTTTGGCCTGGGCGGCAGTGCGGCTTGCGGACTGCGGCTTGTGGATGCGGGTGTCGCTGATCGAGGCGCGACGGAGGTACTCGCGCTCCTGAAGGGCGGCGAGAGCCGAGTGGAGCGCGTTGCGATTCGGGGTGAGGAAGGGCGGGGGCGGGCCGAGAGAGGAGCGTTTTGGGGCGGTCATGGTCGAGAGAGCGCGCAGCAGTGCGTCTGTGTAGCTGGTGGGCTCACTGCGAGCGAGGCGAGACGAGGAGGCCGTCCGTGAGGCTGCGCGGAGGAGGACGAGCGAGCCGCTGGAGCCCGGCCGCCTCGTCCCTTTCCCTCCATCGAACGCTCGTCCTTACAGCCTCGATCCGCCCAGGCGTCACCTTCTGTGAGCTACCCTTCCACAGCCACACGCGCCAGCCCGCGCCCGCGCGACCGCCAGCCTCGCCGTCGACCGCCTCGCCTCGCAAACGTCGCACGCCCTCCCCCGACCTCACCACCTCGCCCGCCTCGCCCGCTGTGCGTCTCGAACCAGCCACGACCACCGACACCGACGCCTGCGCTCTAGCGCACACGTGCAGACCCGCTGGGGCTGTGCCGGGGACGGCGAGACGAGCGGCCGAGTGAGCATGGGCCGGGGGAGGCCACGCTCGCTGGGCCGCGGGGGCCGCGCGCGACGGGGTGGAGGACCGCGCAGGGCGACCTGTGGTCCAGCAGGACAACGACGGGCGGCAGGAGGGACCAGCAGCTCGAGGACGCGGGCCGTTCGGGCGGACCCCTCCGCGCAGGAACGACGAGCTGACCTCGCTCCTCCCTCCCTCCCCTCCCTCCTCGCTCCTTGGTGCGCCGTCACTTACAGGCCCAGCATGATCATCCCCAAGGCCGACCGGCGCACCATCTACGAGAACCTCTTCAAGGGTGCGTCTCGCGTCTCCTCCCCTCCTCCCCGACCGTGCCAGCAGCAAGACGCTGACCCCGACCCTCCTCCCGCTCGCGCAGAGGGCGTTCTCGTCGCGAAGAAGGACTTCAACGCGCCCAAGCACCAGGAGCTTGACGTCAAGAACCTCTTCGTCATCAAGGCGTGCCAGTCGCTCACCTCGCGTGGCTACCTCACGACCCACTTCTCGTGGCAGTACTACTACGTGCGTCCTCCCCGTCTCTCACTCTCTCTCGAGCCTGAGCGCATGGAGCGAAACTGTGAGCCCCCGCTGACCCTCGTGCGCGCGTCGACTCGCAGTACACCCTCACCCCCGAGGGCATCGACTACCTCCGCGAGTACCTCCACCTGCCCGCCGAGGTGCGCACCTTTCCTCCTCCCCTCTCCTGCACCGACCGCCGAGCACGCCGAGCTGACGCCGTCGCACCTCCCGCAGATCGTCCCGGCCACGCACAAGAAGCAGGTCCGCGCCGCTCGCCCCGGTCAGGGCCAGCAGCGCCCCGAGGGTGGTGCCTACCGCGCCCCCCGCGAGGGTGGTGCCGAGGGCTACCGCCGCCGCGAGCAGGGTGGCAAGGAGGAGGGTGCCGGCGACTTCCGCCCCCGGTTCGCGTGCGTCCCCCTCTCTCTCTCTCTCCCTCGCCTCGCCCCGCTCGTCCCGCCCGCAGCGCTGACCCTCTCCCCTCCCCCTCGTTGCACGCTCGCAGCGGTGTCGGCCGTGGCGGTCCCCGCACCGAGGCGTAAAGCCTCTTTCCCAGTTCCTGGTCAGCCCCGTCAGTCGCTCGAGGGTCAGCTTGAAACGAGGATCGAGCTTGCGGTTCTACTCGGTGTCTGGCATCTCGGTGAGCAGAGCGAGATCTGCGCTGTGCTGATGCTGGCTTCGAGAGCGCGCCTATGCCTCTCGACGACGCGCGAGGAGCGAAGAGCGAGCGAGAGGACGAAGCGGCGAGCGGGGCGAGAGGAGAACGCTCTGCTTTAGGGCCTGCTTCGCTGTCTCTGCTATAGCTGTGTGGAAGCAAGGCAGTGCAAGCCCCAAAGGAGCAGGCTGCGCTCGACGTCGACCGTCGCAGTCGGTTCGTCTCGTCGAGGCGCGGTCAGCTCAACCTCTCTCCTCGTCGCCGTCTCTCCTCCCAGCCGAGCAGACGAGCCACTAGACCGGCGCACCTGCACCACCAGCACTCGCCTCGAGCCAGCCCCGAGCTCGCCGACCGCCGTCTCGCTCGACCTCGCCCTCATCTCCCTCCCCGCCCCTTCTCACGCGACTCTCGCCCGCCATGGACCGCCTGCCGATCGCGCTCCACCTTCCACAAGAGCTCCTGCCCCTGTCGGGCTCGGTCAGCGGCGCGCGCGGCCAGCAGCCGTCCAAGGTCGTCGGCTCGGGCGCAGGCTACGGCCCTCCCCTCCCCGCCGAGGGCACGCCGCTCTCCCGCCTCGTCTCGTCCGTCCTGTACGCGCCCGCGCGCGAGCCGACCCCCGCAGAGGCCGCGCAGGGCTGGACCCCGGCGCAGCAGCAGCGCCCGACGAGGACCGAGTACGACCTCGTCGCCATGCCTCTCACCAACGGCAACTGGCAGGAGCGCTGGGACCGCATGTGCACCATCACGGCGAGCGCGACCGAGGCCGACTTGGGCGTCGCGGCGGCCCAGGCCGACACGCAGCGCGACGAGGCCGAGAGCTGGCGGGCGGGAGGCGGCTTCCTTCGCAACGAGGTCAACATCACGAGGAGCGGTGCGTCCCTCTCCCTCTCTCTCTTCGCCTGTCGCCCTTCGCGACGGCTCACTGACGCAGATCTTGTCGCTCGCAGAGGAGTCGGGCAGCCTCATCTCGTTCGCGAGCGACTGGCTCGAGCTGGACTCGCCCGTCGAGGGCATCCGGTTCGACTCGGAGCTCGCCCTCCGCCAGGAGATCAGCTACGCGTCCTACTTGTCGATCACGAGCATCGTCCTGCCGCCGCCCAAGCTCGAGAATCGCGACTGCCTCGCCGACTACGCGCGCGCCATCAACGGCGCCCTCGCTTCGAGCTGGCACATCAACGTGCGTCCCTCTCTCTCTCTCTCCCTCCCTCTCCTTCGTCCTTGCACGCCTGACGCCGACATCGCCCTGCAGATCTCGATCCGCTTGCCTGTCGCCGAGTACTCGGAGGCCGAGCTCGCCGCACGACCCGGCACGCCCGCCTTCCAGGCGCTCACGGGCGACTCGGACCGCAACGAGACGTGGGAGATGTGGAACACGCTGCGCGGCATGTGCTCCTACTCGCCTCGACTGACCCTCAGTGCGTCCCTCTCCTGCTTGGAGGTGCTCGTCGGCGCGCAAGGGCTGACTCGGACGACGCGCTCGCAGCTCTCGACCTCACCAACCCGCTCCCCTCGCCCAAGAGCCTCACCCGATGGGCCGCCGAGCCCGTCCGCCACATGTTCCTCCCCTGCACGAGCTTCATCCCGAACGCCAAGGGCTACCCGGTCCTCTCGAAGAGCATGCAGGCCTTCCTCAAGAGCGCGTTCAAGGTGCGCTTCCTTCCTCTTTCCCTTCCTCGACCTTCGCCTTCCTCCTGCAGCGACAGCGACTGACGCATCGTTCCTCCTCGTCGTCTGCAGTTCCGGCCGACCGTCATCCTGTCGGGCACGCACCGCTCGCTCCACTCGGCCGGCGGCCACCTCGCCTACGCCCAGTACGTCCGCTTCCTGTACCGCAAGGCGCAGGAGCTCCTGCCCGTCGAGGAGTACGCCCAGGGGTACATGGACCACCTCCAGCAGCCGCTGCAACCCCTCATGGACAACCTCGAGGGCGAGACGTACGAGGGCTTCGAGAAGGACCCGATCAAGTACCGCCAGTACGAGGAGGCCGTCTACCGCGCGCTCCTCGACAGGCCACAAGACCGTGTCACGTGCGTCGTCTGCTCTCTCCATCGACGTGCTCCCTCTCTTTGTGCGCTGGCTGACTCGAAGCGCTCGCCGTCGCGCAGGACCATCTTCGTCGTCGGCGCAGGACGAGGACCGCTCGTCGCAGGGTGCCTGCGAGCCGCCGAGCGGTCACAGCGCCGCATTTCGCTCACGGCCGTCGAGAAGAACCCGGCCGCGTTCGTCATGTGCGTCCCCTCCTGCTCGCGCTCGGCCGTTCTCCCCGAGGTCGACTCGGCTGACTCGCCCTCTCTCTCTGCGCGCACACAGCCTGCAGGAGCGCTCGGCGCTCGAGTGGGGCAGCCAGGTCAAGCTCGTCTACTCGGACATGCGCAGCTTCAACCCCAAGGACAAGGCCGACATCATCGTCTCGGAGCTCCTCGGCAGCTTTGGCGACAATGAGCTCAGCCCAGAATGCCTCGACGGCGTCATGCGCACCCTCAAGCGTGCGTCCTCTCTCTCTTTGTCGTCTGCAGAGCCTCGCCGGCGGAGCTTGAGCGCCGAGCTGACCCCGCTCGGACCCCGCAGCCGACGGCATCTCGATCCCGGCCTCGTACACCTCGTTCCTCGCTCCCATCGCCACCTCGCGCCTGCACACCGAGATCACCAACCCGCAGGTCGCGTCGTCGTCGACCGTCGTCGACTCGAAGCCGGCCGAGCAGCCGTACGTCGTCATGTTCTCGGCGTTCGACACGCTCTCGGCGGCCGGCGGCCGCAACGGCGTCGACAAGGTGCAGGAGTGCTGGACGTTCGATCACCCTCGACCCGACGTCGTTGTCGACGAGCAAGGTGCGCACTCGCTCGCTGTCTCCTTTCGTCATCGAGCAGGTCGGGCAGAGGAACTGACGCTCGAACCCCTCGCAGGTCTCCCGCTCACGAACCACCACAACGCCCGCTCGGCGCACCTCTCGTTCCATATCCCGCGCGCCGGCGTCTGCCACGGCTTCGCAGGCTACTTCGAGGCCGTCCTGTACGACGACGTCATGCTCTCGATCCACCCCGAGCGCGCGGCGGGCGACATGCTCTCGTGGTTCCCCATCTTCTTCCCCCTCTCCGAGCCGCTGTATCTTCCCGCGCACTCGGAGCTCGACGTCGAGATCTGGCGCCTCACCGACAACACCAAGCGGCGCGTCTGGTTCGAGTGGGCGGCGCAGGCGTACCTCCCGCTCGCCGCTCTCGGCGGCGGACCCGGCAGCGCAGGCGGTCGCGGCCCGGGCGGCAGGAGCAGCATGACGAGCCCGCCGACGAGCGCGACGAGCGGATCGTTCTCGCTGCGCGGCGGCGGCGCCTTGAGCCCGACGCTCGGCGGGAGCGAAGCGGCGTTCGCGAGCGCGCCGAGCCCACACCTTGGCGCGAGCTTTGGCGATGGGCGCATGCCGGGCATCGCCGAGGAGAACACGCTGCTCGAGGGGAGCGTGCTCGGCGGCGCGGCCGGCGGGCGCATCAAGATCTCGCAGACGAGGCTGCACAACCCGGGCGGCAAGACGAGCTGGATCGGGCTGTGAGCGACGAGGCGCGTAGCATTGTTTCTGTATCTGCATCATCAACATCAGCATTGTCCTCTCTCTCTGTGTCGCGCCGTCGAGGTGAGCAAGCGAGCGAGCGAGCGAGATGCAGCATGAGGAGGAGGAGGAACTGGTCGCGCTCGAGCCTCTTCCTCGCTTCGTCGAGCTCTGGCTCTCGCTGTCTCTTCTCAGAGCCTCGAGAGCACGATTGCTAATCTCGCTGCATTACGTCTATCAAATCCTGCTCGCGCTCAAGACCCCTCACTTCCTGCCGAGCTTCTCGAGCAGCCACGGAACGAGCTCCTCGCGCTTCATCTCGATGTCGTTGCCGGCGCCCTGCTCCTTGCCGACCTGGGGCTTGACGCGGATCGTGCCCTTGGCGAGCTCGCCGGGCGAAACCTGGACCGCGTAGGGGATGCGCTCCTTGTCGATGATCTCGAACTGCTTCGGCAGCTTGGGCTTGGCCTTGTACATGAACTCGGCCTGTTGCACGTCTCGAGTCAGCGATGTTGAGCGCGAAAAGAGGAAGGGAAGAGAGAGAGAGAGAGGGAGCGCACCTTGATGCCCGCCGACCACAGCTCCTTGGCGACCTTCATGCGCTCCTCGAGAAGGCCGTCGCCGAGGCTCATGACAAAGACCTCGGTCGCCTTTGCCCGCCCGGCAGCGTCGCCCTGCTCCTTGGCCTTCTTGAGGAGGAGCGAGAAGAGGCGCTCGACACCGAACGAGATGCCGACGCAGGGGATCTTGCCCGCGGCGCTCTTGTCGCCGGCGAACATGCCGACGAGGTCGTCGTACCTGCCGCCGGCCGCGATCGACCCGACGCCAACGGTCGACTCGTCAACGTCGGCCTCCTCGTCGGCGTTGAGCGCCGGCTTCTTGCCCTTGACGTCGGCCTTCTTCTGGGCCTCGGTCGGGGCCGCCTCGGGGCTGGGCGCGACGGGCGCAGGCGGCGCAGAGCCCTCGGTGACGGCCTCGTAGATGACGCCCGTGTAGTAGTCGAGGCCGCGAGCGAGCGAGAGGTCGAACGAGACCTGCAGAGCGGCGAGAGGGCGAACCTGAGTCGGCGAGAGGAGACGAGGGAGGGGAAGGGAGCTGAGGAGAGGGACGCACGCGCTTCGTGACGCCGTAGATGTCGAGGTACTTGTACAGGAGCTCCATGTCCTTGAGGCCCTCAAACGCCGTCTTGTTGGCCGTCAGGCGCGCGTCCTGCTTGAGCTGCTCGACGAGCTCGGGACCACCTGCGAGGACCGAGTCAGCGCGGCTGTACCTCGCTCTTAGCGCACCAACGAGAGGTGAAAAGAGACGCACCCTTGAGCTTGACGTACTCGCCGATGCGGTCGGCAACCTCGCTGTCGAGACCCTTCTCCTCGGTCATCTCCTTCTTGACGTCGGCCCAGGCCATCTTGTCGAGCTTGTCGACCGCCGACGAGATGGTGCGGATCTTGTCGTTCGGGACGCCGCACACGGCAAAGAGGCCGTCGAGGATCTTGCGGTGGTTGAGCTGCGGGCGAGAGGGAGAAAAGGTCAGGCTCGAGTTGAAGCTGAGGGAGGCGGAGGGAAAGGAACGCACCTTGATCGTGAACTCGCCGATGTCGAGCGCCTCGAGGACCTCGCAGCCGATAGCGAGGACCTCTGCGTCGGGCAGCATCGGGTCGTACACGCCGGCGATGTCAAAGTCCTGCGGGCGAGCGAGACGTCGAGGGTCAGCTTCACGAGCTCGCGCTGTCGAGAGTGGCTCAGGCGTAGGACGCACACACTGGTAGAACTCGCGCATGCGGCCCTTGGTCATGACCGGCTGGTCGCGGCGGTACACCTTGGCGATGTGGTACCGCTTGATGTTCGGGTACTGCGAGCCGTTCATGGCGAGGAAGCGCGCGAAGGGGACCTGCAGGGGAGGGATCGAGTCAGAACCAGCACCTCGTCATGCACTGTATGAGGAGGAGAGAGAGAGAGAATGCGCACCGTGAGGTCGTAGCGGAGCGAGCACAGCTCGCCGCCTTGGTCCTGCAGGTCGTAGATGAGCTTGCTGTCCTCGCCGTACTTGCCCGCGAGGATCTCCTTGAGCTCGAAGACGGGCGTGTCGATCGTGACGCCTCCGTGGAGCTCGAAGACGTCGGTGATC
>ERZ794949.265-NODE-265-length-18623-cov-150.362344_pt1 | contig 18623 bp, 9 predicted proteins | sample MGYA00511363_ERZ794949 | MGnify/ENA primary metagenome ERZ794949 (study PRJEB30137, sample SAMN04331402) | food metagenome | isolation source: T1 must sample point D1 replicate B | place: Australia: South Australia ...
CAATGGAAGATACAAGTAAATTAAATACCTCTAAACTTGGTACACAAAAATACTGGGATGATTTTTATGATCGAGAAATAGACAATTTCTCTCAAGATAAAAACGATCTGGGTGAAAGATGGTTTGATGATTCAGACGCTGAATTTAAGATGATTGAATTGCTTATGGCTGAAGCTTCCGATCCAGATACTCAAATAACATTTAGCAATTCAAATACATCAACTAGTAACTTCATTGATTTAGGGACAGGTAATGGGCACTTTTTGTTTGAATTGATGCTTGATGAGGACTTTGATGAGAACTTTGTAGATAATAACAGATTGTTGGGGTGTGATTACTCTGCAAAATCTATTGAATTGGCTAAAAATATCCAAAAAGAAAAGTTTTTGGATAACGAGTCCATTCAAAAGCAATTGAATTTTGAAGTCATAGATTTATTTGATGAGAAATCTCAATTTTTCAATACCGTCAAAAATGATAAGAATGAAAAATTTGAAGTTGTCACTGATAAAGGTACTCTTGATGCCATAGCCTTGAGTGGAATGACTAAATTTAGTGAATCCTTAGAAAAAGAGGTCTCTCTAGTGGACTATTACCCACATATTATTGATAACCTTCTTGCCCAAAATGGGTTGTTCTTAATAACATCTTGTAATTTTACTCAAGAAGAATTAATTAGAATAATTGAAAGCACTGGAAATCTGAAATACTACAAAAACGTCAATTATCCATCTATAGAATTTGGTGGTATCAAAGGATCAACTATATGTACTGTTGCTTTTACTACTAAATAAGATTTTGGTCTTGAATATATAAGTCTTTATTTTTTCTATACTAAGCTTTCCAATTTGTCAAATAGCTTATTAGCCAAATCCTCAGAGTTTAATTTCATACAATATTGAACAACTTGTTTGTCCAAAGTCACCACCATTCTAACAAACTTTTCAGAGTTAGTTGAGCCTGGGAATCCTTTAAATATCTTTATGCCTTTTACAATTTTCAAATTCAACAACACCTGAAAAGTCAGTCTTTGTCTTATGACCAATCTATATGAATCTGTTTCCTTGTTGTGATTTAAATGTATAGGTCCAACACCTCTTTCTTTCCATCCTTCTTTCAAACTGGTCAATGAGTACATCTTTGTGTTTGAATTAAAAACTATATCTTCATTTTCCTCACCATTCTCAACTGTTTCAAGCTTTGTCAATACTGGTTTTTGTTCAGCTTTTTTTGTTTCCTCTTCTTTTTTATCTTCTTCCTCATCGTTCTTTTCTTCATTGGTGGTTTCCTTCTTTTTTTGTATTTCTTTCAATAACCCAAAACCTTGACCAAATGTTGTTGATGAACCAAATGTTCCAAAGACTGGAGTCTCCTTTTTAGGTTCAGTCTCTTTGGTATTTTTATCTTTATCTTCATTAGCTTCTGCTTCTTTGGCTTTTTTGGCATTTGCAGGTATCATGTCCTTGTTGAATTTGAAACCTTGAGAAAAAGTTGAACCACCTCCAAATACAAACTTCGGCTTTTCAGCTGGTTTTTCAGCTGATTCTTCTTCAATCTTTTGTTTTTTAATGTTAGGTTTATCTTCTGGTTCTTCAAACTCTGAAGTTTCTTCACTCAATGATCTTTTTGTTTTGTCACTTTCTTTTGGTTTATCTTCTAGTACATCTTTGGGTTTGGTTTCCAATTTTTCTTCGGACATTTTTGTTATATGTTAATATTCTTTTGATAAATTAACAAAGAGATTAAATTTAATAATGGTTTATCTTCAAGGGTTTATTTCACAGTTTTTTTGTTTTTACTCATAATTAATCAAATTTTTTTTTTTAAAATTTTAAATAGTGATATTATAAGTGGTGAAGAAATGCTTATGCAAAAAAAAAAGCGATATAAAATTGATCCTACTTTACGGAGAAAAGCCAGTTTCCTGTTGCGCACGTGATCAACACATGAAAGATCATGTGATATACATGCTACGTCAGAAACCAATGAAATACCAGGTGTTGCTACAAACTATTGATAATAATAATTGAATAATCGATATATATATATATATCCACGTACGTATACATTCAAAAAAAAAAACAAATCGCAATCAGATGGTTCTTCTATCGGTGATGTATCTCAAGATGATACCTTGACCAAACTTAGCAATGATTTTGTCAACCCAATTTACAATGTAATGACCATTGCTTTGGAATTCCTTTATGGACATGATTTTATAGCAATACTTGATCAAAATATCGGCTTCGTCATCAGATAATGCGTTTATTATAGGTTCTATGTTTTTACAGCTGACTAATGCAGTTTGAACAGCTCTCAAAAACTTCAACTTTAGCTCTAAATCATCCGCTGAATACACCGGGTACTTTGCTATTATGTCCACAATCAAACCATTGAAGTCTTTAGCGTATGTTTTCCCCTCAACTTCTGAAATTAATCCTGCTAATTCATCATTAGAATAGTTGTGTATTATGCCCTTTGAAACCAAAGTTTCCTTTATTTCGTCATTTGTTATTCTTTTGTTTCTTGTTGAAGCATCTAAAGCATCAATATCTATTTTTCTCCAGTCTTCCATCTGTTATTATATAATGTGTTTGGGCTGTTTTTCAAGTGTTAAGTTCACTAGTAAACAACAAATATGTGTATTTTGTTAGGGAAAAAAAAAATCACTTAGTTAAAAAGGAAGGGGGGTGGTTTTTCCTTCGCGGAGATTAGATCCCACACGTGCAAGTTCTCTACGACCGGCTGGGAAGTGTTGCAACCAACCAAACTATTAACTGTTGTATATATATATATTGCAAACTCCTTGTATTATGTACATCTGTATCTAAAAAAACAAAGTTTCTTATACACTGGGCCACATTTATACACTAGGTCACATGTTCACGTGGTCACATGCACACTCAGCTTTCTTTATCTCCTATCGTGGAGCTCCTCAGCCTTCAAAAACGTGAGATCGTTAGTTTGTTGCATTTTCCTTTACGCCTGTTTTTTTGGGGGATACGTGGGTAATTTTTTTTTGGCTGTTCCAAGTTTTGTGAGAGAGAGTGTTTTTCGACTGTTTTCCCCCTTTTTGAATAAATCATCATATAAACAGCATATATTTTTTTTAAAAACCTAAAGAAGAATTCATTAACTCCATTCCTTAAGCTAGCGTATATATAGTAATAAGACTTGCTTTATTTATTTATTGATAACATATATACTTATTTGTTACTTTAATATATAAAAATCGGTTCGTATCAGTTCACAAGTTTTAAAGAAGAAAAGTAATAAAAGAGTTTGAAAAAAATAAACATCCAATAATATTATCTAATAACATAACATTATCTAGTAAATACCACATATTCGAAGCAAATAAAAAAAAAATGTCCACAATTTACGTTAAAATTGTCTCAAGTGAAAACTTGTATAGAAGGGATATGTTTAGATCCCCAGATCCGTTTGCTGTTTTGACCATTGACGGTGCTCAAACTAAATCAACTTCAGCAGCAAAGAAAACTTTAAATCCATATTGGAATGAATTATTCAAATTCGCCAATGTTAATGAAAATTCTACTTTGGTTATTCAGATATTTGACCAAAAAAAATTCAAGAAAGCAGACCAAGGGTTCTTAGGTGTTGTAAACATAAGAATCGGAGATGTTTTAGGTCACTTAGATGATAATATCGATGCTGAAGCCGGTAAAGAATTTACCATCACCAGAGATTTGAAAAAGTCAAATGATGGTAATGCTGTTTCTGGTAGATTGATATTGATTTTATCAAAGGGCCAAGCTGCTTCTAATCCTGCTGCAGTTGCTGACCCACAGTCAACCAGACCTCCAGCTGCTGCTAACACTCCCTCTCACGCTAGAAACCCTTCCAATATAAGCTCAACTTCTAATAGCGTTCCTTCTGCTCCTAATAACTCAACAACTGATCGTGTTTCCTCAACTTCAGGATCACGTCGTCGTTCCACAGCTAGTGCTTCAACAAGAAACATACAACAAGATGCTAATGTCGACAGCAACAAGCAATATTCTTCTTTTGAGGATCAATATGGTAGATTACCCCCAGGTTGGGAAAGAAGAACTGATAATTTCGGAAGAACTTATTATGTAGACCATAACACAAGAACAACATCTTGGAAGAGACCTGCTATGGACAATTCTGCAGCTTTACCTCAACAACCATCTACTAACTTAGCAACAGAAAGCTCCACAAGCATAGATGAAAGAAGACGTCAATTTGACCATAGAACTTTGCCAGGACCTGAATCCAACTCAGCCACCAATTTGCAGCAAGCAGCTCCAGCTCCAGCCGCCGCACAAACAGCAACTTCAACTTCTACACCATCTGGGTTGGGTGAATTGCCACCAGGTTGGGAACAAAGATATACTCCCGAGGGAAGATCTTATTTTGTTGACCACAATACAAGAACCACCACTTGGGTTGATCCAAGAAGACAACAATACATTAGAACTTATGGACCTACCTCCTCAGTAGTCCAACAACAACCTGTTTCACAACTTGGACCTCTACCATCAGGCTGGGAAATGAGATTGACCAACACAGCAAGAATCTACTTTGTTGACCATAATACCAAGACAACCACTTGGGATGACCCAAGATTGCCATCTTCTCTAGACCAAAATGTACCACAGTACAAGAGAGACTTCAGAAGAAAGGTTGTATATTTCAGATCTCAACCAGCTTTGAGAATTTTACCTGGTCAATGTTCTGTTAAGGTTAAGAGATCTAATATATTCGAAGATGCTTATCAAGAAATAATGAGACAAAGTCCTGAAGACTTGAAAAAGAGATTGATGATTGAGTTTGATGGTGAAGAAGGTGTTGATTACGGTGGTGTTTCCAGAGAATTCTTCTTTTTGCTATCGCATGAGATGTTTAATCCGGTTTATTGTTTATTCGAATACTCATCCCATGATAATTATACCATCCAAATCAATCCAAACTCCGGTGTCAATCCGGAACATTTGAATTACTTCAAGTTCATTGGTAGAGTTGTAGGTCTGGGTGTTTACCATAGAAGATTCTTGGATGCATTTTTCATTGGTGCCTTCTACAAGTTGCTACTAAGAAAGAAGGTGGGTCTACAAGACATGGAGAGTGTTGATAACGAAGTTTACAACTCTTTGAAGTGGATGATGGAGAATGAGATCAATGGAATTTTGGACTTGACCTTTGCTGTAGATGATGAAGTCTTTGGAGAAATTGTTCAAGTTGAATTGAAGCCAGGTGGTAAGGATATTGAAGTTACTGATGATAACAAAAAAGAATATGTTGAACTGTTCACCCAATGGAAGATCCACGATAGAGTATCAGCTCAATTGAAGGCTTTCATGGATGGTTTCAATGAATTGATTCCTGAAGACTTGATCACTGTATTTGATGAAAGAGAACTTGAGCTATTGATTGGTGGTATCTCAGAAATTGATGTTGAAGACTGGAAGAAACACACTGACTATAGGGGCTACCAAGAAGGTGACCAAACAGTTCAATGGTTCTGGAAGATTGTTTCTGAATGGGACAACGAATCTAAAGCCAGACTACTTCAATTCACAACTGGTACATCCAGAATCCCAGTTAATGGGTTCAAGGACTTACAAGGGTCTGATGGGCCAAGAAGATTTACCATTGAAAAGGCTGGTGAAGCTGACCAATTGCCAAAATCACATACTTGTTTCAACAGAGTTGATTTACCGAACTACGATGATTACGAGTCAATGAAGCGTAAATTGACCTGGGCTGTTGAGGAGACCATTGGTTTTGGTCAAGAATAGTTATATATGAATGATATTAATTCTTTTTTTTTTTTTTTAAATTATACTTCAAGATATGTTATATAAAATTATGTTTGATTTCGTTTGCGTAATCTTGATTCGTAAAATTGCTTCAGTTTGTTTAATCCCTGCTTTTTCAAAGTTTCGACGATATCCCTTTTAACACCCATGCCAAGCAGTTTTTCCTCAAAATCTTTAACTTCAGGGGTGTTATCTTCATCGTCATCGCTTATTACTATTATCTCTGTATTCATTGCATTTTGTTGTCGGAGAATAGCCGTTTCTTTACCGATGCCTGTTGTGGTAGGCTTGCTATCTTTTATAACATCAATGCATTTCTTAATTCCCTGGTTGTTCTTCCCAAGACCTTGTCCTGTTTTGTATCCCATCTTTGCCATCAAATCAAAGCCTATTCCGTATTGTTTTTCAGACATCTGCAGGGTTATATGAGTGGTGGTGCTGTGTTATAGTACATATGCTACTGTAGGGATTTGGCCTTTTCTTGATTTATGATGTTTCCATTGGGAGAAAAAAACAAACTCGGCCTGCTGATGACTCGAAGTCAGTACGTGAGGGCTCAGCCGTTTACACGTGCTAAAAAGGCTTACAATGATATTACTCTCTCCCCAAAATCAACGTACATATAGAGAAAAATACATCTGTACAATTGCTTACACATTAATAGGCAAATGACACGTGAACCATTCTGGTATAAACTAAAATGGCAAACAAATTACAACTATACACACAACTATGAAATAAAAGTCATCGCTCCGAATTTTTTTCAAAGCTTTTAATTCACGTAGCTGAGTATAGATTTAAAAATCGGGTTTCACAACCGAATTTATACAGAATTCATGTTTTTTAATATAAGAAACGCCGCGAGCGCTAAAATTTTTTTTTAATATTTTAAAAAAGCTGATTATTTAAAAAGCATTTATAAAGATTGAATGATATGAGTCAATATTATCAAAAATTTGAAAATGAAGAAACAATTTGAAGAAAAACCATAATTCATTAATTTTTTTTTTTATAAAAAGGAAAAATATGCTATCTTCTAGTAAAAATTCTATCAAGAAGCATTTGTTGCAACATGCTATCAAGCCTAGCTTAATCATAACCAAGGGTAGCGTACTTCACACAACCAAGAAGTCTTACTCAACACCACCATCCAACGGAACATTTGGAACTAGATCCACTGTTATCCAATTATTAAACAACATCGGATCTAAGAGAGAAGTCGAACAATACTTGAGATACTTTACTTCTGTTCAACAACAACAATTTGCCATTATTAAGGTCGGTGGTGCAATTATTTCAGACACCCTTCCAGAATTAGCTTCTTGTTTAGCCTTTTTGTATCATGTTGGTTTGTATCCAATTGTTTTACATGGAACAGGACCACAAGTAAACGCTAGATTGGAGGATAAGAAAATTGAGCCAGAGTACATAGACGGTATAAGAATTACTGATCCTCAAACAATGTCTGTTGTTAGACAATGTTTCCTTGAGCAAAATCTAAAGCTTGTTACAGCTTTGGAAAATTTGGGAGTTAGAGCTAGACCTATCATGAACGGTGTTTTCCAAGCTGATTATCTTAATAAAGAAAAATACAACCTTGTAGGTGATATCAAAAAGGTATTCAAAAGTCCTATTGAAGCCAGTATCAAAGCTGGTTGTTTGCCAATCTTAACTTCTTTGGCTGAAACTGAATCTGGACAAATGTTGAATGTCAATGCTGATGTTGCTGCTGGTGAATTAGCCAGAGTCTTTGAACCTTTAAAGATTGTTTATTTGAATGAAAAGGGTGGTATAGTTAATGGAAACACAAAGGAAATTGTATCTGTTATCAACTTAGATGAAGAATACGAACACTTGCTAAAACAGGAATGGGTAAAGTACGGAACTAAATTGAAAATCAAGGAAATTAAAGAATTATTAGATTACTTGCCTAGATCATCTTCTGTTGCCATTATCAATGTCCATGACTTACAAAAGGAATTGTTCACTGATTCAGGAGCTGGTACTCTAGTTAGAAGAGGTTACAAATTAGTAGAAAGAAATTCCTTAAAAGATTTTGATTCTGTTTCTTTGGATTCTTTAAGATCTTGTTTGGACAAAGACATCAAATCAAAGAATTCCATCAATGATGAAGAAATATCTGTTGCCAAATACTTGTCTGAATTAGAAACTAGAACATTCAAAATTTTAAGCAATGAGCCAAACGATGTTGTTGCCATTGTTTTGGATGACAAGCAAGAAATTGTTACAAAGCTAGATAGATTTATGTGTACTCAACAAGGTTGGTTAAACAAGGTTACCGATAATGTATTTACCCAATTGAAGAAGAAATATTCATCTTTGCAATGGGTAGTTGATGAAAAGGATCCTAACATAGCCTTCCACTACGCCAAATCAGAAGGTTCTTACCTAAAAGATGGAAAAGTTTTGTTCTGGTACGGTGTTCAAGATTTGGATACTGTTACTGCATTGATTACCGAATTCTGCAAGACATTAGATAAGTCTCCATTTTCCTATGAATCCAAGAAATCCACAGTCTTCGGAAACGCTTCTGGGGCTAAGAGAAACTATTCAACTATTGTAAGAACTCCAAGCATTGAAGATGGAAAATTTTGTCAAGATGTTAAAAAAGTTGCATTAATTGGTGCCAGAGGATATACTGGAAAGAATTTAATTGAATTAGTCAATAATCATCCATTTTTAGAACTTGCACATGTTTCTTCAAGAGAACTTTGTGGTCAAAAACTACAAAACTACACAAAGTCTGAAATAATTTACGAAAATTTGTCCATAGCTGATATTAAACAACTTGAAACTGATAAGAAAGTTGATATCTGGGTCATGGCTCTTCCTAACAAGGTTTGTATTCCATTTGTTGAAGCCATTGAAAGCATTGATAACTGCAAGACTTCCAAGATTATTGATTTATCTGCTGATTTCAGATTTGTAGATGAATCCTCTTGGAAATACGGTTTACCTGAGTTGACTTCACGTTCTTTGATTTCTCAAGCTAAAAAGATCTCTAACCCTGGTTGTTACGCTACTGGTACACAATTATCTATAGCTCCATTGAACAACAACATTAATGGGTTACCAGTTGTATTTGGTGTTAGTGGATATTCCGGTGCTGGAACAAAACCATCTCCAAAGAATGATGTTAAAAATTTGGAAAACAACTTGATTCCGTATGCATTGACTGACCATATTCACGAACGTGAAGTAAGCAAGAGATTAGGAAGAGACATTGCGTTCATTCCACATGTAGGACAATGGTTCCAAGGAATTTCATTGACTGTATCTATACCATTGAAATCAGGCGAAAATTACACTAACGAAAGTATTTGTGATGTTTATAAGACTTTTTACAAAGATGAAAAGCTTGTAAAGGTTTTAAATGTAGGTCAAGAATGCACAGTCAAAAATATTGCCGGATACCACGGTGTTGTTATTGGAGGTTTCAAAGTCAATGAAGCTGGAAACAGAGTCGTTGTAACAGCTTTTATTGATAATCTATTAAAAGGTGCTGCTACCCAATGTTTGCAAAATATCAATTTAGCTTTAGGATACTACGAATACGAAGGGATTCCAAAAAATAAGATAATCCCAACTATATAAAGTTTAATTTAAAAGTTTATTTTATATTTTATTCTTTAAAGTATTTATATATTCATAAGTATTATAGTGTTCTTTTTATAATCATTATTATTTCATTATTATTATTTTTTTTTTACAGTTCCATTTAAACAAAAACAAAGTAAATATTTCCGTGTAAAGATTTCAAAGTTAATATAATAAACTTTGATTTTATTTTTTTATTTTTCATTAAGTCATCATTAAATAGAAAAGTTTATTACTGAATTTATTCAATAAATTCGATATCTTCAACGTCGTTTTTGTTTTTCTTACCATCAGTTAAGGCAGCAATACCAGAAACAGCACCTAAGTCTTCAATACCATCACCAAAGACATCGGCAACTTCTTCTAGGGTTCTTCCGGAAGTTTCAATGAAGGTGAAACAAACACAGAATTCAACAGCTAAGATACAGACGTAGACAATGTAATATTTCCAGTGAATAGCGTCCATGGCAATTGGGTTAACGAAACCATTGTAGATTTGAACAATGAATTGTACAGTAACAAAGACAGATAAACCTTTGGCTCTGACAGTGTATGGTAAAATTTCAGTACAGTAAGTGAATGGCAAACCGTTCAAACCTAAGTTGTAGAAGAAGTAGTAAATGAAAATAAAGGCCAAAACAGCTTTACCCATGGATTTGTCCTTGAAGTCGTTTTGTTGAGCCTTAGCAGATAAAATGGTCCAGATAATGAAAGAAATTAACATACCACCAACAGAGGCCTTCATCAAGATGACTCTCTTTTTGATCAATGGAACAACCCAGAAAGATTGGATGATACAAACACCCAAGTTGTAAATCATTAAACCAGCATTGATGATTAATTGTTCAGAAGTAGAAGTGTAACCAATAGAATTCAAAACCTTACCTAAGTAGTAAGAAACTAAACCATTACCAGACAATTGCATGAAGATGGCAACCCAACAGATGATCCACATTCTCTTTAAGTTAGCCTTAGTCTTGAATAAGTCTCTGTAACTAGTTTGGGCAGCAGCTCTTTCTTGTTCAATAGCTAATTGAATTTCAGTCATTTCGTAATCAATTAATTCTTGACCATTTTCTAAGTAACCAGCGTGTAAATCATTCAAAACATCTCTTGCTTCTTCGAATCTACCTTGAGAAACGTACCATCTTGGAGATTCAGGAACAAACCAAGGAACTAAGATAAGTTGAGCAACAGCAAATAGACATTGAATGATGGTAGGGATTCTCCAAGACCAGTGATGAGCAACATTCTTGACACCAAAGGAAATCCAAGCAGCAACAATGGCACCTAAGTACCAGTTAGAGTTATAGTAATTAATTTGAATAGATCTTGCAGTAGGTTCAGGGTAAGCAACTTCAGCAATCAAGGAAGGAGCGGACAATTGAATAACACCTGAACCAATACCAATGACAATTCTACCAGCAATCATCATACCCAAAACATCTCTCTTGGTGTAGTGTTCTGGGTAACCGTCATGTTTCCAAGCACCTGCAACAGATTGCAATAAAACACCAATGATCATGATGACATTACAGTAGATTAGACACTTCTTTCTACCTAAAATATCGTTCATTTTAGCAGAAAAAGCAAAAGAGATCAAACAACCAAAGACGTAACCATTAGTTAAAGCACCTAAAATGGAACCAGAAACATTACCAATAGCATTGTTAAAATCTTTTTCAGTGTATAAGGAATTCAATAAAGAACCATCATAACCGGTGTTACAAGAAGTTAAAGAAATAATGAAGATGACCCACATTAATCTTTGGAAATGTTTCATAGTGTACCATTTTTGGGTGTATGTAGGCAACACGGTATGAATACCAATGGAAGGATCATCACTGTTGTGTCCTAAATGATAATCAGCGTGTTTGTTTACATCGTCTGATTCATTGTTTTGTTTATTTTTTTCAACTCCATCAAATGATAGGTTGGATGAGGATTGATTTGTTGACATATTTCTGTATATCTTTAATATATAATTATTGTATATTTGTATGGTTTTTGTATATGTTTCTCATAATTAATCGATGAATTAATAAACTTATACATCCTAAAATAGCAATAAGAAGAAAAAAAGATGAAACTTTAAGAATCAAGACATCCTTTATATACAAGTATAAAAGATAGATAACGAAATGGAAAAGTGGGTGGATCTAAATTCAACATATAAAAGCAAATCCTTGATGATGTAATTTTAGTCATTCCTGTGACGAATATAGCAACAAATTGTGTTATAAGCTATTAAAAAAAAATACAACTGCAGAATTAACTTCCCAACTGTAATATTTGGTAGATGGAAAAACTTTTTCGTGTATTATTTTTTTTGCCTTCTTTCAGCAGCTGTCTTTTTTTTTTTTTTCCTGATTTCTTTTTTTCAATAGAAGGAATTTTTTAGTAATTATCTGGGGTAGCAACAAAATCTATAGTGAAAAATACATATCATTTATTGATATGCGGAAAAACATTAAAAAAATACTCCTTACAAAAAAAAAAAAATGACATTAGTTAAAGGCAGATAATGAAATAGGCGCTTTTCTCCTCCTTTTTTTTTTTTAAACCCAGCTTTCGTGAAATATACCTGGCCATAGCAAACCCCCATTTTGTTTTTGTTCTAGACTTTGTCCACTGGGGAAAAAAGGAGTTGTTTTTCATTTTGTTTGTGTCAAAGTGGAGTTTGATTTATGAGAACAAATAAAAAATATATACACCGGGAATTGCGTTGTAGCTATGTGGATTTTTTTGGGGGATGATGGATAAATGGAAAAAAAAAAACATGTACACGAGGAAAAAATGTTGTTCCCAATGTATGCTTATGTCCGTATACGGACATAAGCAGTTATAAGATTTCAACCAAAAACGTTAATAGCCTACTTTCGCTTTTAAGAGACATCAAAAAAACAAAAAATAAAGTTTACACACCACTGCGCTATCAACGCAAATAAAATTACTATGAAACACAGTATTTTATTTAAGTTGGATAAGAGGAATCAACACTTTTAGCGGTATATTTGCCCTGGAGTTAAAGATAAATATTTTTTTTTCCCTGGTGCAGCATCAAATTTAATTAACCAAGCATAAGAGGAACAGAAAAAACAAACTGAAAAGTATAAATTAAATACCTCACGTAGCATTGCTTTACTATAACTTTAATTCAACTATAAAATAAGGTTATGTCAGTTTATTTCTTGTTTTATTTTCGTAAATTTTTTTTTTTTTCTTAATTTGTCATCATGAGTATCTATCAAACCAATCAAAATATTACTGCAAAATGACTGTTTCATTTGATCCAGACACTTTACTTAAGAAGTTAACTCTTGATGAAAAAATCCAATTATTAACCGGTAAAGATTATTGGCACACAGTTCCAATACCACGTTTGAACATCCCATCAATCAAAGTGACGGATGGTCCTTGTGGTTCTCGTGGATCTAAATCTTTTAATTCTACAAAGACAGCTGCATTTCCATGTGGTACCGCTCTTGGTTCTCTTTTTGATAAAAAAAGATTATTTGAGATTGGTCAAGTAATGGCCACAGAAGCTGAGCACAAATCCGCCAAAGTCATTTTAGGTCCTACTACAAACATCCAAAGAGGTCCTTTGGGTGGTAGAGGCTTTGAGAGTATTTCAGAAGATCCTCTTTTATCAGGGTTAAGTGCTGCTGAAATTGTCAAAGGTATCCAAGATTCTGGAAGAGTCATGGCTACTATGAAGCATTATGTTTGTAATGACATGGAAATAGATCGTTTTGGTTATGATGTCTTGGTTACCGAAAGAGCCTTAAGAGAAATTTATTTGGAGCCATTCAGATTGGCTGTCAAGCATGCCGATCCAATGTTTTTTATGACTGGATATAACAAAGTCCAAGGTGTCCATTGTTCAACATCTGACAAAAACATCAAACAAATTTTGCATGGTGAATGGGAGTCCAGAGCTTTGGTAATGTCTGATTGGTATGGTTCCTCCCACCCAATGGAATCTATAAAAGCAGGACTAGACTTTGATTTCCCAGGTCCTGAAAAATTTAGATCTGTTCAAACTATTAAGCATTTGTTGTTTTCAAAAGCTGAGACTAGAGATGGTACCATTTTCAACGAAAATGACATTGATGTTAGAGTTTTAAAGATTTTAAACATGATCAAGTATTTTGTTGATGTTTATGGTACTACAGATTTTACTTTTGATGAGGATACCAAGAACAACACCAAGGAAACATCCCAATTCTTAAGACAAATTGCTGCTGAAGCTATTGTTTTGTTAAAAAATGAAGACTCTATATTACCATTAAAAAAATCGGATGCAGAAGATTTATGTATCATTGGTCCAAATGCCAAAGCTAAATGTCACACAGGTGGTGGGTCTGCTTCTTTAAATGCTTATTACATTGTATCTCCTTACGAAGGTATTTTAAATGTTACTGAAAAAGAATCATTGCCTTATTCCAAAGGTTGCGATGCTCATAAGACTTTGTCAAACTTCATTGAAAACTGTAAAACTGAGGATGGTGAAAAGGGGTTATCTGTAAAGTTTTATCAAAAAGAAAATCACAGAGAAACTGGAGAAAAACCATTTAAAGTTGAAGTTGTTGATAGATCTTTCAACAAGATGTCTGATATGAGAGATCCACACATTGATCTTGAAAAAAAATTGTTTTATTGTGATTGGGAAGGTCTTTACACATGTCAAGATGGTGATGGTATTTATGAATTTGGTTGCCAGGTTGCCGGTACCGCTTTATTTTATTTAGATGACAAGTTAATTATAGACAACAAGCATGATCAAGAAGGTGGTGATTTTGCCTACAAGTCAGGTACTATTGAAAAGAAAGCTTGTGTCCAATTAAAGCATGGTCAAACCTACAAAGTTAGAATTGAGTTTGGCTCTATCAGTACTTCTAAATTAAATGTAGTTTCTGAGATTACATTTGGTGCTTTGCAAGTTGGTATCAACAAGGTCATTGATTCCAAGTTAGAAATCGAATATGCTGTTTCTTTAGCCAAGAAACATAAAAATTGTATTGTTGTTATTGGATTAAACGGGGAATATGAAACAGAAGGTGATGATAGACCACACATGGACCTGCCAGGTTTAACTGACACTTTGGTTACTGAAATCTTGAAGGCAAATCCAAATGCTATTGTTGTCAATCAATCTGGTACTCCAGTCACTGTTCCTTGGATTGATCAGTGTAAGGTCTTCCTTCAATCTTACTATGGTGGTAATGAGCTAGGTAATGCAATTGCTGATGTCATTTTTGGTAATGTTAATCCAGGTGCTAAATTATCTTTGTCTTGGCCAAAGAAAAATGAAGACAATCCTGCCTTTTTGAACTTTACTTCTCACATGGGTAGAGTTCTTTATGGTGAAGACATTTACGTTGGTTACAAGTTTTACGAACACATGAAGAGAGAAGTTGAATTTCCATTTGGGTATGGGTTGTCCTACACCGACTTTGAAATATCAGATTTAAAGACCTCATTGAAAGACAACGACTTGTTTGTTGAAGTCACTGTCAAAAACACTGGTAAAGCAGAGGGTTCTGAAGTTGTGCAAGTATACACATCTAGAGTAAGTGAATCTCAAGCTCCAAGAGTTCCTAAAGAATTAAAGGAATTTGAAAAAGTTACTTTGGCTCCGGGTAAACAAACTGTTGTAAAACTTAACTTATCTGTAAAGGATTCGTTCTCATACTTCAATGAGATCAGAGACAAGTGGCATTTAGAAGCTGGTAAGTACCAAATTTTGGTTGGTAACTCATCTGTCAACTTGCCATTGAGTAACGAATTAGAAATCGAAGATGACTTATACTGGTCTGGTTTATGATTATAATGAAATTAAAAATACAAATGATTGATATAGATATAAACACACATATATATATATTATACAAAATAATGAAACAAAAACTAAAAAAAAACACTTAAAAAACAACAAACTATCCAAAGATCTCTATCATAAAGCTGTATTTAATCCGTAATCGAAATTATCTATGTAGAAAATAACTAAGAACAAGAAAGAAAGAAAAAAAGGATTAAAAAAAAGAAAAAAAATAAAGTAAGCCTAGAAAATATCGCTTAATGCCAAAATTACATGATTGAACAACAACAAAATACTTTTTTGAGTTTTCTACCTAGAGTACCGTCTTCATACCCCTCTTCTTCATAGTCTTGAAGCAAACCGGCTTCAAGATCTTGCTCTTCTTCATACATCAGTCCGTTTTGTTTTTTATTTGGAAGTAATTGTCCCTTGTATCTATTATTGTTTGGAATGGACCCATATTGCTGATCAGCAGACAATCTTGAATATCTCATTTTATTTCCATTTTCAAAAGATTGGTACCCATCGCTGTTTGGGTTCATAGAAACGGAATTATCGTTGGAGCTGTTGAAGTAGTAAGCCTTAAGTTCTTCACTGCGTCTTCTTTCGCTCATAGTTTCATTTACATTTTGTAGAGACTTCTTTTGCTTCAAAGCTTGTTGCTGTTGATTTTCCAATTTCTGAGAATCTTTTTGTATTTGCTTCAAATTATCCATAGGCTTTTGTCTAGCTGTATTTTGTTGTTGACGGAACTTGCCACCATTATTGGCAATGTTATTGTTGTTGGTATTACCTCCACCGTAACCATTTAGGTTATTTCTCTTATTCAATCTGATGTCCCAACCACGACCACCATTCAAGTCCATCCAGTCATATCTCCCATCATTTTCAATATTCAACTCATCAAAGACAGAGTACAAAACCTTCTTAAGGTGTTCGTAGTCTGGCTCCTCTTCAAAATTCAAGTTTCTGGCATAAGTCAAAATCTCTCCAAATTGCCACGGGATCTTCCCGTTCATGCAGAGAAAATCAGCTGTCGAAGCTTGTTTGGTTTTACCTATTTTTTCATACTTCAATTTATTGTTTGCTGCCTTCAAACCTTGCCAAGGAAGATGTCCTCTAAGGAAGTAAAAGAACACATGTGCCAATGATTCCAAATCATCTCTTCTGCTCTGTTCCTTCCCTAAATGGGTATTTATCGACATATATCTTGCTGTTCCGCTCAATGATTTCTTTTCTCTATAAGGAATATGCTGTTTTGAAATAGGATCTCTGAATTGCTTAGCCATTCCAAAATCAACTATGTAAACATAATTAGGATCTTTGTCTGGATTGTTTATATTGTTGCACACAATCTTTCCTGCATTGTTATGACTAGAGGAGTTGTAACTTTTGATGCTTGAACTTGATGAATTTGATATGTATGAAGTCAATTGATACTCAGCAATCAAAAAGTTGTCTGGCTTGATATCTCTATAAATTAAATTATTTGAATGAATGGTCTTCAAAGTATCAATCATTTGTATTGCTAAAAGGGTACATGTTTTGATGGAAAATTGTCTTCCGCACCATTCAAACAAATCTTCTAGAGATGGTCCTAATAGGTCTATAATAAGAATGTTATTAGAACCTTCTTGGCCGTAGTAATATACCTTTGGAACATGTGCTTGATTTTTCAAAATCTTGTATGATCGATATTCATCTTTCAACTGTGGTGTATCTGACTTTTTCGGCTCAAACTTGATGGCAACGTACTTTGTCATGTTGGTGTTGTTGTATAAAAGGTTCATACCTTCAAAAATAATCCCGAATGAACCTTCTCCGATCTTATTACCAAGCGAGTAATGAACCCCAACAATGTGTTGTTGTTGCTGTTGCTTTTTTCTTTTTAAAGAAGATGTTTCACTCATATTCTAGTATATAGTTTATGTGTAAGGTTACGTATATATTTGTTCCTTTAAATTTTGGTTTCTCTGCCTTATTTGTTGTTTTTGTTGTCTGTTTTATAAGGGGGTGTATGAGTTGCTTTTTCTTGGGCGAATGGTATGTATTTTTTTTTTCTTCCATTTTTTCCCCCCACCTCTATTTGCTACTGGCTATTTTAATTCCTTGCAGTAATACTTCGTCATTTAACGGACTTAAGCCTGTTCATATGTGATAATATCTTTCATGTGACTAATTACCAAGGTATCGAAGTCGATGTCCATCTTGCCACTGTCTACAAGCTGGTTTAGTAGATCTTCTCTAAACAAATAGCCTCTTTCTTGAAAAGGAATGCTTTGATCTAAAGCTAGCAGTAACATCTTTTTGCATTCGTTGTATTCATAAATACTCAAATAATGCTTGTCTTGATTTATTTCAAGAGTGCTTGGGTATGATATTCTGTCAACGGTTCTTAAGGGGTTCTCTACATTTTTCATGTTATCAAAAAACAAGTAGAAGTTTTCAAAGTACTTGTCGTTATAATCATTATTACCTTTGGAGTTATACTTCCCCCACTTTTTCTTGTTTTCCCAGTATTTCTTAGTTTTCTTAATCTCTTTTTCTCTTCCATATTCACTATTTTCGTTGATTTTAAAGTCTTGAATTCTCCAGGGCATCAATCTGATTGGATTGTAATTCAAAGTTAGTTTTTTGCAAGCAGGAAAGTGACTATGAAGTTGTAAAAATGTGGCTAGATTCTTTCTTCTCTGATCTTCTTTACTCAAATCCGTGGGTAAATTAATCATTTCTTTTTGTATAAGCTCATCAACTAGCACAACATTTGGATAGTAATCCACATCTTTTTCATCAACTTTTTCATTAGGATCAAATTGCTGGAAAGGTGCTATTTTGATGTTTTGAGGTTCATTAAAAATTTCTGTTTTTAAATTCATTCCAGTTGTCAACTCTGATTTACTTTCCTTTTTCATTTTATTTGGCCCATTGATCAAGTTGTCTATTTCTTCCAATTTCCTCTTCAAATCATTTGTATATGTAAATTCCTTGTTGTTCACTTGTCTTTGAACATCTTCTACTTTCAAAAACTTTGTTTCTACAACCACAAAATTTTCATCGTTATAATCATCAAAGGAGCCTGAATCTGTAATATTTATATCTGAAATTTCGTTTTTTGTTTCCAAAAATTCATCTTGTGTGTTGATTTCAGGCTGTGTTGACAAAAGATGTCTATTTTTCTTAGTACAGTTGGTTTTTAGCCTATTCTGTGCATACTCAATAACTTGCCATAACTCACCATTAGACATCACATCAAGTTCTTTAAAAAAAGTGTCCATGAGAGTTACCTTTGGTTTAATGAAAACATGTTCTGTTGTGCTATTTGTTTAATAATAACTTTTCTATATGTTAACGCGTTAGAAGGCATCTAATGCGCAAAC
>ERZ794949.266-NODE-266-length-18595-cov-146.020982_pt1 | contig 18595 bp, 9 predicted proteins | sample MGYA00511363_ERZ794949 | MGnify/ENA primary metagenome ERZ794949 (study PRJEB30137, sample SAMN04331402) | food metagenome | isolation source: T1 must sample point D1 replicate B | place: Australia: South Australia ...
ACTGCTAAATTACAAAATTTGATGGCATATTATTACAAACCGGTTATAAACAGCAAAGGTGAAGAAGCCTTAGAATCAGAACAACATTTAGTTTATCAAGATGAAAACGATTACAGTTTATCAAAAGAATCGTTAGTAAACGACAGATTTTTAAAGTTCAATGACATAAATGATATTTTCAAGCAATTCATTTATCCAAAAAATATAGTCATATGCGACTACAAATCAGAACATTTTGATAATCCAAAAGTTTGCTACAATAGCAAAATATATTTCATCAAAAACAATTTTGTCATTAACAAACATAGGTATACTGATATGGACAAAAATTGGATTAATGTCAATAGCAACGTAGATTACATATTTGATAGTGATGACAACTGGTCACTTGATATAAACTTTGACGATAGAGCATTTATAGAAGAGTGTTTGGATACAAATAAGTTATGGTACAATGAAATTGATATTTTAAGATTAAAAGACTTTGAAGTACTAGATTTTGACCTCCAAGAAAGCACAAAAAGACGTAAATTTATGATAAAGCCTAAAGGAGATAAAAGAAGTTTTTTCAAAACAAAGTTAAAAAAGACTGCTAGTGTATTCAACAAATGTACAACTCAAAGCATCAAAAGTAAAAAGTTTATTATTGAAACTGGATCTCATATCACTACTTCAGGCAACTCTGTTTTGTACTTGGCATCAGCAAATATACTTGATTCAGCTAAGAAATTAGGCTCTAGTATATTGAGACACAAATATAAAAGTTCACATTATGACATTAAAAAAGTAGCTTCAAGAGAAATATTGGCAACTGATAATGCGGAAATTAAAAAAGAAGCTGTAGTCAACACCTTTAGTAGCAAAAAAAATTACTATTGGAGTGATGAGACCATTTCTAATGAACAACCAGTAGAACGCAAGCTGCTGATAATCATAAAAAATTGTTTTGTCATTGATCAAAATCTAAAAACACCTTTGGATACTTTTGTTGATTCATCAAAACGGTTTACAAAAGAAGATAAGAAGTTTTATAATGGTGACAATGATAACAGCAATAAAAGTGGCTATTTTGTAGACAACATACTAAAACAGAGTACACGATTGTTATATAAAATGTTTCTGTGAAAATTAAACAATAAAAAAAAAAAATTATCTTTTATTTGATAGTTTCGTTAAAAAGTTGGTCATTAAATCTATATGTTATATAATGCTTAAGCACCGAAGCCATTATTTGGGTTGGTGTTGGAGTATCTTCTCTTGTTGAAACCCTTAGAGGAATCAATTTCAATTAAAGTACCGTTTCTAACAATGGCATCCTTGACAGTATCCAACTTGTGGGTATTGAATTCGTTTTCTATTTCTTGTTTAGAAACTTGAATTAATTCACCAGTGTTACCCCTCTTGTTTTGAGTAGTGTAGATGTTATCAATGGCTAAAATTGAATTTAGCTTGGCTAAGTCTATAGAGTCGTTGGATTTGTATGCGGAGATATCACTTTCACTGATATCGTCGTTTAATAATAAGATGAAATCAACTTGGTTACCTTTGAAATGTAATTTGGACATGTTTATTTATTTGAATTTGTTTGTAGTAGAAAGTAATATATTATGAATATAATGCTTTTTGTTTTGGATGGTTTTTATGATAATAATATTTTCTTAAATGGATAAACAAGATAGTATCAGATCAACAACACCCTCCCTTTATATACAAACGAAAAAAGTATATCAAAAAACATAATAAAACTCCAACACAGCTTTTATCAATCTAATTCCCTACTGAAAATACATCATTTTAGATAAACACTACGTATTCGCATTTAAACCCATACTGTGCAATGATTAAGTCATATTACTACCCAATGAGTCTCACGCAAAAAAAAAAACAGCCTAAAATGACATAAAATTACTTCCCCTCCCCTTAAAAAAAAAAAATTCTCACACATTTCCGGAGTACGAAGCACGGCTGACTGTGTATCACGCCTTTTTTTTTCTATGACATACGCACGCATTTAACTTAAACCATTACTACGTTTTAGTTACGGGTGGCAAATGGGTAATTTTGAATGTTGCAGAGATATGTCAACAAAATCAGAATAAGCTATACTAAGATGGTTATTTTTTACGTGTCTTCTTTAGGATTTAAAATTATACGATTTATGAATAGAATCGTTAAAGAATAGCCCTGATTATATTCAATGTTTTAGTAATCTTTAAATTATCCTCATTTTGTAAGAATATGAATTAAGCGATCGAAATTTAAAAAAAAAAAAAGAACCATAATCACAGTATATACGTCAGGGTAATGGTATGGAAGCTTTTGCACGAGATGATTTCCCAATTGGGAAATTAATAATTAAAGTTATATTTAACCGGGGTTCAAGGGATTTATTCATAATATCCATCCATGACAAATCTCATCATATATTCTTCTACATGACCTAGTTCTTTGTTTTCAGATTCATCGTCTTGCATCATGAAATCGTCATCTTGCTCTTCTTTCTCTTCCTTCAATGCTTCTTTTAATGCCTTACTATCTTCCTCATCATCTCCCTCCACTATCATCTCATCATTCAAAACACCACCATTGAAAATATTATCCTTGATAACAATATCATTCAACATACTCTTCTCCATGTTCTTATTCAAGATATTCTCTTCAATGGTAAATTCACTGATCAATCTGTAAATATGCACATCTCTGTACTGACCAATTCTATGACATCTATCTTGACACTGCTTGTCCATTGCTGGATTCCAATCAGAATCATAGAAAATTACTGTATCCGCACCTATTAGATTAATACCCGTACCTCCAGATCTACTTGATAAAATAAATGCAAATATTTTATCGTCATTATTGAATCTTTCAGTTAAGTACTGTCTGTCTTTAATTTTGGTGGACCCATCCAATCTCATGTACGTTAACTTCATGTAATTCATAAAAATTTCTAAAATATCCAAGACTTTGGTCATTTGAGTGAATATCAATACTCTGTGCCCTTTTTCCTTCAAATCTATCAGCAACTTGGCTAAAACTTGAAGTTTACCACAATCATATTGAAGTAAGTATTTATCCGGAAACTCAATTTTTAAATTAGTTTCAATATTGTAAAACGGATTGTTATTGATATTTTCCTGTACAGCTACTGGCAAATCCATTATCCTCTTTTGCTCAAGGTAATTATTTTCCAAAATCAAAGCCTTTGGCTGTATCATACAGAATTTGTTGATCAAGTAATCATATACTTCAAATATGTTGATATCATTTCTAGCTATGGTATCAATTCTCAATTTATTGATCAAATCATCAGAATACAACACTTCATTATTTAATCTATTTTCATTGATATACTTCATTTGTAAAAGTTTATTGATTTCATTAGTTATAGAGATTCTTTCCCAATGCAAATAAAAGTCCTCAATATTTTGAAAATCTATACTTTCACTCATGTCCTTATATTTCAGAAGTTTTAATTTCAATTTTTCAATTCCATCTTCAAATTCGTTGTTGTTTTGTTTCAATTCTTGAACTAAATAGGTATCTATTTTATTAAAATTATTCTTGTTTTCTATATCCAATTCAAGGTTTAAAAACTTTAAATTTACTTCAGTCTTCAACTTGTTCATATCAAAATCCATCATTTTTATTATTTTTTTAGTCATATCTATAAAATCTTTATTGAAACCCTTTTCAAATGCAAATGATGTGTTAATTGGTCTAACTTCAAATAAGTCTGGGTGATTACAAACTTTTCTTAACTGCATCAAGCAATTAATAATACTCAAGTAATTCCCGTTTTTCAAGGTTTCTTTAGTTTGCGTTCTGGACATAAACTCATCATACAAGTATCTTTGTCTTTTAGATAACTTACATTTAATAACATGCTCATATTTTTTTGGCATTTGCTTTTCAACATCTTTTTTCAATCTTCTTAATAAATAAGGTTTTAAAATCTGATGCAGCTTTTTTACTACCAAGTCTCCGTTATTTTTGTTATTGTCCATATTACTGACCAAACTGTTAACTGGTTTGTTAAACCATTCTTGGAAAGAGTCCAAGTCTGCAAACCCTTCCATTTCACCACCGTCTATGATTGTCTTTGGCATTAAGAAGTACAGCAATGCCCAAAGTTCTGTCAAATTGTTTTGTAGCGGTGTACCAGTCAACAATAATCTTCTTTCGGAATTTAAACTCAACAAGGCTTGCCATCTACCACTCTTGAAGTTTTTGATGTTATGAGCTTCATCCAAAACCAAGTATCCCCATTTTTTTCTTTTGAAGATATGAGCATCTGTAACAGCCATTTGGTATGATGTTATGACAACATTAAAAAAGTCATTTTTATTATTCCAGCCTTTTCTCTTTTTTAGTCTTTCTTGTGGAGATCCAAAGTATGATAAAATCTTTAATCCTGGTGCAAATTTTTTGAATTCCATTTCCCAGTTTAATAATACAGATGTGGGCACAATAACTAGGTGTGGTCCCCAGTTTTCATATTCTTCAGCCAGGTGGCATAACAAAGATATGGTTTGGATTGTCTTTCCCAACCCCATTTCATCAGCCAAAATTCCATTTGTTCCTGCTCTATAAAGTTTAGCTAACCAGTCCAAACCTTCTTTTTGGTAGGTACGCAAAGTTGCTCTCAACAGCTTTGGTACAGGAACCTCATAAACAAAATTACTTTCTTTTGCTTTTTCAAGCTGTTCTTCTTGTTTTAATACAGGCTGTTCATCGACACTTTGTTCATTGTCTGATTCAATTGGTTTGATCAATTCAGAAATACCATTTTCTTCTTCAACACTTTCATCTGAATCATAATCTGAACTTTCAGATTCATTGCTATCATCGCTTTCTTCGGAACTCTCACTATCATCAGATTCATCCAACAAATCATTATCTTGATTTTCATACTCTTCTTTCATTACTTTCATAGCCTCATCATCATATTCTGCTTTATCAGACTCATCCTGACTAATGCTAATAGATCCTTCAGATACATCTTCATCTTCATCCATATCTGAATTTTCTTCATCTAAACTGACACTTAAAGAGCCATATTTTTCTCTCAATTGTTTATTTGTAAGCATATCATCACTGACGCTTTCATGTTGTATTTTCAACAGCTTTGAACTTTTATCTAAAATGTCCTTTAAATCCTTTTGTTTATTTTTAATTTCATTTTCTTTGATTTCTTTTTCTCTTAAAACTTCCACAGCCTTTTTCGCTAGTAACCAATGTTTTTTGACCATACCACTAACCTTCTTGGACATTTGCTTTTCATATCTATCTTGCTCTTTCAACTTTCTTTCTTCAGCAGTCTTCAAATTCTTAAAATGTTGATCTACCAAGGATGCAATTTTCTTACACTGTCTAATTTTGTATTTGGTAAATCTAGTAAAATTTCCTTGGATATGAAGACTTTGTTTGATAAGTTGATCTTGAGTTCCCAGAAGATTTTGTTCCTTAAAAATTAACTTTGTGGGTTCCAAAAAGACTTTTTTACGATTTTCATTGGCTATTAAGTTCTTGTAGGTGTATTGATTATTCAAGTATGTGGCTTGAGTTAGTTCCTGCTGTGTGTCTGAATTCATGATGCTTTCTAAGTTGTTGATAAATGAAAAATCACTAGGCTTTGCCAATCTAAGCGATTCATGGTTTATTTCATTGTTTTCCGTTTGATCCTGTAGGATTATCTTATTTTCTTTCAGTTTGCTGATCTGCTGAAAAATAATTTGTTTTTCTTTTATAAGTTGTTGATATTGCTGATCTGTTGTATCAATATCATCTATAAATGTTTTGTAACTATTCAAATACTCTCTGGGATTGTTATTGAACAATGTTTTTTTCAAAACTGCATTTGGATTCACTGGAGGTATGGTTCTCTTTCCTAAAACTATTTTCATCGGTTTATTTAAAGGTTCAAACTCATAGTCTTCCAGCGATGTGTCTGAATCTGTTTCCTCATATATGTATCTGTATTCCTCATCTTCAACAAAATTTTGAACTGTAGGTTTTACTGTCTTTTTAGGGTTTTTTGGTTTAGATGCTTCTTTTTCATCTGTTTTTCTTTTTTTAAAAGCATGGCTTTCATTGTAATCCACCTTAGGTGCTTCTCTAAACCTCCTGCTTCTTCTTATTTCACCCTCACTCATAATTGTTTCAAATAAGTAGATTCAATATGCTCTATGGCCTGTTAATGAACTTGTTATTTTGGTTATTTTACTAGCGATTTTAAATTTTTTTTTTTAAAAAAAATATATATATTGAAAAATAAAAAAATACATACATAACGATTTATTCGTCCCACTAATTGTTAGCTAACATTTCTTAAGAAATGCACTAAGGGGAAAAAAGAAACAAAAAAAAAAATAGATTGAATTATAGCAAGAAAAAAATCACATAGAAACAAAATCGATTTAAAGTGATAATAAATGATAGTAATGGCTTACTTTCTTTGAGAGTTAATAGCTAGTTCTTTGATCAAACATACAGTCATGTTCAAGAATGGGTATGCCGATAGAGTGTACAATTCCTCGTCACTCAAAGCATCATGGTTTTTAATTATGGTATCATCGTCAGTATTCACATCAACACCATCAAACTTAAAATCAACTAGGTAATTGTTGGATTCGATTTGGAACAACTGGATGACCATTTTCATTTTGTCACCAGCGTATTTGTATCCATTATTGACATTACTTTCCCATCTTACTCTAACGGTCCATAAATCTTCTTCGGATGGCTTAGCCCACTCACAGTTTAATGCCTTTAAAGCACAGTATATTTCACCCATGACGTCTAATGGGTAAGATCTTGATCTTATACCAAAGTGCCACTTAACAGACTTGGTTGACTTCTTCAGTGGCAAATTGTTTATTTTTTGTTGAATTGTTTCAATTTCTCTCATTTTTTCTAAATTCAACTGATGTATGTCCATATCCGAGGTAATGTTGTTCTTCTTTATAATATTGTTGTAGTGCAGCTCTATTTGCTGTTGGTAAATTTGTAACATTTGTGCTCTATGTATAGATGGCATGGATGAAGGCAAAATTGAGATTGTTGATGACGTGTCTTTTTCTAAATCATTATTAAAAGAAGATGGGCCGTTGTTACTGTTTTGGGAATCAGCTGGTGATTGAGCAGTCCCATTTTGTTGATTTGAATTTGTTGATGCGTTTGTAGAGTTTTGTAAGTCAAATATCAAATCTGTATTCTTACATATTAGATTATAAGCATCTCTGATCTCTACGTATCTAGGATTGGTAAAAGAATTGTCAAGGAAAGCTTGTTGAATTTCTATAGAGTCATAACCTAATTTGGTTGTTAACAATTCAACAATACTTGGATTAAGTTCATCACCAGCCTTTACAGCACTTGATTCATGTTTTTTAACGACGTTCTTCAATTCTGGATAAACTTTTAGTTTTAATCTTTCAGGTACCAAGTACTCAGGTAAGTCAGTTTTAAACCATTCATGTTGGAAGATTTCATCAACAGTAATTCTATTCAATGGGTTAACAATCAACATCTTTTTAATCAAATCAACTGAAGATTCACTCAAAAAGTTTGGCAAGGTATAAACACCATTGCTGATGTTTTTGAACAAAACTGGTATACTTTCATCATCAAATGGCAATCTTCTACACAACATAACATACAAAATTACACCACAAGACCAAACATCAACTTCAGGACCAGCATACAACTTACCTGAAATGACTTCAGGAGAAGCATAATTTGGAGAACCACAAGAAGTCTTCAAAAAATTACCATCTTGCATGATATTACTTAACCCAAAATCGGCAATTTTGACGTTCAATTTTTCATCTAAAAGCAGATTTTCAGGCTTCAAGTCTCTATGAACAATTTTCAATCTATGACAATATTCAATAGCAGATATTATTTGTTGGAAAAATCTTCTGGCTTCATTTTCAGGCAATTTTTCTCTTTGAATAATGTAATCAAATAATTCATTTGAAGCATATTCCATAACCATGATGATTTCCTCATTGGATTTGATAACGTCGTATAACTTTATAATATGTGGATGTCTCAAAAGTCTCAAAAACTGTATTTCTCTGTCTATTCTTCCACGCATGTCATCTTGTTTTAGTTTGTTTGTAGCTATGATTTTAAGAGCAACCTTATTTTGTTTAAAATAAGCAAGTTTCACTTTACCAAATGACCCTTCTCCAAGTGTCTTTATAATTTGATACTTCCCTATAAGATTGTTCGTACTATTTTCAGCAGGACTGTTTGACATTTTGTTTATGGTTTAATACATATGATTTTTTATTGTTTTGGTGGAGGTTTTATAACTATTGATAGTTTAAATATTTAAATATATTAATATATATTTTTTTTAATACTTTGAAATATGCTCTCTGTGTGTTTTTAAAAATTTAAAGCAAAAAATGACAATTTTTTTTTTTAAAGGGGCTAAGAGCAGAATAGATAAACGGACCTTGAAATTATGCGTTAGTTTGCCCCTTTTAACGCATAAATCAAAAAATTGACTGGATTGCCCAAATAGGAAACTTGATATGGAGAAATATTCTAACGCTTAGATCTCTTGGCCATTCTATCTTCCTTCTTGTCCAATCTTCTCTTCTTTCTTTCTAGCTTTTCAAGCTCTTTGTTGTCAATTATTTCATATTCCTTGTCCAGGATATCCATGGCTTTGGCCAAACAGTCATATTCAGTTTTTAAAACTACACTAGCCATGTATTCCTTTGAGTAACCTTGTTTAGATTGGTATTTTTTTGTCAATAATGGGTTAGTTTGATACTTTTCCATGGTCAAATCTATAAGTTTTTTCAGCAAAGCTTTAGTTTCAGAGCCAATTTGATGATTTTTGATGACCTTTTCAATAGTCTTTTTGATTATTTGTTTATCTTTCAAGCCCTTCTTCACGTCATCATTGTAGTTTGATATTATTTCACACAATACTACCAATTCAGATACAATACCTTCATCCTTATAAACATCAAAAGTCTGCATTATTAATGGATCTTCCATATCGTAACAGTCGTCTATCTTTTCTATAATTGTGGCGTTTTTTTCGTCTAACTCGATCAAAGTGTCTAAATCAACCTCAGCAAACTCATTCTCATTGTCATCTTCAACATATCCGTACATTCTCAGCAACTCACCATTAGGATGATTACCATAAATGTTGATTAGTTCTTCGCCTTCTTGAATGTCTTTTTTAGCAACCATGCAAATAAATTGGTCTTCATCTTCATCATCAACTTCCAATACAGAATTGTAATTCCATGAAGCGTTTAATAGATCAGAAACTGGCACTAAAGACTTCCCATTGACGTCAAAAGAGTAAGACATGATTATAGAAGAAATCTTTAAAAATTCTTCTTTGGTCAAATCAGGCACATTATAAAGATCATGAATTTGTTCAAACATCAATTGAACCTTGTCATTACCAATTCTTTCAACACACTTGGCTGGCTTCAAATACTCCAATTCAGCGTCATTCCAATAATACAAATTGTCAAATTTCTGACCCTTAGCTGTTGGCAAAATTGACAAATACGGATACCAATTACTGGCTTCCCCTTTTTGTAATTCTTTATGTATGCTAACTACCAATTCTTTCCATAGATCTGTGCCATCTTCTTCATCTTCAGAATCTGATGATTCTGCAGCAACATTTTTTAAATCTTTCAAAAGACTTTTAATTTCACTGGTGATAGGATTCAACATAGCTGAATATGGAACTTTGAACAAAATAGTTCCATTTGGTATGAACTTTTCTGTTATTAAGTGTCTGTTTTTGTCAGCTGTTTCTTTGATTACAATGGAGTTATTATTGAAATCAATTCCAACCTTTTCACACCATTCAAGAAATTTTTCGTTCACTATTTCGTTAGAGGACATCCGATGAGTTAGTTTATGGTTTAGGTTGAATAGTTTCTTTTTCATAATTCTCGTTAAAAAAAAAAAAAAACTTCAAAAGAGAACGTTAATTAGAGTGCTAAAATAGGCAGAAACGGTATTTAAAAGATCACGTGCTTCAGCGTTTAAAAGGAAATCTATACCACTAGCAACGATAAAGCCCAAGAATATGACTCAAAAGTCAATTTGCCTCGGCAAATATAATGACTAAAATCCAACTTCAAACTATTCCTACATTCATATGATCGTCTTAATATATGCTTAATCCAAAAGCTTGCTTACATTCTTTATATCCGACTAAGAAGCTCATAGATTTTTCTAGAAAAAACGACCTCCATAAGAGGGAAAATTTTTACCCGTGCCAAAGTTTCACTTCACCCACTGTAAATATTTATACAGAAGCATTACAGTTTTTTTTTTAAAAATCATTTACCTTAAGAGTTCCATAATACAAGTCCCCAAAGATCTATAATATAATTTATCGTATCCAAGAAAATGTCTAGTGCTGAATTGAAATCTTCTGGTGATCAAGCCTTTAAAAAACAACAGTTCTCTGAAGCTGTTGATTTCTACAAACAAGCCATTGGTGTTTGTACCGATAACGTTGAAAGAGCTCGTATCTTCAGTAACAAGTCCGCTGCAAACTACTCTGCCATGAACTATCAAGAAGCTTTGAACGATGCCAAGAGTGCTATTGAAAATGATCCTTTATTCTCAAAAGCTTATGGTAGAGCTGCTAATGCTTCTTTAGGTTTGGGAGATGCTGATGAAGCTATCACTTACTATCAACAATATTTAAGAATTGATCCTGAAAATGCAGTTGCTAAGAAGGGTTTGGAAGATGCTATCAAAGCCAAGAACTATGCTGCAGAAGAAAATCCAATGGGATTCATGGATGATATTCAAAAAGATCCTGAATTAATGAAAATGTTCAGTGACCCAGCTTTCATGCAAGCTTTAATGTCCAATGATACTTCAGTTTTATCTGATCCAAAGTATGCCAAAGTCTTAAGTTATGTCAGCAAGATGCAAAGTGCTTTTGATACTAAAGGTGCTGCTCCACCTCATGATGAAATAAAGCCAGAACCAACCAAAGAAGAACAACAAGATTTCGAAACAATGAACAAAGAATTGAAAGAAGAAGAACCTGTTGTTGATGCTGAAGCTGAAAAGGAAAAAGTTTTACTAGAAAAGAAATTTTCTGATGATAAAATCAAGCAAGAATCCATTGAATTAAAACAAAAGGGTAATGAAATGTATAAAAAGAAGAACTTTGCCGAAGCTATAGAGCTTTACACAAAGGCCTTTGATACCTACAAGGATGTTTTATACTTAACCAACATTGCTGCTGCAACTTTGGAATCTGGTAAGCCTGAAGAAGCTTTAAAAATTTTAAACGAAGCTGTTGATTTTGCTAGAGAGTCTCATGCCAGTTATGAAATCATGGGTAAGATTTATCATAAACTTGCCAATGTTTATATCAAGATGGGTCAACTTGAAGATGCCTTAACTTACTTGAAGAAATCTTTAACTGAAGACAGAACCCCAGAAGTTTTGAACAAAAAGAAGAAAATAGAAAAGGAAATAAAGATTGCCAAAGAAAATGCATACTTAAGCAAAGACAAAGCCTTGGAAGCCTCCAATGCTGGTAAAGAATTATTTGGAAAACAGTTATATGCTGAAGCCATCAAGATGTTTGATGAAGCTATTAAAAGAGACCCAACTGACTACAAACATTACTCCAATAGATCTGCTTGTTTGTTCAAGTTACTTGCCTTCCCTGATTGTATCAAGGATTGTGATTTGGTCATTGCCAAGGAACCTTCCTTTATTAAGGTTTACATCAGAAAAGCTCAATGTTTGTTAGCCATGCAAAAGTATGCTGCTGCCACTATAACTATCAACAAAGGTTTAGACAGATCTCCAACTGCTGCCCAAATAAATGAATTAAACAAGGTTAAGTATGAAGTTTCTTCAACTATGGATAGAAGACTAAGAAATAATACTTTGACCAGAGAAGATATCATGAAGGCTGCTTTGGCTGAACCTGAAGTCAGAGATATTGTTCAAGACCCTGTCATGGCTAATATTTTAGAACAAGCCAAATCTGATCCAAGTATCATAATGCAACATTACCATAACCCTGACTTCAGTAAAAGAATTCAATTATTGGCTGATGTAGGTATTATATCCACCAGATAATGTTATATATTGAATTAATTAAATGATATTTCCTTATTGATCTTTTCGTGTATCAATGCACGTGATGTAGTCTCAAAAGGGTAAAATTTTTAGAAGTGGGTGTTTTCCAATATATTCCAATATATGTTTACTATTTTTTTTTTCTCTCTCTTTAATAAATATACAATTTTTAAATACAAATCAATGATTTGTTCACAGTTATAGAAGTGAACAAAACCAAAAATTTAAGCGAAACTCAACAGTCTGAATTTTTTTGACTTGTAGCTACCTTTAATAGCAATATCAATATATAATAATAACAAAGAAAATGGTCGAACTACCACCACAAGCATACATCACTAACTTTCATAACAGAATTAGAAATACTGTATCGACTGAATATACCGATGACAATACTACAGGACTATATATAAATAATTCATCTCATACAAACCAAAATACAGATACATTTACCAATGAACTTAGCGCTGTTGGATCACGTAGAGCCACTACCAGAAGAAGAATTAACTACTCTGAAGACAATTTTAACAAGTATGAGGACTTAGAGAGCGAAGAAGACTATGAATATGAAGATGAAGAAGAAGAAGAAACAACAACCAAGAAAAGAAAGATAGACACAGAAGTTTTAGAGCAAGAGTACTATAAACATGTGAAAGATATACTAGATCCACAAAATGAAGATGACAATGTAGTAGAAGAAGTTGAGGTTACCACAGCTGATTTCCCAAGTTTCGATGATCCTTTAAACTCAAATAATTTACTAAAATTCAAGTTTTTGAAAGATTCTATCACAAAAGGTAAACTAACAAAGAAATATTCCGATGTGTTTGATTTTAAGCCTAGCAACTTAGAGAAAAACATAAGAGATAAAGAAGTTGGACTGGATTACGAAGGCAATAGACAAGTTCCTATTAAATTAATTTTTAATGATCCTACCAAGTACAATAATTCTTTTATTGATTATGTTCTTTGGAATATAAACGATTCTTCAATCTCTATTCAAGATTTTTTGACTCTATACCTGCATGATTTGCAAATTGAAAACAATGATGTCTTGTTCCAAAAGCTGAAAGACAGTATGATTCAACAAATAGAAAAGTATAATGTTGCAACCAGATTACCTGTTAAAGATGATTTAGTTGCAGTAATAAAATTAGACTGCTTTTTGGGTAGACAAAACCTTACAGATACTTTTTATTTGAATCTTAAAGATGATGCTTTCAATTTGAACGACATTTGTGAGAGTATATGTGCTGATGTAGGTTTGAAAAGAGAATGGCTCAGTATTTTATCTTATACTATCACGAAAAAAATATTGGATATTAAACTACATATAATAAATGATGATTTAGAAGATGGAATCCTTCTAACCCAGGAAGATTTATTGCTAGCACTAAGACTAGATTTCGAAAATCTAGGGCAAGAATATCAACCTGTTGTAACAAACTTAACCAAAACTGAAATGGAAAAGAGATTAGAAGATAATGGTAGAAGAAGAGCAAATAATAGAAGAAACAACAGAAGAAATTTATAAAAAAAAAACTTTAATGATGAAGATCAAAACTTATATATTTGCCTTTGCTGGTCATTAAACATTGATGCATCTTATACTTCATGTGTAAATTTGTATTGTAAAACTTGAAATTCCCAATTGAGCGGTTTGTAAGAAGCCAATGAAAAGTTATCATCACTTAGCATTTTAACATCCTTTTGACTGTAGTTTTCAAATAGCAGAAGCTTTATACGTGAGTGCAGTAAAGCCATGCAACACATTTGACAAGGTTCATGTGTAGTTATTACAAAAAAGTCTTGTAATAAATAATCATCCGAATTTTTGTTATCGCAAATGTTATCAATCCCATTGATAATGCTATGATTCAAAACAAATTTCTTCAGAAGCTGTGTATCTTTAAATATTTTAGATTCATCAGTTTTTGTGTTGTAAAACAATGTTACATGATCTTGAATCGAAAGTTTATTTTCAGCTTTATAATTGTTTATAAGATTGAAAAGAGATTTAAATTTGGAGTATCTTAATAGTTGATAGTCATTCAAAAACACCTGCTTTAATTTGTTTTCTTTTAAATTACCTTTCCAATTCATAGGCCAATATTTTTTACTCCATAGATCATTAACATCTTTGTTTAAAGGAGGACATTTAGGAATATATGCAATAGTGTCTAAGCAAATGTAATCTACACCTATAATGAGGTCTTTTTCTTTCAAAGCATCATTCAATTCATTTTCTGTATGCTCGTCATATGCACATATCAAAATATTTACCTTATCCTGTTGTGACCTTACTCTTTTGATATATGCGTATTTCTTATTGTTTAGTTTATCCGATTTAAAAACATTAAAGAATTTATTTGTTTTTGCTTTATTCAAGATTTGTAATTGTCTAAATTCAAGTAATTCAGAAGTTGCCAAATCCTCTTTGTAACCTATGTCATCTTCAATACTATAAGGTTGAACAATTTTAAAATCAACTTTTTCGTCAGTAAACGTAAGTGTAGAATTTTGGTTGTTTATGTCAAAAAAAGATGTGTCAAATACTTGTATATTTTTCATTTCACAATTTAAAGGCTCCAGCTCCCTTGGATGCTGATGCTAATAACTATAGTGAATAATATATAGATGACATCGTTCTTCCAGCATGAATTTTTTTCAAAAATATTTGAAATTGTTACATTGGTATATATATTTTTTTGTTCACCAAATACGTTCATCGCCTTTTGAAAATTTGAGATGATTCACGTGCTTCAAGAACTGAATTTTAAGTTAAATGAGCTTATTTAGTAATATCCTTGAAGGATATCATGAATAGTTGTGACCCTACAGTTGTAGTATTTATGGTCATTTCTATTTATTTTGGTGATTGATTTAAAAATTTTTGAATAATCAGTAAATCACTGTTTTTTGTTTGAATAAATTGTTGATCAATTGTAGTGCACTTGTATATGGACTAAAATATTACTAAGACATTTGGCTATATGTTTTTGACAAATAAAGCGTTTACAATTAAAGAATATGTATGATAACTTTATACTATATACGTATATTCAAGTTTTTTTTTGTTTGAAAAAGAAAAAATTAATGCTTTTATTAGGTATAATTATCAACAACAGATCTCCTGTTGAATCACAATTCTAATTGTGAATGAACAGGTACTAATATATATTTTTCCTTTACTATCAGCAATTAAACAACTAGTGGTTTCAACAATCACAAAACTTATTGATTGGTATATATGTACAGACTATAATGTTAATTTAAAAAAAGATTTCAACAATCATTTGCTACTTTTTGTTTTGTTTTTTCTATATTTACAATCACATCATTATTCAAAACTTTATTTCTAATTCATTGCATATACTACTTAAAAAATCATCGTTATTTACACACTCAATGACACTATTTACAACTTCATCATTAATTTTTTTACTAAGTATTTTGTAATTTGAATACTTTAATTTCATTATCTCTATATCTTTTTGTAAATTATCGGTCTTTTTAAAAATATAGTTTATGCTGTCCCACAACTTCAAACTGATCTCCATCATAAATTTACTTTTTCTTGACATATTAAGCTGTACAAATTTATTCAATGATACACATTTATTTAATTCTAGCAAACCAAAAACATTGTTCTTAATTAAATAATTTTCATTCAAACAATCAAAGTATCCCATTTTCCTTTCTAAATCTGAAACATTTATCAAAATGATCAAGTACAAAATTATACTATAAGATCGATAAGCCTTTAATATACTTTCCTCATCATTTATATCGGATTCATCTTTGTCTTGGTATTCCTTCAATACCTCTTGGTCTTCAATTTCTTCTTTGATTTCGTATTCGCTTTCGTCTTGTATGACTTTACCTGTGTGATTATCAATGACCAATGGAATTTGCAAAGTGTTTACATTCATGATAATGATACAAAACATGCTTAAACTACTAAAATCCGTAGTATCTTCCAAAGTCTGTGTTGGTGAATTTAATTTGTTTTCAGAAAGGAAATGCTTCAAAACTGTTGTATCTTCGGGAGTGCAAGCATTGTATACCTTATTTTTAGATGAATAATTCAAAGATGATAAAAACAATGTTTTAGAAGTAGAAATCAAATCATCGTTTTGTGTCTTTAATGGATAGATATGCTTTGAATCAAAATGGATTTTTAGTTCTTCATAAAATGTTTTGACATCTTTTTTTATGGTATCATTTTCAACAGTAGTAGCATGAGTATGTGTTACAAGAGGAAATTGATCAAAAAATCCCTTTAACTTATTAAAAGATTTATGTAGAGTATACTGATTTGATATTTCAGACATATTACAATGATATATATAACACTTTTAATGACTGGTATTCTGCCTTATTTTTCAAGCTTTCGTTTTTTTCTTTCTTTCTTTTTGCTTTTCTTCAATAATATTGATTCTTAAGATGTAGTACTTATAAGTCACGTGTATAATAACAAAATAAAACGAAATAACATACGGCAACAACCTTTAACCAACAATTCAATATCAATACTTCATTGCGGAATTTTCTTCATAATCGTTATTTTAAACAAATTCTATTTACATAAGTGGTCATTAAAAAATTACTGTCAACATTACTTTTTATTATTACTCCATTCTTTATCGATGTAATCAAAACATCTGGCAATACCTTCGATGTCATTTAACAAACTTACATGGCCTTCTTTACTGCTGAATTTACCTACTTTTTTAAAGCCTCTTTGTTCAGGTAATAGCCATTTTTCACTTATTACACCATCACCCCTTCCATAAAAGTAATCATCCCAACTGCTATCTTTAATAGATTCCTCACTTTCTACTCTACACCCTTTAGTTGTTGGTATGTTGTTTCCGTAAAGAACAGCAAGAGGTGGATATTTGGTTTTGTTTTCTTTATTGTATTCTAAAGAATTCAAAAAATTATTTGCTAATGGCAAAATTTTCTTTAAATATTCATAATGTTCATCAATAGAGTACTTAAACTCAATATCTTTAAATTCAGTATCACGTAGATACTGATCTATACAAGGAGATAGTTTGTATTTAAGCCAGGTTTCAGGATCAAAAAAATCAAGATCATATTTGGTGTTGAAATCTTCTTTGTTAACAAAAACATAAGAAGAAGTTGAATACTTTCGGCCATATTTCTCATTATCTTTAACAGGAACTTTCTGTGGTAAAAAATAAAACGAAGATCTAAATGAGAAAGACACTTCTGGGTTTAATATTTTTTTGTTATACAGAATGTTATCACTATGTCTTAAAGGTCCCAATATGTTGGAGACAAAAGAAGGACAACCAACATAAATAACTCCTTTAAACCACATTGGGTGCAGAGTCATTAACTTATGTGTTATCAACCCACCCATTGAATGAGCTACTATATGAATATCATTTCTTTGATTTTCCTTTATGTCACAATTATCAGTTATAAACTTTTCAAGTTCATTGACTGATATATCCAAAGATTGTCTCCAATCATAAGCAAACTCTAAGACTTTTGCGTCTTCATTGGTTTTTTTTATTCTTTCTATCAAATTACACATTATATCAATAGGACCAATATTTTTTAAAATACTGGTTGCTACCACTTCATTGTCTTTTTCCAATAAATCTATATTTGGGGATAATAACAGCTTGTCTCTTGTAGCATTATTAGGCAATGGCAATAAGTTCAGGTTTCCATTACTCAATACTTTTTTTATACCTGTATGATCAACATTTTCATTATCATTTTCAGCTGTTGATTTTTTATCTAAAATTGTCTCTTTTAAAGGGATCCATATTCTTTCGTTGGTATCTGCCATACGAAGAGTAGACCCTCTGTAGCCATGAGTGAAGATTATAGTGCCTTTAATGTTTGAAAAAGTCTTATCTATGTCAATATATTCGTTGTCGTTTAAATCCGACGGTTTAAAATCATCAGGTAAGTCATCATAGAAATATTCCTGGAATGCTTCTTCAATAGCGCTTTCATTATCCAAAGGCGTTTGGGTGACTAAATTCTGCGAAAGAATCATCTTTTTCGGGTTAGGTTTTAGTAGTTTTTTGACTGCTCTCAACCGATCTGACTTGATTCCTTTCACATTTTTGTATAGAGTAAACTCCTCAAAGGAAGAAATTGACTCTTTTCTTTCTATTTTCTTTAAAATGTGCTTTTTTACTGACTTTTCATGTGTGTCTGATATGATATTCTTTGGATTAAACCTCTTGATAAATGTATTTTTGTTGTTGTTGAATGGGTTTAACGTAATATCTCTTTTGATCAGTGAAGGCTCTATATTGCTCAACGAAAACAACTTATTTAAAATAGTGTCGTTTTTCTCATCATCTGATGAATCTGTGCTCATAACCTGCTTGTGTATGACTCGGTTTTTGTTGAATGTCTGTGATTAATACAATCCAGCAAGTGGAGTTACTCCGAAGAAATCGAATTGCCTTATACCCTTTTTTTT
>ERZ794949.267-NODE-267-length-18575-cov-144.301350_pt1 | contig 18575 bp, 12 predicted proteins | sample MGYA00511363_ERZ794949 | MGnify/ENA primary metagenome ERZ794949 (study PRJEB30137, sample SAMN04331402) | food metagenome | isolation source: T1 must sample point D1 replicate B | place: Australia: South Australia ...
TGGGTGTTAAAGCTAAATCTAGTAAAAAGGTAGAATCTTCTTCTTCCTCTTCTTCTTCCTCTTCTTCCTCCTCCTCCTCTTCTTCCTCTTCCTCTTCTTCTTCTTCCTCCTCCTCCTCTTCTTCTTCTGAATCTTCTGATTCTGAATCTGATAAGGAAGAAGAAACCAAGAAGGAAGAATCTTCTTCTTCTGACTCTGATTCTGATTCTGAATCCTCTGACTCTGATAAAGAAGAAGAATTAAAAATCAAGAAGGTCGCTAAGAAGGAATCCGACTCTGAATCTAGCTCTTCTGAATCTGATTCTGAATCCTCTGACTCTTCCTCCTCCTCTTCATCTGACTCTTCTTCTGATTCTGATTCCGACTCTGAATCTTCTTCTGAAAAGAGATCCTCTTCTGAAGAAGCTGAAGAACAACCAGCTGCCAAGAAGCAAAAAACCGAAGAAGTTTCTGAAGAAGAAACCAACGAAGAACCAGCTACTTGTTTCGTTGGTAGATTATCCTGGAACATTGATGGTCCATGGTTGAAATCTGAATTCGAACATATCGGTGGTGTTATTGATGCCAGAGTCATCTATGAAAGAGAAAACCCATCCAGATCTAGAGGTTACGGTTACGTTGACTTCAAGAGTCAAAAGTTTGCTGATAAAGCCGTCAAGGAAATGCACGGTAAGGAAATTGACGGTAGAGAAATCAACGTTGATATTTCCACTTCCAAACCAGCCGGTAATGCTGGTAACAACGATAGAGCCAGAAAATTCGGTGATGTTCCAAGTGAACCTTCTGAAACCTTATTCTTAGGTAACTTATCCTTTGATGTTGACAGAGATGAAGTTTACAGATTATTCGAAGAATTCGGTAACATCATCAGTGTCAGATTACCAACTCATCCAGAAACTCAACAATTAAAGGGTTTCGGTTACGTTCAATATGGTGATATAGAAACTGCCAAGAAGGCTTTCGAAAACTTACAAGGTACATACATTGCTAACAGACCAGTCAGATTAGACTACTCTACTCCAAAGCCTCCAACTGCTGGTGGTAACGATAGAAGACAAGGTGGCTTCAGAGGTAACGACAGAGGTGGTTTCAGAGGTAACGACAGAGGTGGTAACGATAGAAGACAAGGTGGTTTCAGAGGTAACGACAGAGGTGAAAGAAACTTCAGCTCCGGTGCTAACTCTATTCCATTAGGTCAAAGAAACTCTGCCCCATTCTCCGGACAAAAGAAGACTTTCGATTAATTTGATAACATTAGGATAAATATAAAACATTGAAAAAAAGATATTAATATTATATATTCAATCACATGAACTGTTGTGGTTTTTTTTTAGCAAGATATTAAAAACAAGAAAAATAATTTATGCTAGCGGAGTTTTTTTTCTGCTTACATTGTGAGTACAAATATTGCTTAAATCGTAAACTTAAAGCGTTGTTTAAAGAATGAAGGTAGATATACATTCAAAGTATTGTGGTCGTGAGTTGTTGGGGTTTTTTTCAAAATTCAATTAGAGTGTTTAAAATGCTTGTATCTTTTTTCTTTTTTTTTTTCAATCTAAGGATAATCAAGTGTAAGTAAACCGAAGTCATACCTATTCTTGGCAGATAAAGACATAAAAATGCATAAAACAAATAGATTTAATTAAAAAGTCATTTATTTTGGGAATACTTACTGATTTGTAGAGCAACTACTTAAATGCATATATATATTTATATACAATATGTGTACAAAATTTTGAGTGATGAGAGTTTTTTTAGTAATCAATATTATTATGGGTGAAGACAGAAATAGCTTCAACAAAAGAAAAACTCTTAAATCTAATTGTTGATACTAATTAATAAGATTGTACTTTTCATATTAAATAAAAAAAAAAATCTAAAAACATAATTTTATTCTTATACATCTGTATTCTAATTAAATATTGCTAATTGTCTGGAAAATATATTTATATACAAAAGTGAATGATATTATGCTTGTTCATTTATAATCGACCTATTTAAATTAATATACTTAATGACTAAACAGCTAATTTGTTTAGCCAACAACCTGGGTAGTTGTTGTTGCTGGACCATCACAGGCAGACAAGTAAGAGGTAACATCAACAGCTTCACCTGAATAAACGGTAAACACAGTACCATCACTAGTTGTTCTGGTTTCAATAACACCAGTTTTAGTAGAGGTAATAGCACTTGGAACTGTATTACAACTTGTAGAGGAAGATGAAATAACAGTAGAAGAAAAGGAACTAACAATGTTTTGGGCTTTAATAAATCCAACAGCAAATGCGAATAAAGTCACCAGAGAAAATGTAGGATTCATAAGAGAAAGTTTTTTTTATATTTTATGTTTTGGTTACTTTAAGTAAGTTATTTACCAATATAAACTATCAAAAGTCGTTTAAAGTTATAGAGATTCTTTGATTGTATTAAATATTGGAGTTACAAGAAAATTCACAACTTGAAAGAAATATAAAGCTCTATATGTATTTATTTTTTTCAAACAAAAATAATTATACATTTTGAGGTTTAGACTTACATCACTTCCAATGCATTTTTTTTTGCAACTAAAGTAGGTAAATATATATTATCATTCTGTAATCAATGTATTAGCATTTATGGAAATGCTTCATGTTTATTAATTAAACGCATTGATACATCCTAAAAGAGTAATTTTTTAAGTCTATTTCTTATACAAACACAGCTTAAGAAAAAGAATATTTAAAACGCTACAAAGTTTATCAAAAGTTGCCAAGCAACTTAAATTGATTAATTCAGACTGGCACAGAGCACAATATGCTTCGCTATGTGGTCTTATTCCCAAACTAGTGGTAGAATGTGATAAGATATGACAGTAGATGGCATTTTCATACTGTAAAAAAAAAAAAAAAAAGGTATATTCTTGACAAATAATCATGAACTAATGAATCGGTAAAATGGAATACGACTTTACAGTTTGCATATGTTATCCACAACATTTTTCTGAAACGTAGATAATTCTACAATATACTTAAAATAATGTCATTAACATGATTCAAAATGCATTTATGTTGTTTTTCGAAAAACTGAAAAGTTTAACCCAGTTGTGTCTTGTTCAGACCAAACTGTAGTTAATCTCCCATTATGCAAATAAACGTCTTTCAACACTAAAATTCGTAATTAATAACATCATAAACTTGTACAGTAATCACTGTAACTGCTTTGTCATTCCCATTTCACTAACCATCATTGATGTTCACGCTTAGGTACCACATATACGATTAAAATTCTATGTTTTGATTATTATTTTTTTTTGTTTCTGTTATTTCTTTATTAAAATTTTTCTTTTTGTTATTTATGTTTTTAAGTACATATCTAAATAAAATGTATAATGTTCAAAGAAATTATCTGGAAGTGGCGGCAACCTTGATGAAAGCACCCTTAGCTTGTTGCTTAGAGAAAGTCTTACCAGAGGCGACAGCAGCAGCCTTTCTGGCGGCCTTGTCAGCCTTCTTCTTTTCCTTATCAACCTTTAATTTAGCATCTCTTTCTTGCTTTCTAATTTCTGGCTTTAAAGATCTCTTCTTTTGAATGAATTCTAAAGAAGCACCAACAATTGGTCTTTGGTTCTTGACTTGCTTTCTAGCTCTCTTCTTGGAGACTTCTTCAGTAATACCCTTCTTGTGGTGTCTTCTGTATAAAACAGTCCAAGAAATTCTTCTTGGGTTCTTTCTTTGATGGAATAAAGAAGCAGATTTAGAGTTTTGGAATCTGAAAATTTTAGAGTCACCTCTGATGAACAAAGTACCTCTACCTGGGTAGATTTTGGAACCTGAGAAAGAATCGATTTCAACCTTCATTTTTGTGTAAGTATTGTATAATTCGTTTGGGTTTGTGTATTAATTGTATCTTTAATCAATTATATCGATTATTAATGATTATATTCAAGAAATTGTTAACCAAAAAAAATGGTGAAAGAGTATGGAAAGAAAATTTAAAAATTTACTAGGCAGAAAAAAAAAAATATGCAAAAAAAAATATAACATTTCCCTTGTACACAACAAATTACTACTGAAAAAAAAGACTGTGTAAGGAAAATATAGGCAAGAATTTCTTAAAAAGGTAATTAAACGCCTAAGAAATTTAGCAAGTATAAACTTCAAATTGAAACGTGTGGACATTAGAGTTGTTGTGAATAAGGGTAAAAACAATTATAGCAGTTGTGAATTTTGTTATTTAACATTTTACGGGTGCTTTTAATTTTAGTTGACAAATTTAGATTTAAGTGCACTTAAAAATTACCTATTTAGGAAATACATAGGCGCTTTTTTTCAGCAATATTGAAGAAAAAAAAAATTGATCATATATGGTTAGTAAAAAAAAAAAGTACATATAATAATTTCCCAAAGCGGAAATATTCTTTAGAGTACACGTATTGGTTTTCTTAAAAAAGCACAAAATAGCTTCTTATTTTGCTGTACAAAAAAACTATAGCTTAATAAACGTAAATTTAAAAAAAAAAAAGTAACAAAAAAATGGTTACAGAACACCAAAATCGTTAGCCTTTTTGCTTTTTTCTTTTTTTTTCACTCCCAAATAGTAAGGTGTTCACTTTGGTCCATCTTGAATTAGGCAAAAAAAATTAATGCTGAAGATTGATACATTTCTTATTGATTTTTAAACTTGTCTTGGTTTTTTTTTTTTCACTTTATTCACTTTTCATAGAGAAGTGAATATTAATGTATAAAACCCATAGGACCGGAGTAATTATACTTATATATATACTTTCCCAATTAAATAAACTGCAGAGATGGCCCCAACTAAAAACACCGATACCGTTAACCAAAAATTAGGTTTAGTCGTTAAATCTGGTAAGATTGCCTTAGGTTACAAGTCTACCGTCAAGGCTATCAGAGCCAACAAGGCTAAGTTAGTTATCATTGCTTCCAACACTCCTTCTTTGAGAAAGTCTGAATTAGAATACTACGGTATGTTAGCTAAGGCTAAGATTTACTACTTCCAAGGTACTAACAACGAATTAGGTACTGCCGTTGGTAAATTATTCAGCGTTGGTGTCTTAACTGTTTTAGACTCTGGTGATTCTGATATCTTAAAGTTAGTTGAATAAATTCATTGATTATTTCAATCTTTTTATTCATCTAATCTTTGGTTATAGGTTATAATTATCTTTTTATTTAAAAAACAAAAAACTGCAGTATAAATTATTAAAGTAAATGTCCAAAACAAAAAATCATCAATAATTTAAATTAAAAAAAGGGAAATAAATCTCATTAAACTATAGAAACTAAGGTACTGCTGTAAGGCTACCTTTTTGTTTTTGGAGTTTTTACATAAACCAATTTATATCATGCATCAACGTTTTCTTTTTTAAATAAAAAATAATAATAGTTTTAACTTAATCCATAACTTGTAGTTGCTATTCAAGCTTTCTTTTTTTTTTTTTTTTCTTGCATCTTATAATTTCGTTTTTATCGTTATATAATTATCAAAACCCTATCGTTATGCTAGTTGTAAAAAAAGTATATGTTTATCAAGGTAATATTGGCAAATAATCAGCAATAGTTCATTTATAGTGGATGTATGATTGCTGATTGTGGCGCTACATCATCTAATTCAAGATTCTCCGTTTTTAATTTTAAATCATTGATATTGAAGCTCTTCGTTTTTGGTGAAGTGATCAAATGACTTGACTTTTCCGGAGTTGTATAAATGTTATTACTGATTGGCTTCAGAGATAATCTTTGTGTTGTTTTTGTTATAGCCAAATGTTTCTTTTTCATATCTTCTAATAGATCATTGACTTTTTCCAAGTCTTCATTATTGTAAATAATAGTCTTCATTAACTTGCCTATACCCACATTATCTTGGGTGTTTGTATTCAATAACTTTTTGTGTGATGTGTACTTGAAATTTATGCCTTGTCTCAAGTATGTGCTGAAAGTTTTATTTCTAGACATTAAATCATTCAAAAACAATTCCACCACTATTGTCTGAGTCAAAAACTTCAATTCTGGATGTTCATCCCAAATATCAAATACAAAAAACTTTATGAAGCTTTCAAAATTCTCCAATAAACTAGTTGTAGCGTTTTCAATTGACCAATTTTCAAAGTATGCTAATTGGAACTCAATGCTATTCAGGTATACAATTCGTCTGTGAGAATCAGCAAAAACATTGTCAAAACATGCTAAGCTGTCTGTGCTTGAAGATGAACTCAAATGCGACAGTTGCTTAAAGTAGTAGATTTCCAAAAATCTTGTTTTCGCCAGAAGACTGTGGAATTGATCATTCATATCTATGTCCACTTGTAAGTTGTTGTAGCAATCCAAAGTGATATGGATCAATCTTTGTATTAAAAATATGCAAAAATTTATAGATGCAAATCTGCTGCTTGAAGATACAATATTCTTATGCTGCATGGCGGATTTCCATATTTCATGTTTTGATTGTGTAGGTATATTAGGAAGTATGTCTTTATAAAAGCTCAAAGGTAATAAAGTAGAGAATTTATCAAAATTAATGTTGTCCAGCTGTTCCATGTTATGTATTATTAGTATACTCTTACACATTTCAAGTACTGCTAAAAATGTATAGTTGCTCTTCATGTAGTTGTTTGTAAGGACACTATGTATTTTCAAAACATCAATAAACTCTCCATGTTTCAAATATTCAATAATTGATGACAATCCGTGAGACAATAAAGTTACAAAATGCTGGTTGTCCTGAAAGCTCTCATCAGCATGGTCCAAAACCTCCATTATAGGTATAAAATTCATGATTAATTTCAAATTAAGCTCTTCTTGTTCATTGGCGTTTGTGCGCTTTTCAATGTAATGTTTCAAAAAGTTGTTTTCTGTTAGTTCAGCATATTTAGTCATTAAGTCACCATCTTCAACTTCAGTTAAAACAGTTTTATCATTTAGCAGTAAAGGCAATTGTTTTGTAATAAAGAATTTTTCTATAGGGGTTGCTTTAAACAGATCAATTTTGGGTATTTTAGTACAATCATGCAATGCAGATATTTCCCACAAAGCAGGATGATCCTCTCTTAAGACATCATCATTATCAAAAGATTTCAAGTCAAATGACAACCAAAAATCACAAATATCAAATATCTGAGAGTTTTTATTAACAAATAATCTGTCAACTTCTTTTTTATTAATACCATCACTGTTTATGAACATAGAGTTGATAATTTTATTAAAACTTATAGGTCCTATAAAACCCTCTGTTAGAATAGGTGTGATCAATCCCTCAAAGCAATATGGAATATAATCATGCATGTTTTTAATGTAAAACTGCGTGATCAATAATACAATCACTATATCTTTCTTGTACAACTTTGTATATAAGTCTTTCAAAATCAAAGAATATTTTCTTTCATCTTCTGTCTTTTCACTTAGTAAATCCTTCTTCATGTTCACCAAGAAATTAAGTAATAAATATAACTTAGATTTGATCACATTTATGTCAGTGCACGTTTTTAAGCTTTCAAGTGTTTTGTTTATCGTTGCCTTATACTTCAAAGACATAAGAACATGTTTTTCCTGTTTTGACTTAACCATTTCAATCCCAGATGTTGCAGATTTTGATATTTGGTACTTCTTTATAGTATATATTTTTCACTTAAAACTAAGATGTTCTTTTTTAAAAAAATGTTTACGCCACGAAAGAACGACTTAAAAAATAAGAGGTCACATGAAATCAAACTTTCATAATTTGAACCTTATCAACGGATTTAAGAAGAAGAAGAAAAAAGAGCAAAAGTTAATCTCTAACTTGATAATGCAATAATAACTGATAAATACCATTCTCAAGCACACATATACAACATGACAAGAGCTAAGAATTGTTTACTTATAATTGATATGCAATATGATTTTATTGATGGAAGCCTTAAAGTTGACGGAGCTGAACAAATCATACCGTCTATTAAGTCACTATTGAAAAGTGAAAAAACAAAGTTTGATTTGATCGTATTCACCAAAGATGACCATCCAAAAGACCACATTTCGTTTTCATCCAATCATCAAAATAAACTGCCATTTTCAGAATACACATACAAAAGTGAAGAAAACAAACATAGTTTTGATAGTCTATTATGGCCAGACCATTGCGTGGTTGGAACTAAGGGAAATAAAATCCATGAAGATTTACTGCACGAAATTGAAGATGGCAAGATTAACGGAACAGAAACTTTAATTGTAGGAAAAGGTAAACAATCCAATAGAGAGTTTTTTTCATGTTTTAATGATGTTTTGAATGAAGAGCATACTGAATTGGAAGATATTCTCAAAGAAAGAGAAATTCAAGATGTATACGTTTGCGGGTTGGCATATGATTACTGTGTTTACAACTCAGCATTGAGTAGTTCAAAGCTAGGTTTCAATACGTTTATTGTGGAAAACATGACTAAAAAGATAGATAAAAATTGGGAAATGAAACACGAGAGTATCAACAAGATACAGTTATAGTCTCAACCCTATCGGTGTTAAAAAGAAATATGTCCCGCATACGTGCATCATTAAGATCGCGATTCCGTGCACTAGAACATAAATTCAGTTTTTTTTTTTTTTTGGGTTTTTGATGGGGGTGCCTATAGGCTATTTATAGTGTACAAGTGTAGCACACTGGCACCTTGCGTTTTTCTAATACAAATCATTAATTCTGTATAGTAATAAAGAACCTTCTACCTGACTAGTGTGCTGTGTAAATTCAGGACCTCTTAAAAACAACAAAAAAAAGCATACCTTAAAAGTACTGTGGATAGTAGCCTTTTCTCACTGTATATTATTAAAATATTATCAATATATTATTAAAATAAATAAAAACATAACACCCTTCCTCTCTGTGCACTAAGGTCTTTTTTTCTTGTTGCATTTTTTTCTATACTCATTATATTCTTTCATACTGACCAATTAATCTTACCCCATGTAAAGCCGACGCGTAATTGATACCAGCTAGTATCCCAATTCTTACTTCAAATAGGCTTTCGGATTCTAAAAAAAGACTCCTCTAGAATCTAGAATCTCAGTCATATTTTTTTTTTTACGCCTTTGGGGGGTTTTTTCTTTGCCCCTAAGAACTTTGGTGGAGTAAAAAAAAAATAACAATTTAATCCTTGTTATTTTGATACATTACAGCAGTAATGTTATTTTTCACTCTTACGCTGTCAAAATTCAGTTTATTTTTTTTTTTTAAATAAGGATAATGTAATGAACCAGGAAGAAAGTAATCAGTGTTATATAAATTTTCCTATTATCGGTTTTCTTTAGACAGAAAAATATACAATCATTACCGATATTTCTTTTTATTTCATCATACATAATCTTTATACATTGATTATCGATACTTAAATATTTTCATTCATATTTATAAAAATGGCATCAATTAAGAGACTTCGTGAACACTTCAGAAGAAACTCAAAGCTTTTAAATATAGCACTGCTTATTTTTACAGCCTACTACTTCATCATATACAGTCCTTTTTCAACTTTAGGGAAAAAACAAGCTGAAGTATCCCACTATTTTCTACCGAAATCTTTAAATGCACAATCCACGCTTTATAAACCAGTAACTGTTGATTCTTTAAAGCAAAGAAGTGGAGATTTTGACCTGAGAAGTTTGATGGATTTGGAGTTTCCATATGACCCTTTATCCTCAACCCCTAAGTTCATATGGCAAACACATAAAAATGATCCAGCTACCGATCCTAACTTTAGAGATGATCACAAATTATACATGAAATCATGGCAAAAGAAGTTAAAGTACGATGCCAGATTACCAATGGACTCCCCTCAAAACGGTCTTAAATACTCAGACCCTAAGAATAACGAATGGATTTACTACTACTTAAACGACAAAGACGTCAATGACTTTGTTGAAAATACATTTGCCAATTTAGAGCCTATAGTTTGGGCATTCAAAAGTCTACCTATTGGTATTTTAAAGGCTGACTTCTTCAGATACTTGATCATATATGCCAGAGGAGGTATTTATTCAGATGTTGATACCACTTTAATGAAATCCTTACCTGATTGGGCCGGTAACAATTATCAATTCATTGAGGAAATGGTTAAAAATCCAGCTGATAGATTCAAATATAAAGGTCCTGATACCACTGAGGAAATGCCACCTGCTTACAATATGTTAAACACACCAGGGTTGGTTGTGGGTATTGAAGCTGATGCTGATAGACCTGATTGGGCTGAGTTCTTTGCTAGAAGAGTACAATTATGCCAATGGACTATACAATCAAAACCAGGTCACCCTGTTTTAAGAGAAGTGATTTTAAACATTACAAGTACAACTCTGGCTAGTTCTTCTTTAGTGAGTTCTAAGATAAAATCAAAAATTAAATTTGATCAAGATCATTTACAAGAATACAAAATTCAAAATAGACACAAACACTTCCAAGGAAATGAACAAAAGACCTCCAAAAATGTTGATGGTACAGATATCATGAACTGGACAGGTCCTGGTTTGTTTACCGATACTATATGTGAGTATTTGGAATACTTAATCAACAACTACAAATCTGTTAATATTTTCAACAAGAACCTAAATATTGAGCATCATGAAGGTGACGATGATTCTAGAAAATCCACTAAGAAGTTCCATACAAGAATTGTTGAAAGCTTCTCCAAGTTGAGAATTGACTGGGGTTTCTATTCGTTGATGCAACGTCCAATTTTAATTGCCGATGTTGCTATTCTTCCTATCACTGCCTTTTCTCCAGATGTAGGACATATGGGTGCAAAGTCCTCGAATAGCGAAGATTGCTACGTAAAACATCATTTTAGTGGTTCTTGGAAGGGATGATTGTAATTAAAAGAAAATTTAAAAATAAAAGTTTATTCTGTTTGTTTGTTTTTTTTTGGTTTTTTTGGGGTTTTTTTATTTTTCATTTCTTCTTTGAATACATATATAGTGTTCTTAATGTTATATAATTATTTTTTGCTAATGGCACATTTATTAAACGAGAAGTATTGTAAGTTTATTTATTTTAAAGAACTATCAAAAGAAATAAAAATGGCAAAACAAAGAATAAGTGATTACATAATGGTACACTTGCTTGATTTCTTTGATTTTTTTCCTGTTGCATTCTTTTTTTTCTTACTTGAATTATAAGATTCATTACCATTGTTATAGGTATTTTCTGCTGCCACTACATTTTGATTTGTTTTCTGGTTTCCTCTGTTGTTTATTGAAGATGCTGATCTATTTCTGTCTGAATGTATTACTGGCTGTTTACCGGCTATATGGTTAGACTGGCCTAAATTAGAAGGTGCAATTTGTGATCTCGATCTCATGTGTCCGGACATGAGCAAAGTATTTTGAGATATATTTCTTGGTTGTCTTCCAAAGGAATCTGCACTATTGTTGTGCAAATTATTAGAGCTGATATTAATACTTGAGTTTGAAGCGTCCATGTATGGTTTTGACTTGTTGGAACTGTGGTAGATACCTTCAAAGTTCTTGGGTTGTTTCATCTCGATTTGCTTCTTTTGTTCATTGATTTCCTTTCTGATGATTTGTCTTACCAAATCAATAAAGACTTCATCAACATTGTTACGCAGCAAAGCTGAAGTTTCGTAAAATGGTATGCCTCCCCAAGATTCAGATAAATCAATCCCGTCTTGAATGGAAACTTTTCTTTCCATGTAGTTCAAATCAGCCTTGTTACCTACTAAAACCATCAAACAGTTTTCAGTGGACCCTTTAATTTTCAAAATCTGCTCTCTTAATTTAATAAGTTCCTTAAAGGAGTTTTGATCATTGACTGAGTATACCAGTAAAAACCCATCACCGTTCTTGATGTAGAGTTCCCTCATTGCTGTAAATTGTTCGATTCCTGCAGTATCCAAAATTTCTAACTCAACGATTCTATTATCAATGTTGATGATCTTGTTATAAGAATCTTCGATAGTAGGATCATAGGAGTCGATGTATTGGGATGAAATGTATTGAACAGTTAAACATGACTTCCCTACACCACCTGCTCCTAAAACAATAAGTTTGTATTCACGCATCTTTTGAATATAATATCAAATTTATTTAAAAAAAAAAAAAAACACGTTTCGATAAAACTAAGATCAAATTTAATTGTAGTATTGCTTACCGACAAAGAATTCGAAATATTTTAATAAATATCGTTGTTGTTAATTTATGTGGTTTTCCTAAATTTTGTCTTTATATTTACGCCATGAAAATTACACTTATCAACTTAAGATCCATAAAGATCATCTTGCTTTCGAAGCTAAATTATCTCAAGTATTTACAGAGAAAGTTTTTAAAAAAAAATTTTATAAACAAAAAAAAAAGGTGAATTAAATGTTTAACTAACCTAGGCTATTTTTGTTTCAAATTTTTTTTTTTTTCTATATTTTTAAATACATAGCCCATTATAACTGTAAGCTTATAAACAAATTGAACCCGTAAGAGCAGATTTACGCTTTGATGAAACAAGTATAAAAATATCTTAATATGTAATTGGATTTTTTTTTTTTTTCTATATATATGATGTTAGAACAGCTTTCTTATTAGCAATCTGCTTGAAGCAGCGTTCTTTCTACACTCCTCTATATCCTTTTCTATACTTTTACTTTCCAATATATCCAACTTACTGAAAAAATTCAATACTTCTGTTTCATTCTTCACAAAAATACAGATAGTCTTTTTATTTTGGGATACACCTACAGATGGCCAATACTTAAGGCTTATGTTAGCTTCTAACAATAATGAGATTATGGAATTAGTGATTTGTTCTAATAGTTCAAGTTCTTCGTATATTTTCTTTCCGATTGATTCTTCCTTGATGTTTGATATTGTCACATTCTTTACAAAAAAATCAAGACCTGTTTTTGGGTATTCACTCAGCAATATAGATGTTTCTAAAAATTGCTGTAGAAAATGCTCGTAAGTGGACATCTCATTAGTGGAAGAAAAGTCTTCAAAATTAACATTCACTACCCCTGATTCAACAAATGAGCTTTTGTATGGTTTCAAGTACAAAGCACTCAAAATAGATAAAAACTTGTTGTTGTTTTCTGAATTGTATAAAATCGAGGAGTTTGCTGTTGTTTTGAGAATGTTGTGTTCTAAGCTTATTTCATTTGTTCCGTCTTCCTGTCCTTCTTTGTTTATGGTTTCAAGATTGCTTATGTGTGAATTGGCTTGTGTGATGCTGATTGCATTTGCAGGTCCTAAAAGTCTTCTTTTATCTTGTTTAACTGACATGATCGAATATATGAGCTAGGATGGTTGATTTAATGGTGTTTGTAATTCACTTGATTAATAGATATTTCTTGTAGTGTTTCTTTCTTTTTCTTTTTTTTTTTCCCCCTGGTTAAGCTTAAATCCTATAAAGCTGGAAAAGAAACAAGCTGTTTTCCCCTTTGAGACATAATACCATCACACATTTCTTTTTTCGCTTTATTTCAATTTTTTTTTTTTTTTTCATACTTTTAATGAAATTTGACAAAGACATCAATGGTTTTAAGAATATAAACCAAAAACAAATAGAAAGTAATAATTTTTGTATAGGTTATGGTATTGAAATCTACATCTGCTAGTGATATACCGGTTTATCAAGTTTCTGGTACTAATGTATCAAGATCCTTGCCTGATTGGATTGCCAAAAAGAGAAAGCAATCTTTGAAGTATGATACAGATTATCAACAAAGAATTGAATTGGTTCAAGATTTTTCTTTTCAAGAAGCTTCAAATAAAATTAAAATAACACCAGATGGTCAATATTGTATGGCTACAGGTACATATAAGCCTCAATTTCATGTTTATGACTTCAATCAATTATCCCTGAAGTTTGAAAGACATACTGATTGTGAAAACATTGATTTTTTGTTTTTGTCTAAAGACTGGACAAAATCCATTCACTTACAAAATGACAGATCTATTCAATTTCAAAATAAAGGTGGTTTGCATTACTCAACAAGAATTCCTAAGTTTGGTAGATCTATAGTATATAATGAAGAAAATTGTGATTTATATGTAGCTTCAAACTCATCGGAAATCTATAGATTAAATCTACATAAAGGTCAATTTTTGACCCCTATGGAATTAGAAAATAAAGAAACAGGTGCCAATCACGTCACACTTAATCCATATACCAATTTGTTAGCTGTTTCTACTGAAGAAAATATAGTTGAATTCTTTGATCCTAGATCTCGTGGTAGAGTAACTAAGCTAGAAGTCTCAAATGAACTTGAACAATTCTCCACAAACTTCCAAATAACTGCCTCTTGTTTTGATAGCAGTAACAACGGTTTGAATTTTGCATGTGGTTCTTCTACTGGTTATTCTTATATTTACGATTTAAGACAATCAAAGCCAACTCAAATCAAAGATCAAGGTTATGGTTACGGTATCAAGAACATTGAATTCTTAAAACTTTCCCATACCAATGATTTGATTTTGACTAGTGATAAACGTATAGCTAAGATCTGGGACCACAATAATGGTAAACAAATCTGTTCAATGGAACCTTCTGTTGATTTGAATGATATTGCACATATAGAAAATACAGGTATGTTCATGACTGCTAACGAAGGCCAGCAAATGCATACTTATTATATTCCTCATCTAGGACCAGCCCCAGCTTGGTGTTCATTCTTGGATAACATAACTGAAGAATTAGAAGAAAAACCATCGCAATCTGTTTACAGTAATTATAGATTCATTACCAAGGCTGATGTAACCAAATTGAGCATAGAGCATTTAATTGGTTCAAAGGTCTTAAGAGCTTATATGCATGGTTTCTTCATAGATAACAACCTATATGAAAAGCTATCATTGATTTCTAATCCAGATAAGTTCAAGGATATGAGAGAAAGAGAAATCAGAAAGAAAATTGATGAAGAAAGAGAATCTAGAATCAAAAAGACATTGGTCATGGAAGATGGTAGAGTTGATAAAGTCAAGGTTAATAAAGATTTGTTAGGTAAATTGTCTAGTAAGAGAGGTGAAAAGGCTGCTCAAACATTATTGAAGGATGATAGATTTGCTGAAATGTTTGCTGATGAAGATTTCCAAGTTGATGAAAACGATTACGATTACAGACAATTGAATCCGGTACAATCTTCCAAGAATGCTACTGAAGAACAAACTCAAAAACGTATAAGAGCATTGACTGCTGCTGAAGAAAGTGATGAAGAAAGAATTGCTATGAAGAGCGGTAAACATATAGACGAATCTGATGAAGAATCTAGTGAAGATGAAGAATCTAAACAAGCTAGAGAAACAGCTGAGGAACTGAACGAAAAACAAAAACTTAAGATTAAAAAACAATTAAAGTCTTTGGAAAAGAAAAAACAAGAAGAAAAAGAATTAGAACTTGTTGCCTCTAATGGTAGTAAATCCGGAACATCTTCTAAGAAAAAACAAGACTCATTTGGTTCCCAATTGGATTCAATGAATGACGAATATAATAAGCAAAAGGCTTCTAGCCAGAATACTATCATCAAAAGAAAACAATTTGGTGAAACTGAAGTCACTTTTATTCCTAAATCCAATACTGATAAAAAAGTTCATAAAAAGAAGCAAGATGACAACAAATCTGGTAAATCTAAACAAGTATATGAAGGTAGAAGAAGAGCTGGTAAGAATGCTTTTAGAGGTATGTAGATTAGGCATTATATATAAATTTTTTAGAATTGATGCTTTTCATTAATTAAACAAGAAACAGTAATAAACCTATGCTATATCCGATGCTAGTTTGTTCTTTCCTCTAATGAACAAAAAAAAATTGTAGCAGCATGTCTCATGAAGGAAAAATTATAACGTTGTTTTTTTTTTTTAAGGATTTGTCTAATTTTAGGTATTCTGTAAAAATATTAAGAATCTTAAGCAAATATTATCTGATTTCATATACCAAAAGCCTTTACCAATACCCTGGAAAATAGTATCAGCGAAAAACAAATGGGATTTGCTAGTAAACTAAGACATAAGGTGGGAATTAGGCCACCAAAAGAAATGACATACCAAGAAAATCAAGAAATGTTGGACGATTTGGGTGTGATGAGAAAGAAAGATGAAGAAAATAGACGTAAGGAAAAATTTGCAGCATATGGTGCAATGGCTAAAGATTTATCAAGAAAAAGAAACGAAGAATTAGCTCCTGAAGGCTACGAACAATATACAGCAGAAGGAGAAACACCGTATGTATACAGAAGAGAGCAAAATGCACCAGAAGATTACAAAGATAATTCAATGAAGAAAAAGAAAAATTATGTTGCGGAAGAGGGGTACAATCCTTACAAAAACAATGTAAATAAAATAGATAATTATTCACAAACACAAGCGGAAACTGTTTCTAGTAATCCTTATAGTTCTATGCAAGACTCCAGTTACAATCCATACAAATCCTCCGGGTTAAGGGAAGATCAATATTCTAACACCCAAGCAAGTGGTTCTTCGCCATTTGATTACGGCCAATCCCAGCAAAATGATAATCCATACGCTTCAGGTAAGACCTATGAGCCAAAGAGAAGTTTATCTCAAGCAAATCCGTATGCTACAGCAAGATCAGCTAGAAATGAACCCAAAAATTCAGAACCTTATACTAGTTCAAGAATTAATGTTAATAGAAGAAATGACAACTTGGACAATAACAAGTTTGATTTTGAAGACAATCAACTAGATAGATATTCAACCAATGTTACCGATTTTAACTCTGCTCCTATTTATCAAAGTGGAAACTTTGTTCCTGAAGAAGATGATTTCAATGCCAGTATACATGAAGGTGCACAAGAATATGTTCAACAGCAACCAGATTATGTCAACGAGGAATACGATGACTTTAACAATGCACCAGAAAACCAAGGGTCAAGATTTGTCAGCTTTGAAGAAATGCAAAGACAACAGCAAGAACAACAATTGAGAGAAGAAGATGAAGAAGTAGATACAATCAAAAAACAAATAAGGTTCACAAAGCAATCGTCAGCAGCATCAACTAGAAATACTCTTAAAATGGCAAGAGATGCGGAAATTGCTGGTTTAAACACTTTGGGTATGCTTGGATCTCAATCTGAAAAATTAGGAAATGTGGAAACAAATTTGACATTGATGAAAATACACAATAGAGAAGCAGATGATAAAGTGTCTGAATTGAAAAAATTGAATAGAAGTGTCTTTGCGGTTCATGTATCAAATCCGTTTACTTCAAAAAGAAGAGCTAGGGAGTTTGAGGAGCGTGTGAAGAACCAAAGAGAATTGGATAAACAAATGCAAATGGATGATAGAAGAAAACTTGATGATTCTACCAAAGCAATAGGACATACCTTAAGCTCAGCCTACAATCAACATAAATCTGATTTGAATGGTGAAACTGTTGCAGTTAAAGAACAAAACTCCAAAGGTGAGATTTTGAATAAAAATAAGAAATATATGTTTGAAGGTGATAGCGAAGATGAAGATTTGGAAGTTGAAATCGATAGAAACTTAAATGAAATTGGAAAGATCAGTGGAAGATTGAAAAAAATTGCTCTTTCCCAAAGTGATGAAGTTGAAAAGCAACACTCCAGATTGAACCAAATTGAGAACGATACAGATGACCTTGATATTAAATTGTACTGGAATACAAAGAGAATGGCAGATATCAAATAGGTGGAATATTATACTATTATCTGTGAGGGTGGTCTTTTTTTTTTTTTCCCTCTTCCCCCCCCCCACGCAAAGCGGCTAAATATATAACTTTCCTATTTTGGATATGTTGATTAAAGTAACAATTCTTCTTCTTTTTTTTCATGAAGGTAGGCCTTTATAAGTCACTGAGATAACAAGCTATGATTTGATGATAATAGTGTAGTTTGGAATAAGTTTGTTGTTTTGAAAAAGAAACATAACCAGCTGGAATAAATAATTAAAAAATTTTTGAAATATAATGGTTAAATCTAAAGCAGCAGAAAAATTCACAGACTTACAAATCAAAGATATTTTATATGATTATTTTAACAAACAGATGAAACCTTATGCCATAAATGACATACTCAATAATTTAAATTTAACCTCAAACCGGAAGCAAGTTTTAATATCTTTAGATCATCTTACAGAAAGTGGAAAACTGGTTTCAAAGAAATTCGGAAAGTCAACTGTTTGGGTAATTGCATTGAACAAAGATGACAATAACCAAGAAGAATTTAGTCTTAACAAGATAAAAGATGATTTGCATGTAATTAATGAAAAAATATCACAGGTTACAAGTACAAAGAACAGTTTTTTGGCAAAAAAGCAGAAATTTTCTCAGTTCATCCAAGATCCAGATGAACTAAAAACTGCACTTATGTCCATTCAAACAAGCATTGAGAAAAAATCTTTACTAAAAACGGCGATTATGAAAAAAATTGAAACCATAAAAGTCTCTAAAACCAATCAAGATGTAGATTCAAAACAAATTAACAAGATGATTAAGCAAATCAAAAAAAAAATTAAGATTTTGATTGGTATTGAGAAAACTCTAAGTGATATGATTTTATTCTGTGTTCCTAGTTTGAAAAAGAGTAATTTAAAAGATTTTTTGATTGATGAGATTGGATATGAACAGGTAACAATACAACTATGAAA